>Ga0182024_10009998_pt1 | contig 19460 bp, 15 predicted proteins | sample P32metaG_FD_120480 | JGI IMG/M metagenome (GOLD analysis project Ga0182024, IMG submission 120480) | Permafrost microbial communities from Stordalen Mire, Sweden - P3-2 metaG (Illumina Assembly) | ecosystem: Environmental > Terrestrial > Soil > Wetlands > Permafrost | place: Sweden: Stordalen... | reverse complement strand
GGCTGGTGACGGTGAACACCACCTGGGCCACGGCCAGGACCTGCTGGGGTCCCGAGATCTGGCCGAAGGCGCTGTTGAAGTTCACCGTGGCCACCCCTCCGTCGACGCTGGCCCCGAGCACGCGCACCCCGCTGCTGATCGCCGTCTGGACGCCGAGGGCCAGCTCGCTGGCCGTGGGGCCGGCCAGGAGCGCGTCGAGCACCGCGCTCAGCTGGGCCGGCGGGGCCACCAGCCGTTGGCTGGACACGAGGTGCTGGGCGGTCGGGTCGACCAGGTAGACGAGGACTGGCACGGTAAACGCCGGAGACGGCGTGGTCACGGTGGTTGTGGTCGGAGCCTCGGGGTCGAGCAGGTGGAACGGGACCTGGGCCCGGGGGACGGGCTGGGGGGCGGACTGGGTCGGGACCCCGCAGCCGGCGGCCAGACAGAGAACGAGCACCGCCCCCGCCCCCCACCGGGCCCCCGAGAACCGGCGCCGGCCGGCGGCCCGGTGGGCTGTCACCGCAGGTCCATCGGATCCTCGAGCGGCAGCTCGACCACGAAGCGGGCCCCCCCGCCCTCGGCCTCCTCGGCCCATACCGAGCCGCCGTTGAGACGTACGTGCTCGGCCACCAGGGCCAGACCCAGGCCCGATCCGGTGCCCGCCCCCCGCCGGCCGGCCGAGTTGCCGCGGTAGAAGCGCTCGAACACCCGCGCCCGCTCCGTGGGCCCGCCGAGGCCCGGGCCGCGGTCCTCCACCCCGATCCGCAGGGTGTGGCGGCCGTCGGTGCGGTCCGGGCCGACCGAGGCCCGCACCGAGGTTGCGCCGCCCCCGTAGAGGGCGGCGTTCTCGAGCAGGTTGGCCATGATCCGCTCGAAGCGGCGCTTGTCAATGGCCAGCCAGGCACCGGTGACGGCAGGGTCCACCGTGACCTGGGGCGGCTGCGTCGGCGCCGGGAGGCTGCGAGAGCTGACGGCCACCGCCTGGCGCACCAGCTCGCCCGCCTGCACCTCCTCCAGTGACACGTCGGCGGACCCGGTGTCCGAACGCGAGATCTCGAGCAGGTCGCCGACCATACGCTGGAACCGGCGCAGATCGGCCCCCAGCAGCACCAGGGCCCGCTGGGCCCGTCCGGACAGCTCGTCGGCGTGGGACTCGAGGACGTCCAGCGAGGCGGACAGCGTGGTGAGGGGCGAGCGCAGCTCGTGGCTCACGTCGGAGGTGAACCGCGCCTCGCGCTCGATGCGCTCCTGGAGCTGGTCGACCATCCGGTTGAACGAGCTGGTGAGACCGGCGAGGTCGGGGTCACCGGTGGCCGCCGGCAGTCGGGTGTCGAGCCGGCCGGCGGCGATGGCCACAGCGGCCCGCGAGACCCCGGTGAGGGGACGCAGCGACCGGCTTGACGCCGACTGCCCGACGGCGGCGCCGAGAACGGTGGTGATCACCCCGGCCGCCATCAGGGCCAGGGCGAGGACCCGGAGGGTGTGGTCCAGGTCGCTGACGTCGAACACCTCGAAGTAGACCGCGTGCACCGAGGGGATCGGCACGCCGACCGCGATGAGCGGGCGACCGCCCTCGACGAAGGTCTGGGTGGCCGTGGTTCCACTCGACACCGTGCCGTGCAGCTCTCCGGGAACCTCCCGGGTGGCGTCGAGGGGCGAGGAGAAGGCCGTCCCGCGCACGTCGAGGACCGAGGCGGAGCCCGATCCCGAGTCGAGCGCGGCCAGCAGCTGGTCGACCTGTGTGTTGCCCGAGTGCAGTGAGCTGCGGATCAGCGAGGCGTTGACAAAGGCCTGGTGCAGGGAGGCCGACTCACGCTCGGCCACCAAGAAGTGCCGGGTGGTGAAGTACGAGAGGCCGCCCATCATCGCCGACAGGAGCAGGGCCCCGAGCCCGAACATGACGGTGACCCGGGCCCGGAGGCCCAGACGCCGCCACAGAGCGACCTGTCGGCGAAGCCCCCCGCCGTCGCTCGCGTCGTCCCCGGCCGCCGCAACCCCTGCCGGCCCGCTCACCTCAGGGGACCAGCTTGTAGCCCATCCCCCGCACGGTCAGGATGTGACGGGGGAGGGCGGGATCCGGTTCGACCTTGGTGCGCAACCGGCGGATGTGGACGTCGACCAGGCGCCCGTCCCCGAAGTAGTCGTAGCCCCACACCCGGTCGAGCAGCTGCTCTCGGCTCAGCACCTTGTTCGGGTTGGCGGCCAGCTCGCACAGCAGGCGGAACTCGGTGCGGGTGCAGTGGACCTCGCTACCGTCCTTGCGCCGGAGGAGGCCCTGGTCGGGCAACAGCTCCATGTCGCCGAACGTGAGGACGGTCGGCTCGTCGTCGGCCGGGCGGGCCCGCCGGAGGAGGGCCCGGATGCGGGCCCCGAGCTCCTTGGCCACGAAGGGCTTGGTCACGTAGTCGTCGGCCCCGGCCTCCAGCCCGGCCACCACGTCGTGGGTGTCGGTGCGGGCGGTGACGATGATGATGGGCACCGCGCTCTGCCGGCGCAGGGCCCGGCAGCACTCGAAGCCGTCCATGCCCGGAAGCATGAGGTCGATCAGGGTGACGTCGGGGGCCTGGGCGGCGAAGTGGTCGAGGGCGTCCTCGCCGCTCGCCGCCTCGTCGACGTCGTACCCCTCGCCCTCGAGCGCCAGCCGCATGGACGAGCGGATCCGCTCGTCGTCCTCGACCACCAGGATGCGACTACTCATCCTTCCGTCCACCTTGCCACCCGGTAGCGACCGGGCATCGGGGGCCGTTGTGTGGGGCCCCGGAGTTGGTCTTGCCCGCCGGCCCGCCCCTCCTAGCCGCTGATCCAGATCTGTGTGGGCCAGATGGACCCGCCCATGAGGGCGTAGGCGCGCTGGCCGGCCGGCGTCGTCGGGTTGGCGAAGTTCTGCACGGTGGGCTTGGTGACCACGGCCCAGGTGGCACGGTCGCCCCACAGGTAAGGGAGGTCCTGGGCGAAGTACTCGTTCACCTTCTGGTATGCCGCGATGCGGGCCTGGGCACTGGTGCTGGTCCGGCCGACCTGCAGCGCCGCCTCGACCCGTGGGTCGTTGTTCCGGGCCATGTTGATCGACAGCCCGTTGGCGTTGTAGGTGGTCGTGCTCCAGAAGATGTAGTTGAGGTCCGGGTTCACCGCGCCGAACTGCCGCCAGGTGTAGGCCTGGAACTTCCCGCTCAGTGCATTGTCGATGTAGTCGTTCTGTTGGACGACCACGGTAGAGACCTTCATGCCGACCTGCGTGTACTGCTGGGCCAGGTAGGTCTGGGACCGGATTGCCGACGGGCTGTTGGTCGTCCCCAGGGCGAACGACACCGGCTTGCCGGTCTGTTGCTGGACCTGCTGGACCAGCTTCTTCGCCCCCGCCGGGTCGTAGGCGGGCAGGGTGGTCTTCGAGTAGTAGGGCGTCCCGGGGCTGAACAGCCCCGTCGAGACCGGGTTGACCCCGATGTCGATGATCCGCGCGTAGGCGGCCGGGCTCACCGCCTTGGCCATGGCCAGGCGCACCGTCGGGTTGTTGAAGGGCGGCTGGGCCAGGTTGAGCTGGACACAGTTCATGTCCGATTCGCCGACCACCGGGCCGCTGTCGTCGATGTAGGACCACTGCTTGTTGCCCCGGTAGATGACGATGGTCTGGGGGGTGTCGGTGATCATCATGTCGATGGTCCCGGATTGGAGCGCTTCGGACCGCGCCGAGTCGTCGGGGATCGGCTTGTAGGTCACCTTGTTCAGGTACGGCATCCCCTTGCGCCAGTAATTCGGGTTGGCGGTGGCGGTGAAATGGTCATTGGGGATCCACTCGGTGAATTTGAAGGGACCGGTGCCGACCGGGTTGTCGGTGCCACCGTTGGGGGCGTTGATCATCGAGGGTGCCATCGGGTAGGCGACCTGTCCGCCGATCCCGCCCGCCAGGTAGAAGGGGAAGGGGATCCAGGGCTGCTTCAGGCTGACCGTCACCGCGAGTGGTCCGGTCTGGGAGATGGTCGAGACCACCGGCTGGAGTACCGGACCGGTCAGCAGCGAATGCAGGTGGGCCTCGAAGTTCATGAGGAGGGCCGCCCCGTTGCACGGCGTCCCGTCGTGGAAGAGGACGTTCGGCCGCAGGTTGACCGTCCAGGCCGTGTAGGTGGCGTTGGGGACCACCGTCTGGGCCAGGTAGGGGGCCCAGTTCCCGTTGGGCAGGATGATGGTCAGCGGGTCGAAGACGGTCCGGGCGTACATGACCCCGACCTCGTCGAACCGGGCCGTCGTGGGGTTGAACCCCTGCTCCTCGGCGTCCACCCCGAAGGTGAGGGACCCCCCCTTCTTCGGCTTCTGGGTGCTGATCCCGTTGCGCCCCGGGCCGTTGGTGAGGGCGAAGGCCTCGCCGGCTCCGAGGAGGGCGTCTCCCGCCGCCCCGGCGGCGACGACCCCGGCCGCGGTCGCCGCACTGCGGGCCAGGAACGCCCTTCGATCGATGGAACCAGCCACGTTGCCTCCCCTGTCACCCCGATTGACCCCCCCGGAGACGACGCCGCCGCCCCTCGAGTTGCGGTCACGTTACCGCGACGTGACGGGCGGTGGCGGGCAGTCGGAGGCCCCCCTTCGAGGGCCGCACGACCAGGGGTTGACGGCCGATCGGGACGATGTGACGGCCCGATTGCGCCCCGATGACGGATCCGGGCCGCTCCGATCCGGCCGGGCGCGTCGGCCCCGTGTGCCACGGGGCCGGGTGCCCCGGGAGGTACCGTGGCCCGTGGCCCGAACGCCCCCCGCCGCCCGGACCGCCCGGCCCGGACCCGGCGGGTCGGGCGACCCCGACCACCCGACCGGGGACCGCGACCCGGGGCCCGGGTGGGAGCTGGCCGCCTTCGGCGCCTGGCTGGCCGCCCGCCCGGCGGCGACCGGCCGGGCCTACCGGACCGACCTGTCGGGCTTCTGCACCTGGGCCGAGCGGTCCGGCTGCGGCGGCCCGGGCGAGGTCAGCCGGGTGCTCTTGCGGCGCTACCTCGCCTATCTCGGGACCCGCCGCTACGCCCGGGCCACGATCGCCCGCAAGGCGGCCGCGCTGCGGGCGTACTTCGCCTGGTGCCGCCGGCGGGGGGTGATCGGGACGGACCCGGCCCGCCGGCTCTCGTCGCCCTCGGCCGGGGGGCGCCTGCCCCGGGTGCTCTCCCACGGGGAGCTCTCCGCCCTCCTCGACCCGGTCGTCGGGCCCGCGCCCGACGCCTCGGCCCTCGAACTCGCCGTGGCCCGGCGCGACGACGCCCTGCTCGAGCTGCTCTACGCGGCGGGGCTGCGGGTGGCCGAGCTCTGCTCGCTGGATCGGGCCGGTCTCGACCTGGCCGACCGGACGGTGACCGTGCGGGGCAAGGGGGACAAGGAACGTCGGGTACCGGTCCACGACCGGGCCGCGGCCGCGCTGGGGGCCTGGCTGAGCGACGGCCGCTCCGTGCTGGCCGGACGCTCCAGTCCGGAGGCTGCCGTCTTCTTGAACCGGCGGGGGAACCGGATGGGCCCGAGGGACGTCCGGCGGGTTCTGGACCGACGCTCGCCGGTCCCCACCCACCCCCACGCCCTCCGCCACAGCTTCGCCACCCACCTGCTCGACGGGGGGGCCGACCTGCGGGTGGTCCAGGAGCTCTTGGGCCACGCCAGCCTGCAGACCACCCAGATCTACACCCACGTCAGCAAGGAGCGGCTGGTCAACGTCTACGAGGGCACCCACCCGAGGGCCTGAGGGTCGGCCGCCGGACCGGGCGCCCGCCTCCCGGGACCGCCCGCCGCCTCCCTGAGCTGGGGCTCCGAGGTGGCCGGTCCCCGGTCGAGCGACTATCCTCACGGTGCCCCGCCGCCCGGTGGGGCACCGTCACCTAGGAGCACGCACCCGAGCGCGTTCCACGGTCGCCTCCGTTTTCGAGGTGCTGCGCTCGGGGTTGGCAAACCAACTGGAGGAACCTACCGATGGCCGTCGTCACGATGCGGCAGCTGCTGGACGCCGGGGTGCATTTCGGCCACCAGACGCGCCGATGGAATCCCAAGATGCGCCGCTACATCCTCGGCGAGCGCAACGGGATCTACCTGATCGACCTCCGCAAGACCCTGGACGGGATCGACCACGCCTACAGCTTCATCCGCGACCTGGTCGCGGGGGGTGGCACCGTCCTGTTCGTCGGGACGAAGAAGCAGACCCAGGGACCGGTGTCCGACTACGCCGAGGCCTGCGGCATGCCCTACGTGAACCAGCGCTGGCTGGGCGGGATGCTGACGAACTTCGCCACCGTGTCATCCCGGGTCAAGCGCATGCAGGAGCTGCGGACCATGCAGGCCGCCGGGGACTTCGAGGCCATGCCCAAGAAGGAGGCGCTCCGCCACGTCCGCGAGCTCGAGAAGCTGAGCCGGAACCTGGGCGGCATCAGTGGCCTGGACAAGCTGCCCGACGCCATCTTCGTCATCGACACCAAGAAGGAGCACATCGCGGTCACCGAGGCCAACAAGCTGGGCATGCCGATCGTGGCGGTGGTGGACACCAACTGCGACCCCGACGTGATCGAGTTCGTGATCCCTGGGAACGACGACGCCATCCGCTCGGGCACCCTGATGTGCCGGGTGGTGGCCGATGCGGTGGCCGAGGGCCGGTGGGTCGCCCAGCACCGGCCGCCGCCCAAGCCCAAGGAGGGCCCTGAGGTCCCGTCCGCCTCCTCGGCGCCGTCCCGGGCCCGTTCGGCCGCGGGCCCCCCCATCCCGCCCCCTCCGGCCAGCGCCGACCAACCGGCCCCGGCGGTCGCCCCCTCTGCTGCCCCGGCCCCCCCCGGGGCACCTCCGGCCCCCGAACCCGCCCTCGAGGTCGCAACGGCGCCCGAGGCGGCGTCCGGCCCCGAGCCGACCGATGCCGCGCCCGCGCCCGCCGACCCCGCCGGGGACCCCCCTTCGGGAGACGCCCCGGTGGCCATCGCCGCGGAGGCCTGATCGTGGCCGGCTACACCGCCAAGGACGTGCAGGCCCTCCGGCAGACGACGGGCGTGGGCATGCTCGACGCCAAGAACGCCCTCGAGGAGAACGACGGCGACATCGACCTGGCCACCCAGTGGCTCCGGGTGCAGGGCCTGGCCGGTGCGGCCAAGCGCGCCGACCGGGAGGCGACCCAGGGGGCTGTGGCCGTCGTGCGCGAGGACAACGTGGCCGCCATGGTCGAGCTGCGCTGCGAGACCGACTTCGTGGCCAAGTCGGCCGAGTTCGTCTCGCTGGCCGACGAGCTCGCCGCGCTGGTGGTGGCCAAGGGCGAGGAGGCGGCGGCCGAACGCCAGGACGAGGTCGACCGCCTCTGCACCGTGCTGAAGGAGAACATCTCGCTCGGCCGGGCCGTGCGCTTCGAGGCGGCGGGCGGCGAGGTGCTCGACGCCTACCTCCACCAGCAGGCCGGGCGCGGGGTGAACGGCGTCATCGTGCTCCTGCGGGGGGGCGACCAGGAGCTGGCCCACGAGGTGGCCCTCCACGTCGCCTTCGCCAGGCCGACGTACCTGCGGCGCGAGGACGTGCCGGCCGACGAGGTGGCAGCCGAGCGGGCGACGGTGGAGGAGATCAGCCGCAACGAGGGCAAGCCCGAGGCCGCCCTGCCCAAGATCGTCGAGGGACGCATGAACGGCTGGTTCAAGGACCGCTGCCTGCTCGAGCAGAACTTCGCCCGGGATGAGAAGCAGACCATCGCCGGGATGCTGAGCTCGGCCGGGGCCGAGGTGGTCAGGTTCGCCCAGATCGTCATCGGCTCCTGAGCAACCGACCGTCGGCGAGGAGAGGGGAGGCGTCCCGGCGTGGGTAAGCCCAGACGCATCGTGCTCAAGATGTCCGGCGAGGCCCTCGCCTCGTCGGCGTCGGACGAGACGATCGACGCCGTCGTGGTCGAACGGCTGGCCGGGGAGATCGCCGAGGCCCGCGGCGAGCTGGACCTCCAGCTGGCGGTCATGGTCGGGGGCGGCAACATCTGGCGGGGGACGACCGGCGCCGGGGCCGGCATGGACCGGGCGACGTCGGACACGATGGGGATGCTGGGCACGGTTATCAATGCCCTGGCCCTCCAGGACGCGCTGGAGCACCACGGCCAGCCCACCCGGGTGCTCACCGCGGTCCAGATGGCCGAGGTGGCCGAGCCCTATATCCGGCGCCGGGCCATCCGCCACCTCGAAAAGGACCGGGTGGTCGTCTTCGCGGCGGGGATGGGCAACCCGTTCTTTACGACCGACACCTCGGCCGCCCTGCGGGCCGCCGAGATCGAGGCCCAGCTGCTGTTGAAGGGGACCCACGGGGGCGTCGACGGGGTCTACAGCGCCGATCCCAAACTCGACCCCGCGGCCACCCGCTACGAGGAGATCTCCTTCATGGAGGTGGTGGCCAAGGACCTCCGGGTGATGGACCTGACGGCCATCACCTTCTGCAAGGACAACGGCCTGCCGATCCTGGTCTTTGACCTGATGGCGCCTGGGAATCTGCGTCGTGCGCTCAACGGCGAACAGATCGGTACGCTTGTCCGATGAGCGACGACGAGCTCGCCGGCCTGGCGCTGGAGGAGGCCCGGGAGAAGATGGCCAAAGCCTTTGACCACGTGCGCAGCGAGTTCTCCAACGTCCGGACCGGGCGGGCCGCGCCGTCACTCGTCGAGACCCTCGTGGTCGAGTACTACGGCCAGCAGGTCCCGCTCCGCCAGCTCGCCGGCTTCAGCGTCCCCGACGCCATGATGCTGGTCATCTCCCCGTACGACAAGAGCTCGCTCGGGGCCATCGAGAAGGCCATCCAGACGTCGGACCTCGGCATCAACCCGACCAACGACGGCACGGTGATCAGGTTGGCCTTCCCGCCGCTCACCGAGGAACGGCGCAAGGAGCTGGTCAAGGTGGTGCGCCACAAGGCCGAGGAGGGGCGGGTGGCCGTGCGTGGCGTCCGACGGTCATCCCGGCACGAGCTCGAGGGCCTCGAGAAGGAGGGCTCGCTGTCCTCCGACGAGCTCGAGCGGGTGGAGAAGGAGCTCGAAAAGCTGACGCAGGAGCACGTGCACGGGATCGACCAGCTCCTGTCCCACAAGGAGCGGGAGCTCCTCGAGGTCTGATCGGATGACCATGGACGACGAGCCCACAGACAGAGGCAACGAGGACGAGCCGCCGGTGCTGCGGTCGGGCCAGGTTCGCATCGTCGGCGCCGAGCCGGTGGGTGCCGGGCTGCCTCCCGACGGCGGCGGGGCGCCCCCCCCGGCCGACCCCGGACCTCTCCCGCAGGTCGAAGAGCCCCCGGTCGAGCCGTTCCTCCCCGCGGTGGGCGGCGCACCGCTCAGCGCGCTCGGTCCCGAGGACGTGGCCCCGAGCACCTTCGAGCCGCTGCCGGACCTTCCCCACTGGACCGACGCCCCGACCGGCGAGGTCCCGGCCGTCCTCGCCCGGGACAGCGGTGGGTCCGGGGAGGGGGGCGCCGACCGCTGGTCGGCCATGCCCGCACCGACCTGGCGAGAGGGGCACACCGACTGGGAGGCCCAGGACGAGACCTTCGAGCCCTCCATGCTGGCCCGCGACGACTCCCGGCTCGGTTCACTCGACGACTCGGGGGAGTCGGACCGCCAGCCGTGGACCTTCGATCTCCCCGGCAAGGAGCGGGACGAGCCGGCCCCGGGGGGGACGGGGGCGGCCACTGTCGCCGACGAGATCGACGACCACGACGACCAGGAGACGATGGTGATCCCCGCCGTCCGGGTGCTCGGGACCGGCGACAGCGCACCCCCGACCCGTGACGCCGAGCCGTCCGCCCCGCCCCCCCTCGACGGCCCGCCCGCCGGTGACGAGCCCGCCCTGACCGCCGGGCCGGGGCCCGAGTCCGACCGTGTCGTGGTTCCCGACATCGACGGGGACACCACCGTGCTGTCCCCGGTCCCCGAGGGGAGCTTCGGCCTGGGCGAGGTCATACCGGCCCTGGCCCCCGAACCCGGCACCGAGGCCGAACCCCGGAGCCGACGCGATCTGCGAGCCGGCCGTCGCCGCAACGGCGCCAAGGCGGCCCCGTCCCGCCCGGTGCCGCTCAGCCCCGACGAGGGCGGCGAGGACCCCCGACCGAGCGGCCGGGTCCGCCGGACCGTCCCCAAGGCGCCGCCGCCGACCCCCTCCCCCCGTCCGGGCGCCCCCCGCCCGCGTCCCGGCGGTGGGCTCCGTCCGCCCGAGCCGCCGGTGGAGGCCCGGAGCGGTCGCAATCTGCAGGCGGCGGTCGTGAGCGGCGTGGCCATCGGGGCGATCGCCCTGATCTGCTTCAAGCTCGGCAACCTGGCGTCGATCGTCCTGGTCACCGTGGTGGCCGCCCTGGCCGTCATGGAGGCCTACGCCGCCTTCCGCAAGGGGGGGTACCACCCGGCCACCCTGCTCGGGCTGGTGGCCACGATCTCATTGATGATCGCCACCTACAACAAGGGGCTGGAGGCGCTGCCCCTGGTGATCGTGCTGGTGATCGCCTTCACCCTGTTGTGGCACATCATCGGGGTCGAGCGGGTGGCCGACCCGGTGCAGAGCACGGCGGCCACGGTCTTCGTGTTCTGCTGGATCGGGGTGTTCGCCTCGTTCGCCGCCCTGCTGCTCAACCCGGCCCTGTTTCCGGACCGCCACGGCATCGCCTTCCTGCTGGGGGCGGTCATCACCGCCGTGGCCTACGACGTGGGGGCCCTGACCGTCGGAGCCTGGATCGGCAGCCATCCGCTGGCTCCGTCGGTCAGCCCGAACAAGACCTGGGAGGGATTCATCGGCGGTGCCGTGGCGGCCGTCCTGGTGGCGGTGGTGGTCGTCCACTTCATCTCGCCTTGGACGATCGGAAAGGCGGCGGCCCTGGGCCTGGTGGTCGCCGTGGTCAGCCCGATCGGGGACCTGGGCGAGTCCCTCGTCAAGCGCAGCCTCGGGCTGAAGGACATGGGCCGCATCCTCCCGGGCCACGGCGGCCTCCTCGACCGCCTCGACGGGCTGCTCTTCGTCCTGCCGGCCACGTACTACCTGGTGAAGGCGTTCCACCTGGGGTGACAGCCCCGCGGCGGCGGACCGGTGGCATGCTGAAGCGAGGGATGCAGGGCGACAGGCGAGGAAGCCGATGACCGCGACGACGGTGAGCGTGGTCGGGTCCACGGGCTCGATCGGGACCCAGGCCCTCGAGGTCGTCCGGGCCGACCCGGGCCGGTTCTCGGTTGTCGCCCTGGCGGCCCAGCGCTCGGTCGACCTCCTGGCCGAGCAGGCGAACCTCGTCCGCCCCGAGCTCGTGGTCATCGGCGACGCCGCCCTGGCGCCCGAGCTGTCGGCCCGGGTCCCGGCCGGTACCGAGGTGATGAGCGGGCCGGCCGGTCTCCGGGCGGCGGCCGAGGCGGCCCAGGTGGTGGTGAACGGGGTGGTCGGCTTCGCCGGACTGCCCGTGACCCTGGCGGCGCTCGAGGCCGGGCGGCGCCTGGCCCTGGCCAACAAGGAGTCGCTGATCGCCGGGGCGCCGGTGGTGCAGCGGGCCCGCCGGACCCCCGGCGCCGAGATCCTGCCGGTGGACTCCGAGCACTGCGCCATCCACCAGTGCCTGGCCGCCGCCTCGCCCCAAGGGCGTCGGCCCGACCCGTCGGTGGTCCGCCGGCTGCTCGTCACCGCCTCGGGCGGACCGTTCCGAGGCCGGGGGCCGCTCGAGCTGGCGGGGGTCGGGGTCGATGACGCCCTGGCCCATCCCACCTGGCGCATGGGGCCCAAGATCACGATCGACTCGTCCACCCTGATGAACAAGGGCCTCGAGGTGATCGAGGCCCATGAGCTGTTCGCCATCCCCTACGACCGGATCGACGTGGTGGTCCACCCCCAGTCGATCGTCCACTCCATGGTGGAGCTGGTGGACGGGGCGACCATCGCCCAGCTCTCCGAGCCCGACATGCGCCTCCCCATCGGATACGCCATGGCGTGGCCCGATCGGCTGCCGACGGCCTACGGCGCGCTCGACTGGTCGGTGGCCCAGTCGCTGACCTTCGAGCCGCCCGACCGGGCGGTGTTCGCCTGCCTCGACCTGGCCTACCAGGCCGGGCGCCAGGGGGGCTCGGCCCCGGCGTGGCTCAACGCGGCCAACGAGGTGGCGGTGGCCGCCTTCCTGGCCGGGGGCCTCGGGTGGCTGGGCATCGCCCGGGTGGTGGCCGAGACCCTGGACCGCTGCAAGGACGACCCGATCGACTCGGTCGACGCCGTGCTGGAGGCCGACCGGCTGGCCCGGATCGAGGCGGAGGCCGCGGTGGCCCGTTGGCGGGAGGCGGCGTGACGGTGGGCCCGGTGACCTGGAATGGGCGCCCCGACCCCGGCGTTGGGCCAACCATGGCGGCCGTGGACACCGGGATCGGCACCGCGTCACCGGGGGCACCGTCGGGGCCCGCCCCGACCCCCGCCGACCCCGGCCGGCGGCCCCCGCTGTCGGATCGGCCGTCCCCCGGGCTGGGCGGGGGGGGTGGTGCGGGGCGCTGGGCGCTGGTGCGCCTGCTGGCCGTCCTCGCCCTCATCGTGGCCGTGTTCGTCGCCCTGGGGGCCGGCCCGCTCCTCTTCTTCATCGTCGCCCTTGTGGTGATCGTGATGCTCCACGAGCTGGGCCACTTCGCCACGGCCAAATGGAGCGGGATGAAGGTGACCGAGTACTTCGTGGGCTTCGGTCCCAAGCTCTGGTCGTTCCGGAGGGGGGAGACCGAGTACGGGGTCAAGGCCATCCCGGCCGGCGGCTACGTGAAGATCCCGGGGATGTCCAGCCTGGAGGAGATCCATCCCGACGACGAGCCGCGCACCTACCGCCAGCAGCCGGTCCACAAGCGGGTGATCGTGGCGTCCGCCGGCTCGGTCATGCACCTGCTCATCGCCCTGGCCCTGGCCTACGTGGCCGTGGTGGCCATCGGGGTGCCCACCTCGGAGGTCAAGGTGGGCTCGCTCAGCGCCTTCCCCCCCGGCGCGGTGAGCCCGGCCACCGCCGCCGGGCTCCGGAGCGGTGACGTGATCGTGTCGGTGAACCACCACCCGCTCACCGACCCGAACCAGTTCACCGACATCGTCGGCCACTCGGTGGGTCGGCCGGTGACCCTGGGCATCGAGCGCGACGGCCGGGCGATCACCAAGGTCGTCAGTCCGGTGGACGGGACCCGAATCGTCGTCGACGGCTCCCCCTACCGCAAGACCTCGGACCACAGCTCGGGGATCATCGGGATCATGCAGGAGCCGGTCTACAGCCCCGAGGGGCCGCTGCGGGGCATCGGCACCAGCGCGATCGACGTCGGGCGGGTCACGTCGGCCACCTTCGCCGGGCTCGGGCACTTCTTCTCCCCCCATGGCCTCTCCAACTTCTTCACCGAGGTGACCAACTCAAAGGCCGGGGCGGCGTCGGCCGCCAACCCCCAGGGTTCTGACCGCCCGATGTCGCTGATCGGGATCGGCCGGGCGACCGTCCAGGCCCAGCAGCAGGGCTTCATCAACGTGATCGAGATCCTGATCGCCATCAACATCGGCTTCGCTATCCTCAACATGCTCCCGATGCTCCCCCTCGATGGTGGCCACGTGGCCATCGCCCTCTACGAGCGGGTGCGGACCCGGCGGGGCCAGCCCTTCTACCGGGCCGACGTCACCAAGCTGCTCCCGGTGGCCTACGCCTTCATGGCTTTCTTGGTGCTCATCACCTTCTCGGCGGTGTTCTTGGACATCGCCCACCCGGCCCAGCTGTTCCACTAACCCGGCCGGGTCGCGTCCCGCCGGCACCGGCGGCCGGCCGGCACGGCAGAATGGAGGCCATGGACCCGTCCGCCGACCTCCTGGCCCCGCGCCGTCCCACCCGTCAGATCCACGTGGGCGACGTCGCGATCGGGGGGGGCGCACCGGTGTCCCTCCAGTCGATGACCACCACCAAAACGGCCGACGTGGAGGGGACCCTGGCCCAGATCTACGCCCTGGCCGGCGCCGGGGCCGACCTGGTGCGGTGCACCTGCAACGAGGAGGCGGCGGCCGAGGGACTGGCCCAGATCGTGCCCCGCTCGCCGGTGCCGATCATCGCCGACATCCACTTCCACCACGAGATGGCCCTGGCCGCGCTGGAGGCCGGGGTCCAGGGCCTGCGCCTCAACCCGGGCAACCTGCGCAAGGAGGCCGAGATCAAGCAGGTGGCGGCCGAGGCCCGGGACCGGGGGGTCCCCATCCGCATCGGGGTCAACGCAGGCTCGCTGCACCCCGACCTCTACAAGCGCTTCGGCGGAGCCACCCCCGAGGCGCTGGTGGAGTCGGCCCGAATGGAGTTGGCCTACTTCGAGGAGGTCGACTTCACCGACGTCAAGATCTCGGTGAAGGCGTCCTCGGTGGCCCTGATGATCGCCGCCTACCGGCTGGCCTCGGAGACCTTCGACCATCCCCTGCACCTGGGGGTGACCGAGGCCGGCCCCCCGCCGGCCGGGCTGGTCAAGGGCACGGCCGGCATCGGCGCCCTGCTGGCCGAGGGCATCGGCGACACGATCCGCTACTCGCTGACCGCCGACCCGGTCGAAGAGGCCCGGGCCGGACGCCAGCTCCTCGAGGCGCTCGGGCTGCGTGAACGCAAGGGACTCGACCTGATCGCCTGCCCGTCGTGCGGGCGGGCCCAGGTCGACGTGATCGCCGTGGCCGAGGCGGCCCAGACGGCTCTCGAGAAGCTCAACCTGCCGATCCAGGTCGCGGTCATGGGTTGCGTGGTGAACGGCCCGGGGGAGGCCCGCGAGGCCGACCTGGGGATCGCGGCGGGCAAGGACAAGGGCCACCTGTTCATCAAGGGCAAGATCGTGCGGGTGGTCCCCGAGGACCAGATGGTCGAGGCCCTGGTGGCCGAGGCCGAGAAGCTCGTGGCCGAGGGGGTCGAGGCCCGGCTGGCCGCCGCCGACGACTCGGCCGAGTCCGAGGCCGAGGCGGACCGCCTGGAGCTGCTCGAGGAGAAGGGCGCCGACCCGAACGCCACCGCGGTCAGGATCACCCATATCCGCGACCGCTTCGGCGAGCCCCGGAGCGGCTGACCGGTGACGCCCGGAGGTGGGGCGGCCAACCGGTAGCCTGCCCGGGAATGACCAGCGCCCCCGACGCCGAGCGAGCGCCCCGGGCCACGGGCGCGCTCACGGCGCGGGCCACCGACTTCCCCCGTTGGTACCAAGAGGTGGTGGCCCGGGCCGAGCTGGCCGACAGCGGCCCGGTGCGCGGCACCATGGTCATCCGCCCCTGGGGCTACGCCATCTGGGAGCGCCTGCAGTCGGCCCTCGACGCCCGGATCAAGGAGGCCGGGGCGGACAACGCCTACTTCCCCCTGTTCATCCCCGAGTCCTTCCTCCGCCTCGAGGCCGAGCACGTCGAGGGGTTCAGCCCCGAGCTGGCCGTGGTGACCCACGCCGGCGGCAAGCAGCTCGAGGAGCCGGTCGTGGTCCGCCCGACCAGCGAGACGGTGATCAACAGCTATTTCGCCAAATGGGTGCAGAGCTACCGGGACCTGCCCCTCCTCATCAACCAGTGGGCCAACGTGGTCCGTTGGGAGCTGCGGCCCCGCCTTCTCCTGCGGACCACCGAGTTCCTCTGGCAGGAGGGCCACACCGCGCACGGCACCGAGGCCGACGCCCGGGCCTACGCCCTGCGGATCCTGCGCGACGTGTACCTGTCCACCATGGAGGGCGTGGCCAAGGTACCGGTGGTCACCGGGCACAAGACGGCCCGCGAACGCTTCGCCGGGGCCACCCGGACCTGGACCTGTGAGGGGATGATGGGCGACGGCAAGGCCCTCCAGATGGGTACCAGTCACGAGCTCGGTCAGAACTTCGCCCGGGCGTTCGGCATCCAGTTCTCCGACGAACAGGGGGCCCGGCAGTTCGTGTGGCAGACCTCGTGGGGGGTGTCCACCCGCCTCATCGGGGCCATCGTGATGGCCCACGGTGACGACTACGGGCTGCGGCTCCCGCCTGCCCTGGCCCCCGTCGAGGTGGTGGTGGTGATGGTGCGCGAGGAGCCCGAGGTCCGGTTGGCGGCCGAGGCCCTGGTGGGCGAACTGGGGGCGGCCGGGCGGCGGGCCCGCCTCGACGACCGCACCGACACCGGCTTCGGGCGTCGAGCGGTCGACTGGGAGCTCAAGGGGGTACCGGTCCGGGTGGAGGTGGGGCCGCGGGACCTGGCCCGGGGCGAGGTCACCGTGGTCACCCGGCACGACAGGGCCAAGGCGACGGTACCGGTGACCGGGGCGGCCGCCGCCGCCACCGACGCCCTGGCGACGGTGGCCGGGGCCCTGTGGGCGGAGGCCGAGGCGGCCCTGCGGACCCGCACGGTGGAGGTGGCCGACGTCGACGAGGCGCTGGAGGCCGGGGCGGCCGGTTTCGCCCGGCTCCCCTGGTCGGCCGTGGGCCCGGCGGGCGAGGACCGGTTGGGGGCCGAAGCCCTCAGCGTGCGCTGCCTCCAGCGGGCCGACGGGACCCTGGCCGTCGGCCCCGACGACGAGGGCGACCTGGTCGCCGTGGTCGGCCGCTCCTACTAGAAGGTCGCCGGCCGCCGGGGCGGGGCCCTCGGACCGGGGCCGGGGTTCGGTGCCGCCGTTCGGGGCCGGCGACCGCACTCGGTGGAGTTGCGGAATTGCTATAATTCAGGTGCTGTCCGGTTTTGTAGCAGGACCCTGGAAGCGTGGGCTGGCGCCCACGCTTTCATTTTGGGTCCGGACGGGCCGGGGGCCGGGCCGGCCGGCGTCCGCAGGAAGGGCGTCGGGCGGCCTCACGGAAGGGGCGAATCGCAGGTCGACGAAGAGTCGGAGAGGAGGTGGCAGCAGTGTCCGAGGCGCTGTACGACGCGCTGTCCCCGATCCTTGCCGCCTCCGGGCTCGACCTGGTCGACCTGGAGGTGCGCGCCGGCCTGGTCCGGGTGACCGTCGACCGCGAAGGCGGCATCGACCTCGATGCGCTGGCCCAGGCCAACCGGGCCGTGTCCGCCGCGCTCGACGACCTGGACCCGGTCCCGGGCCGCTACACCCTCGAGGTGTCGAGCCCGGGGGTGGAGCGCGGCCTGCGGACCCCGGCCCACTTCGCCCGGGCCGTGGGCGAGACGGTGTCGGTGCGAACCCAACCGGGGAGCCGCGGGGTCCGCCGGGTCGAGGGCCGGCTGAACGGGTCCGACGACAGCGGGTTCGTGCTCGAGGGCCCCGAGGTCCCCGGTGGCACCCTGCGCCTCGGCTACGACGAGGTCGAGCGGGCCCGCACCGTGTTCGAGTGGGGGGCCACCGGCCCGCCGGCCAAGCCCGACCGACGGACCAAGGGGGCCAGGGGCCGGTCCGGTGGCAGCGGCTCACGTGCCAAGAAGAACGCCCAGACAGAGAGGGTCACGACGCCATGAGCAAGACGAACTTCGAGTTCCTCGACGCGCTCGGCCAGATCGCCCGGGACAAGGGCATCTCGGTGGAGACCCTGTTGGACGCCCTGGCCAACGCGCTGGTCGCCGCCTACAAGCGGCGCCCCGACGCCGCCGAGGAGGCAGTGGTCACGATCGACCCCGACTCGGGCGAGATCCGGGTCTACGGCCAGGAGCTCGACGAGGACGGCAACGTCATCAACGAGTGGGACGACACACCCAACGACTTCGGGCGGATTGCCGCCCAGACGGCCAAGCAGGTGATCCTGCAGCGCATCCGCGAGGTCGAGCGCGACATGAAGTACGACGAGTACGCCGGGCGCGAGGGCGACATCGTGACCGGGATCGTCCAGCAGACCGACAACCGCTACACCCTGCTCGACTTGGGCAAGGTGGAGGCCCTGCTGCCCCAGGCCGAGCAGGTCTCCTACGAGCGCTACGAGCACGGGGCCCGGCTCAAGGCCTACATCGTGGAGGTCCGCAAGACGACCAAGGGTCCCCAGATCGTGGTCAGCCGCACCCACCCCGGCCTCATCAAGCGGCTCTTCGAGCTCGAGGTGCCCGAGATCTCCTCGGGGGTGGTCGAGATCAAGGCGGCGGCCCGGGAACCGGGGCACCGCACCAAGATCGCGGTGTGGTCCAACGACCCCAACGTCGACCCGGTCGGGGCGTGCGTCGGGGCCCGGGGCTCGAGGGTGCGCATGGTGACCAACGAGCTGCGGGGCGAGCGGGTCGACGTCGTGCCCTTCTCCGACGACCCGGTGGAGCTGATCCAGAACGCCCTGGCGCCGGCCCGGGTCCGCGAGGTTCGACTGGACGACGAGACCGGGACCGCCACCGTCGTGGTCAGCGACTACCAGCTCTCGCTGGCCATCGGCAAGGAGGGGCAGAACGCCCGCCTCGCCGCCCGCCTGACCGGTTGGCGGATCGACATCAAGAGCGAGACCCAGCTGGTCGAGGAGGAATCGGGTTACGGCGGCCAGGAGTGGGCCGAGGGCGAGTGGGTTGAGAACGAGTCGGGCGAGATGGTCTGGAAGCCGGCCGAGGGCGGCGACGCCATCTCGGCCACCGAGTGGTCCCACCAGGCCGAGGAGCAGTCCGAGGTCGAGGCCGCGGTCCCGGCCGAGCCCACCGAGGCCACCGCCCCCGCCGCCCCGGCAGGGGCGGCCGAGCCCTCCCCGGCACCGGCCGAGGTCCCGGGCGAGCCCACCGAAGCCGCCGTGGCCGTGGCCGAGGCCTCAGCCCCGGCCGGCGGGGCGGCGCCATCGGGCGGCGGGGGCGGCGCATAGGCCCGGTGCGGACCTGCGTCGGCTGCCGTCGTGTCGCGCCGGCCGGCGAACTGGTCCGGGTCACCCGTCGGGCCGACGGGTCGCTGGGCGGGGGGCGATCGGCCCCGGGCCGCGGCGCCTGGCTCTGCCGGGGATCGGCGGCGTGCCTGGACCGGGCGGTGCGCCGCCGGGCCTTCGACCGGGCCTTTCGGGCACCGGTCGACCACGGCTCGATCGACCGGTTGCGCGCCGAACTGGGTCTCGGCGGCCCGACCCCGGGTGCCGGCTCTGCCGGGGACGCCCGGAGCGGGGCGCCGGGCGCCGGAGCGGGGCGCAGGCCCTGATGTGCGAGGATGGAGAGCCCGGTCGCCCGCTCGGGGGCCGGAAAACGCGAAGGACACTGAGAAGAGTTGGCCAAGAAGATCCGCGTCTACGAACTGGGCCGTGAGCTCGGCCTGACCAACAAGGAGGCGCTCGACCTCTGCCTGGCCCTCGGCATCGGGGTCAAGAGCCACTCCTCGTCGATCGAGGACGCCCAGGCCGACCGGGTCCGCCGGAAGGCCGACGCCGAGGGTCTCCGTCGGGCCGTCCAGCCCGAGGAGCCGGCCCCGGCCAAGAAGGCCCCGGCCAAGAAGGGGCCACCGACGCGCCGCCCGGCCGACGAGGTCGCCCCCGGGACCCGGGACCCGGGCTCCGAGGCGCCGGCGGGCACGCCCGCCGCCCCGCCCCGCCCCCGGCTGGTCTCGAGCCGGGGCACCCCGACCCCGGCCCCGCCCCGCCCGGCCGAGCGCCCCGCTCCGGCCCCGGCCCGCCCGGCCCCCGCCTCGGCCGAGCGCCCGGTCCCGCGACCGGC
>Ga0182024_10009997_pt1 | contig 19464 bp, 16 predicted proteins | sample P32metaG_FD_120480 | JGI IMG/M metagenome (GOLD analysis project Ga0182024, IMG submission 120480) | Permafrost microbial communities from Stordalen Mire, Sweden - P3-2 metaG (Illumina Assembly) | ecosystem: Environmental > Terrestrial > Soil > Wetlands > Permafrost | place: Sweden: Stordalen... | reverse complement strand
GTCGTGCTCACGGGGAGGCCGAACGACGAAGCGAGCCCGATGGTGCACATCGCGACGAGCTCCGCCGACGCCCCCTGCGCATAGGTCAGGTGGCTCTTGCCGATCTTCTCGCCGACGGTGACCACGATGCGCTTCCAGCCCACCATCGTCCCGACGCCGAGAGCGATGGCGATGGCGACGAGCACCCATTTGGGCGCGTAGTCCGTGAGCGCTCGCAGCTCTTCGCGATCCTTCTTGAGCTTGTGGGCTTCGTCGTCCGAGAGCTTGAGCTTCTTGCTCTTCACGAGCGTGTCGATCGACTTGTCGGCGAGCAGGATGGCTTGCCTCACCTCGAAACGCTGCGCGCGCGGAATGTCGCTTACCTTTGCTTTGCCGGCGAGGCGGGTGCGTACTTGCGCGAGCTCCTCGGTCGCCTTGTCGGCTTCGGCGACAGCCGCTTTGTCCGCGTGGTCGTGGACGGTCGCGGTGAGCGCGACGGACGCCGCGATGGTGTGATCGATCGTGTTGCTGGTGGCGTCGTGGTTGAGCGCGAAGCCCGCAGGGACGAGGCCCATCAGGATGAGCATCACGATCCCGACGCCCTTCTGACCGTCGTTGGACCCGTGCGAGTAGCTCACGCCGCCGCACGTCAGCGTGAGCAGTGCGCGGATGAGAAAGGGGGGCGCCTTGTCCTTCGGCGGGGGCTCGAAGAGCGCCGGGTAGCTCTTGAACACGACTTTGATGAGGAGCAGCAGCCCGGCCGCCAGCGAGAAGCCGATGACGGGAGAGAGAAGAAGAGACAGCCCGACGTCGGCGGCCTTCGCCCAGTTCACGCCGTCTCCGAAGTGATGGCCGGGCAGCGCCGAGTTGGCGAGCCCGACGCCGACGATGGCGCCGATGAGCGTGTGCGAGCTCGACGCAGGCAGACCGAAGTACCAGGTGCCTACGTTCCAGAGGATGGCGGAGATGAGCAGCGCCAGCACCATCGCGAGCCCCGCGCCTGCACCGCTCGAGACGAGCAGCTCGACCGGCAAGAGTTTCAGGATCGCGAGCGCCACGCCGATGCCGCTCAAGACGACGCCCGTGAAGTTGCAGGCGCCCGAGATGAGCACGGCGATGCGCGGCTTCAGCGAGTGCGTGTAGATGACCGTCGCCACGGCGTTCGCCGTGTCGTGAAATCCGTTGGCGAACTCGAACCCGAACGCAATCGCGAGGCAGAGCACAAGCAAGGCGATGCTTCCGCCGGACATTCCTTCTTCGAGAAAGGCGTTCATCGATGTTTCACCGGGCGCAAAGTAGGGATCGCAGACGCGCCCGGGATCGGGCGGCCCCCTTATCGCATCGAGTTCGGGTGCCGTTCTTGACAGTCAGGTGACAAGACTGTGGCGGCATTTCTTGCGGCCTGACGTCTTGACTGACGCAGCGCGGGCGTGGTCCCGTGGGTCAATCATTTACCGGAGACACGGAGACGCAATGCCTTACAGAATAGTCGTTCCACACGACTACGGCCCCGAGGCCGATGGTGCCCTCGCGTGGGCCGGATCGCTCTTGAAGTCGACGGGTGGGACGCTCGTGCTCCTCCACGTCATTCTCGTCCCGGCGCCGCCGATCAAGAAAATGCCGATGATTCCCGCGCTGCGTCCGACGGAAGATCCGGACGCCAGTCTGGTGAAGCTGCGCGCCATCGCGGAGCAATACAGCCAGCCGTCCGAGGTCGACGTCTTCGAAACCAACGACGCTGGACCCGGCATCGTCGAGCGCGCGCGCAGTCTCGGCGCGGATCTGATCGCCATCGGCGCGGAGACCAAAGGGCGTGGAGGCCTTTCTCGCGCCATCTTGGGCAGCGTGGTCGACTACGTCGTGTGGCACGCGTACTCCCCGGTGGTGGCGATCCGAACCGGCCCGCCGGCGCCCGGCTTCTCCCCCAAGCTCCCCGACACTTGATCCTCACGGACGAGTGATGCTCGCGTGCGTGCGTGCGAGCCTCGACTAGGGTTTGGGCTTCTTCGCGTCCGGGGGTTCGTGGATGACGACACGAGTGCCGAGGCGGCCGCTCGTCTGAAAGACTCCGTGCCATCCCTTGGGGAGAGAGGGTTCGCTCCAGAAGAAGATCTCGCGCGCGTCGATGGGCGACATGTTGACGCACCCATGGCTACGCGTCGTGCCGAAGAGGTTGTGCCAGAAAGCGCCGTGGAGCGCGTAGCTGCCCTGGAAGTACATGACCCACGGGACGTCTTCGATCGAGTAAGGCCCGTCGGCAGCGACGTCGCCGTCCATGGTCGTCGAGATGTGCTTCTCGTAGATCCGGAACGTGCCGGTGGGCGTCCGGTGGTCGTGCTCCGGATCCCACGACCAGTGCCGTCCGGACGAGATCCGGGTCGCATACACGGGGTGCTTGCCTTCGTACGCGACGAGGAATTGTCGACCCAGGTCGACGTCGATCCATTTCTCGTCGTCGCGGAGATCGGGAGGCGTTTCGGGTGTGGCGATCATCAGGTCCATGACGCGGACCCAGAAGCCCGAGGTGGTGAGCTCGAAGTTGACGCCGTCGATCGCTTTGGGCTCGCCCGAGAGCTCGAGCGCGGTCCATTTCGGGAGCGCCGTGCTGACGTGCATCTTCCCCTTGTCGTTGGTCAGGAAGCGCGCGGCGTAGCCAGAGTTCACGAGGGCGGCCCCCCCGTTCCCCTCCGGTACGTCGCCACCGTCGAGGCTCGCCGGGTCGGCGCGTGTCACCCACGACCCGTGGAAGCCCGGAGACCACGCCTGGAGGGCCACGCGCTCGTAAGGGATGGCAAAGCCTTCCGCCGTGCGCCACCAGCGCGCGTGGGCGGCGTTGAACGCGCGGTCGAGCGCGACGTAAAACCCCTTCATCATCCGCCGCACGAGAACGCCGCGACCCTTCAGGTCCCCTAGCTTTACTGCGCCTGCCTCCTTCACCGCGTGCTTGTTCTTCGCCGTCGTCCGGTCGCTCGGGTTGTCGTCGCTCGGCGTGTCGCTGTCGTCGCTCGGGGCGTTCGGAGACGCGCCCGCGTCGTCGCTCGGAGGCGGCGGAGGGATGAGCTCCGGCTCGAACTTCTGGCGGTCGAGGAGCGATAACACTCGCCGGTATACCGGGGTGTTGTCGCTGACCGAGTAGCCGTACTTGTACGGCATCGCTTCGGCGAGGTTCGGCGGGTTGGCCGCGAACTTCACGCTCGGAGCCTTGGGGTCGGGAGACGTGTACTTGCCGCAGACGAATCCCCCTTCCATGAGCTCGTACCACCCCTCCGCGCAGTCGTCGTTCACGAGGGGATCCGGAAGAAACGGAACGTGCGAACCGTGGCGCAGATAACCGAGGCGATGGGCGCCGTCGACGGACACGGGCGCCCCCCCGTCCGAGTCTTCGGGCCATGCGGGTGCGCTCATGACGGAGGTACGCACGGCTGCCGCATAGAGCTCGCCGCCCTCCCACGTCCCCGCGTCGAACGACGATCGAGCGAGGCTCACCCGTGCCGCCCGTTCCGCGCCGGCGCGCGCGTCGGGGTCTTCGGGCTCACCGTCTGCGACAGGATCGCTCGCGGCTTCGGTCGATGAAACCGCGGTTGTCTTCGGCTTCGCCGTGCACGCGATGAACACGAAAGACGCGGCGAGGACGAAACGCGAAGCGCTCACGCGCTCGATCTACCAGGATTAGGGGGCGTGGAGTCGAGTCCACGCGGTCGCGATGTCTCGCGCTGCGTCGCTGACGACGCGGCCGTGGATGACGTCGGAGGCGAGCGGGAGGTTGGCGTTCGCGCCCCTCGGGGCAAAGAGACCGCCGAGCGCGCCGCTCTTCTGGACGTGAACGGCGCTCTGGTCGTCGACGTAGAGGCCGAATTGTCCTTGTGCGCGGGCGGTGACGACGTAGTTGCCCGTCGAAGCGCGCCGCAGAAAGACGAGGGAAGGGCGGCCCACGGCGAACCCCGCCTCCCCTTCCACGATCTGCCCGACCTTACCGACCGCCCCCCCCAACGTGCGCACCCAGACCTCGTTTTCCGGTTCGAGGTCGCCCGCAATCGCCGAGTCGACGTGGAGCCGCGAGTACGTGTAGATCCGCCCGCCCTCCCAGATCGACTTCTGCTCGACTGCCGTGACAAGAACGACGGCGTTCGATTCGTGGACGAGAGCGTCGAAGGTCACGGCGATCGAGACGGAAGCGAAGGCCTCCCGTGGAGCGCCGCACAGCGTGGCCGCCGCACTGGCCATTGCAAAGACGAGCCCGTGAGCCCACGCGCGTTTCATGACTTCTTCAAGGTAGCAGCCTTGCCGGTGGGAATCATCGGGTTCTCTCGTGTGGACGGCCCTTCCGCTTCATGCAAGGTCAGCCGGGATGGCCCCTCGTGGCGTACACGCCGAATCGCTTCTTCGTATCCCGCTGGTTCGTCACATGCTCGACGATTCCGGGGTGGATTTGGTTGCGCGCGGCATCGACGCCCGCTGGGCGTATGAGAAGATCATTCCGGCGAAACTCGGCGGCTTCAACGCGGCCACCGGCTCGGTCTACTATCCGGCGAAGTCGTTTCTCGCGCGCTGGTTGCGCGCGCCCGAGGCTTCTGCAAGGAAGGACAACGAGGGCGACTTTCTCGTCCACGAGGTCCTCTTCGCGGTCCACGACTATCTGCACGTGTGGGCGTACCGAGCGATCCACGAGCTCAACCCGAAGCTGGGCTTCGGGCTCGGCGAGGTCACGCGTGCGAACTTCGAAGACTTCGTCTTCTGCCATTTGGCGTCCGAGGCCGTCGCCACGGTCGGATTGGACTATTGGTACCTCTGCACGCTGTCGTTGAACGACATCTGCGACATCGGAACGAATCTGGACCGCGGTCTGACGGTCGGCTACCACGCCCGTTACGCTCGGGAATACGAGCGTTACGCGCCCGGGCTCCGCATCCAGCACAAGGACTTCTTCGCGTCGGTCGCAAACTTCTACTGCTCGGGGATCTTCCACGGTTTCGACGCGGACGCTCTTCGCGAGAGCCCGCTCATCTTGCGTTGGCTGGATCACGAGCTCCGCTACGGGCAGTCCCAGCGCAAATACGCGAGGCAATGGCTCGCGTATCTGTCGAGCGAGAACCTCTCGCACGACACCGAGGCCCTCGAAGCGCCGGTGCACGCGACTCGCAAGTGGCAGCGGCGCACGCTGCGCGATCTCGGCGAGCTCCTGTGGGATAAAGTGAAGAACGAGCGGCTCCACGAGTTCGTGCCTCGATCTGAGGGGCGGGGGTGGAGCTCTCCGCATGAGAGGGCGGCCGATTTCCGCTTCGTGAATCTCAACTGGTTCCCGTCGATCGACGCGGCACTCCGCGCCCCTGCGTCGCCGGACCCCGGGAGCCAGACGTACCGGCTGTACCAGCTCATCAGCCGTTTCGACTTCGGGCGCTGCGACTCCGCGCTCGTCGAGGCCGTGCCCGTCTTGCTGCGAAGCGGGGACCTCGACCTCGCGGAGCGTCTGCTCGGAGCGCAGCGGCGCGTCGCGCGGTGCGGCGACGAGCCGCGCGATTTGCTTCTCCTCGGATAAGTCGCGGCTAGAGCCCGGTCATGTCGGCGTCGGGGAACGGACGCCCGGGCTTTGCGAAGAGGTAGCCCTGAAGGAGCTCGCAGCCGAACGCGCGCACGGCGTCGCGCTCTTCGACCACCTCGACCCCCTCGGCGACGACGCGCATTCCCATCTCTTTGCAGAGCGAGGTCATCGACGCGATGAGGCGCTGGCGCACTTCGGACTTGTGGACCCCGCGCACGAGAGACATGTCGAGCTTTACGATCTCGGGTTGCACGGCCACGAAGCTCGAAAGCCCGGCGTAGCCCGCGCCGAGGTCGTCGAGTGCGAGGCGAAAGCCGTACTCGCGGAGGGCCGCGACGCGCGGCTGGATGTCTTCCACGTCGTCGATCGTCGATCGCTCGGTGATCTCCAAGACGACACGGCTCGCGATCTTGGTGAGCGGCGCGTTCGCGTCGTAGAGCGCGGGATCGAGGAGATCGCGTGTGTGCAAGTTGACGAAGAGCAGTGCGTCGCCCGGCATGTCCACGAATGCTTCTGCCGAGAGCGCTCGCACGCGACGCCCAAGATCGAAGATTCGGTCGAGCCGCTCGGCGGCGCTCAGCATGGCGCCGGGATGAGGCAGGGACGGTTCGCTGCTTCGAAGGAGAGCTTCGTACCCGAAGATCGTCCTCGCTTTTGCGTCCACGATGGGCTGAAACGCCATCCAGAGGCCCGTGAGGGCGCGATCGAAGCTCGACGCGAGCCCGGCCCGGTCGCCGGCGAGCGTGCCCTCTTCCCCGAGGAGCCTCAGCGAGTCGCGCTTCATGTGCGCGAGGCGATGGAGTCTTGAAGCGCGATCTACGGCGTTCACGACCTCCTCGTTGGAGGCGGGCTTGACGAGGTATTGGAGCGCCCCGAGCGATACCGCTTCCATCGCGGTCTCGAGCGTAGGGTTGCCGGTCATCAGAATGACGGGAACATCGAGATCGTACGCGCGCACGACGCTGAGCAGATCCACCCCCGACATGCCCGGCATTTGGATGTCACTCAAGATGACGTCGAACGGGCGGTGCATCACCGTCTCGACCGCGGCGGCTCCGTTGCTGGCGACCACGACTTCGTAGCCGGCCAGCTTCAAGACGCGACTAAGGGCCCGACTGAGGGCCTCGTCGTCGTCGACTACGAGGACTGCCCTGTTCCGACCGGAAGGGGGCACGATCGCGCGTGTATCCCTGCGCAGATCGTCGTCCTTCATCCCTCGGCCCCTCGCATGAAACACATGGTTTGCGGACATGTCCGCGTCTCAAAATCCGGCACAGTCGATTGCGTGGGGAGCGTAGCTTATCTTGAGGTCGGCGAGTGTGGACATCCGGACCGAGTCGCTTTCCAAGCTGGCCGAACAGGAGAGGATCGAGTTGGCGCTCGCAATCAAGAACGGCTCCATTCGGCGGATCTTTAGCCGTCGCGAAGTCGCTTGATCCAGACGAAACTGGGCACGAAAATGACGGCCCACACGACGAACGACACGACGTACGACGTCGTCTCCGATACGTGCTTGTCGATGGCGAGTTCGACGAGCCAGGCGGCGATCGATGCGACCGTCGACGCCAGAAGCATCGTCATGACGGTAAGTTACCTGTTCCCGAGGCTCCGGCCGAGAGTCACTCGAGCCACGGCCTGCTCGTACTGCGCGCGCGTTAGGTTGAGGCGAGCCTGGGTCAGTGCCGCCTCGGCGTCGAGGAGATCCGTCGTCGTGGCCGAACCGGCCTTGAGGAGGGCTTGCGTGACGCGATAGGCCTCCTCCGCGCTCGTGATCGTCTGACGGGCGACGTCCACGACCGCGGCCGACGCGCGAGCCTGAGAAAGGTCGCTCGAGACCTCAATTCCAATCTGGCGCGCTTCGCTCTCGGCGTCTTGGCGGGCTGCTTCCGTCTGCTCGGCGGCCGCCTTCTGGGCGTACCATGAACCACCCCACTCGAAGATCGCCCAGCTCGCCTTTACGCCGACGAACCCGGCGTTCGCAGGGTTGAAGATCGTGCCGTCGGTCCGTAAATAAGCCGCCTCGGCGTCCACTTCCGGGAGCAGAGAGAAACGGCGTGCCTTCTCCGCATGAAGAAGCGCGTCGACCTCCAGGCGCTTCTGCTTGAGCTCCGGTCTTAACGCGAGCGCCTGCCGCTCGGCGTCCGACAGGTTCGGAGGTGCTTCTCGGGCTCGCGAGAGCAGCGAGTTCGGCTCCGCGAAGCGTGTCATGACGTCGTCTTGCGGAAGGCCCACGGCCCCGAGAAGATTGGCGCGAGCGACCTCTTCCTGGCTGCGCGCTTGGATCTCCTGTTGCTTCGCGTTTGCGGCGGCAACCTGAACGCGAAGAAGATCGGCGGTCGTGAGCACGCCCGCGTTGAGCTTGGCTTGCGTGACCGAGACTTGCTCGGCGAGCTCCTTCTGGGAGGCCTGCGCGATCTCTTCGAGCGCCTTCGCTTCGAAGAGGTGCAAGTATTCGGACTCGACCGTCGCCTTGAGATCCGCGCGAGCTGTATCGAGCTGCGCCTCGGTCGCTTCGGCTGCACGCGTCTGCGCGTCGTGCTCGTGCGAAAGATGCAGCAAGCCGAGAAGGGGCTGATCCCCGCTCACCACGAGCGCGTTCGTGTTCTGCTGGCGAACAGGAAACGAGATCCCGTTGAACGGCAACGCGTACGCGCTGTTCCAGAGCTGGTACTCCTCGCTCACGTGGAAGGACGGCAGCATCTTTCCTCCCGCGGATCGCTCGAGGTCACGCCCGCTCCGCGCTCGAGCCAAATACTCTAGGACGCGCGGGTTCTTCTGCTCGACCAGTTGAACGGCCTGCTCCACGGTGAGCACGCGTTCCTCGGCCTGAGCGGACCGTGAACAGAGCGACGCGACGAGCGCGAGCCCCACAACGATTCGACTGTTCCCCATCGGTTATTTCCCGACCTGGACCGTCACGTCGGCAGAAAGCCCGGCACGCATGGGAACGTCGGCGGGAAAATTCTCCCATGCGATGCGCACTGGAACTCGCTGCACGACCTTGACGAAGTTGCCGGTCGCGTTGTCGGCGGGCAAGAGCGAGAAGCTCGACCCGGTGCCTCCCGACAGGCTTTGCACCCGCCCCTCGAACTTGCGCCCCGGATACGCGTCGATCGAGATTTCCGCCCTCTGATCGATGCGCATCTTGCCCACCTGGGTCTCTTTGAAGTTCGCGATGATGTACGTTCCCGTCGGCACGAGCTCGATGACGGGCTGACCGATCGAGACGAGCTGACCAGGGTGGACCGCCAACTTCGATGCGAAGCCGTCGGAGGGCGCCTTGATCTTCGTGTACGAGAGCTGGAGTTTCGCGAGGTCGAGCTGCGCCTTTGCGCTGTCGACCCGCGCATGCGCGAGATCCGCCTGTGCCCGAGCCGTCGCGATCTCCGCGTCGACGGGGGCGCTCTGGCTTAGCTTACCTTGGGCTTCGCTGACCTGCGCGAGCGCGGCGTTCCTCGATTGCTGCGCCAAAGAGAGCTGCGCCTTCGCCTGGGCGACAGCCGCCTGGGCGGAATCGTACATGGCTTGCGCGTTGTCGAGCGCTTGCGGCGGGATCGCGTTCGCTTGCCGAAGCTCCTTCGCGCGGTTCAGATCGAGCTCGGCCTTACGGCCGTCCACTTCCGCTCGATTCAATGCGGCGCGCGCAGCCTCGCCCTGTGCGGCCGCGCTGCTCACCCCGGCTGAAGTGCCGCTCACCATGGCCCGCGCGCTCGCGAGCCCTCCGCGCGACGTGGCTTCCGTCACTTGCACCTGGGCGTCCGCGGCCTGGGCCTGAGCCTGCGCGGTCGCCAGCTCCGCGTCGGCTTGCTTCGCGCGGGCCGTATAGTCCGCGTCGTCGATCTCGGCGATCGGGTCGCCTTTCTTTACGAGCTGGTTCTCCTGAACGCTCACCAACACGATCTGTCCCGCCACCCGCGTGCCGATAGGCACGATGTCCGCCGCGACTTGCGAGTCGTCTGTGGTCTCTTCGCCTTGGGTGAGAAATACGTAGCCGCCGATCCCCAAGGCGAGGGCTCCGCCGGCGATTCCAACGATCGCGTACCGGCGCCCGGAGCCTTTGCGAGGCTCCGCCGGCGCCGCGGATTTTGCAGGAATCGCGGACGCCGTTCCATTCGGCGTAGGTCGCTGCGGCAAAACTCCCTTTTCTGAGGACTCAGCTGTCATCGGTCATAACTCCACGTGCACTTCGATCTTCTCGCCACCGTGCGGCGCATCGTCCGGGGCTCGGAGGAAGAGCAACATCGGCATCACTAGTAGGAAGAGCGCCCCGGCGAGGAGAAACATCTTCTCGAAGGAGAGAACCGTCGCCTGCCTGTTGACGGCGAAATCGATCATCGCGTGCGCCGTGGTTCGTGCCGTCGTCGCGTCCATTCCACCGCGCGCGAGCATTTGCCGCGCAGCTCCGAGTCGCGAGAGGACTTCGGGATTGCCCGGGTAAAGATGCGCGATGAGTCCGTCGCGCGCGGTCGACTGGTTGCGCGAGAGCAGCGTCGCGAAGATCGCGAGACCGACCGATCCGCCGATCTGGCGGACGAGCGAGCTCGATCCCGTTGCGTCTGCGAGCTTGTGCCGAGGGATACTCGAGAGCGAGACCGTCGTAAGAGGAACCCAGAGGCAGCTGAACGCGCAGCCTTGAATGAGGAGCGCGCCGACGATTCCTCCTGGCGAAGTGTCGAGTGTGTAGTGGCTCATCTGGTAGGCGCTGATCGAAAAGAGGAGCACACCGAATCCCACCACGATGCGCGGTGAGACCTTGTTGTAAATCTTTCCGATGAGCGGCGTGAAGACCATCATGATGAGCGTCCGCGGCATCAGCGCGAGGCCCGACTGGGTGGCGGTGAAGCCGAGCACCTCCTCCATGAAGAGAGGGAGCAAGAACGTCAGCGACATGAGCATGGCGAACATGAGCCCGCTGATGAGCGTGCCCGACAAGAAGACGGGATCCTTGAAAAGCGAGATGTCGACGGCCGGCACCGGGGCGCTCAGTTCTCGCACGACGAAGAGCGCCAGCGAGAACCCGGACACGATGAAACACCCTGTGATGAAGGCCGAATCGAACCAGTCGTTTCGCTGACCCTCTTCGAGCGCGTACTGAAACGTGCACAGCCCGACCGAGAGGAGACTGATGCCCGCCCAGTCCATATGCTTGCGCTGCTTCTCGGCCGCCTCGCGGTTCGCAGCGCGGATGTCTTCGGGCTCGTGGACGAAGTTGGTCACCATGAAGAGCGCGAGCGCGCCGACGGGTAGATTGATGTAGAAAATCCACGGCCAACTGTAGTGGTCGACGATGTAGCCGCCGAGCGTTGGGCCGACGGCTGGACCGATCATCACGGCCATCCCAAAGAGAGCCATCGCCATCCCCTGTTCCTTCGGGGGAAAGGTCTGGCGCAAAATAGCCTGCTCGGTCGGCTGGAGGGCGCCGGCGCCGAAGCCTTGGATCATTCGGAACGCGACGAGGGACGGCAGCGTTCGCGCCATCCCGCAGAGCGCGGAACCGAAGATGAAGATTACGAGACAGGCGAGGTAGACTCGCTTCTGTCCGAAGAGCCGCCCGAGAAAGGCGGTGAGCGGCATTACGAGGACGGTCGCGAGTGCGAACGCGGTCGAGATCCAGGTGATTTCTTCGACCGTGGCCCCTACGGCGCCGCGAATGTGCGGGATGGCGACGTTGACGATCGACGCATCGATGGCACCCATCAGGGTGCCGAACGTGACCGACACAGTCACGAGCCACTTGTTCACCGGCGCCCGTGTGGGCGCTGGCGCAAAGAGTGCGATAGGTTGCCGTGAAGTTACCGCCGACATCTAAGCGACCGCTCCTGACGGCGGCTCACGGTAGCTCAGATGCAAGCCCGAGCATGCGCGTTTCGCGAGCGAAGCGCCCTTGCTCGGGCGGGTAGGATCCTGGGAACCCCCCAGCAAGGCTCCTTCTAGAGGCTGCTGTTCAGCGGGTCATACTTGTTTCCGCCCTTGTGAAAGACGGTCTTGCCATCCGATTTGTAGGCGCTGTGGTGCGCGGGGGCTGCGCTGGCCTTTGCCTGATGCTGGAGGGCACGAGCCTTGTCCGCTTCGGCGCGGGCCTTGTCTGCGTCCAGGAGGGCGCGCTTCCTCTCCTCGGAAAGGCGATCCGCGTCGCTCTGCGCCGCCGAGGCGGCCGTCGATTCGGGCTGCGCCGGAGGGGGAGGAACGGCTTCCGCGGGTGGGGGGGCGGCGGCCGCGACGGGCTGACTCGCTGCCGCGTTGCTCGTCGAAAAGAAGGACGAGGCCGTAGACCACACCGCCGCTGCGCGATTCGGACGGGCGACGGCTACGCCGACGAGCGCCAAAGCCGCTACGCCGACTGCCATCACGAACTTGCGCTTGCCGGACGAGCGGAACCGAGACCTCCCAAAGTCGACGTCGTCGAGGTCAATCTCGGAAACCAACGGTCGAAGGCTGCTCGCAGCCGACGAATAAGGCGACGGGAAGGTCGAAGCGTATCCGGACGCCGGCGTAGCCGGCGCGGCGACCGGGATCCCCATGGGAAGCACGGGGGCTCTTGGTGCGGCAAGGGTAGCCGCCACCGGCGGCGCGGCTTCGATTCCGAGGAGGACTCCAAGCGTCGTCCAAGCCGTTGCTCCGTGCTGCAGCACGAAGACGCTCTCGTCGATCTGCCCGGCCTGGAAGGCGTCATCGAGCTCGTCGAGAGTCAACGTACATACCGACCCGTTCGGTAGGCGCACGTGCCAAAACTCGGGTTGACTATCCATGGGCAAGCCTCCCTATTCGAGGCGATACTAGCGCCCGCCCGCCCGCGAATCACGCGAAGAATGCATCCGATTGCCGCTCGATCAGCTGAGCGGTAATCGTACGCCTTCGGTGGAATTGAGCGCTTCGACTCTCCGTGCCGGTCTCAGGCCTAGCAACAGGCCTCGTATCAGGGCCAGTCTCAGTGCCAGTAGCCGTTGTGAAAGAACCAGTAGTTTCCCGAATGATACCAGTGACTAGGAACCCACGAGTGGTATTCGCGAGGCACGAAGAGCCAGTGCCCACGCACCCAACGATATGCAGCACCGTCCCACGCCCAATGGCCGCGGTCCCACGCGTAGCCTGGCGCGGCGACCGGGACGACCTCCGCCTGCATGGGCGGCGGCTCTTTGACGACGTCGACGAGCTTGATGTAGTCGGGTGCGGGCCCCTCGGCCACCGTACGCCAGTGGCCCGAAACGTAGTGCCAGCTTCCGGCGAAGTTGACCCACTCGCCGGGGTGCCAGATGGTGAAACCCTCCGGGTGGACGACCCAATGCCCCGGATGCCAGCCGAATCTTCCTACCTCGGGGTTCCAAACCCAGTCGCCCCGGTGCCACACGTAGTCCGCTCCAGGGGCAGGATATTGCACCTCGACCGTACGGGGAGGCGGCGCGACGTTAATCGTTACTTCAACCCCGATCTGAGCGCGTGCTGTAGACGGCGCGGCACCCGAGAGCGCGAGAATGGCGACTGCGGAAGCAACGAGATGGCGCGAGATCTTCATCGGGACGGCCCTCCTCAGGGTAGGCGCGGCATGAGGCTTATCCCCCCCAACGCGCTGCGCGATGACCGGCCCCTCCTTAGCAGTGGTCGGGACTCTTCGAAACGCAGAATGCGACATCGGGGCGGTTCGACCGGCTGGACTCGACATTCACTCATTCGAGGGCGCGGATTCGGTAGTGTCTGCCTCGCATGCGCGCGCTCCTCATGGCCAAGTCGCACCTCCCGCGTCGAGCCTCAACCGCGCGTCTTCTTGCTATGGGAGTGGTGCTCTTGGCTGCCTGTTGCGCGGGACGCTCCCCGGGGCGGAGCGCGACTTCTCCCGCGGGTTTCTCCGAATCTCGATGGCGCTATGAAGTTGCAGCCGATGTTGGGGCCCAAGAGCTCCGGGTTTCGGCATGGCTCGACGGAGACACGGAACCAGAGCTGACTCTGACGGCGGGGGCGGAGTCCTACGTGCGCGATGTGGAGGCGTTCGGGCCGCATGGCTGGTTCGCGCTCGAGGCCCGCAAGCGGTCGTGGTTTCTTCCCGCCGCGTGGCATGGAGAGTGCGCCGTGCGCTACCGGGTCCTCCTCGGCGACGCGGCTCGAGCCCAAGGAGACACGGCGGTCGCTCGGTTCTCTAACGGGGCCATCGAGGCGCCCCCGTCGACGTGGCTTCTGCGCCCGGCGGTCTCGCGGCTGGGTACGCCCTTTCGGTTCCACGTGACGACGGCTGCGGGGGATAGCTTCGTCAGCGGAGTCTTTCCAAGCGTGGGCGCCCCGGATACGTACGAGGGCTTCACGGACGACCACTATCAGCTTGCTTACGCGGCGTTCGGTAAGCTGCGCGTGCACGACGCTCACGACGGCAAGATCCGCGTCGCGATGCTCCCGGGGCCGACCGAGGGAGATGCGGCGATCGCGTCGTGGGTCGACACGTCGGCGCGCGCGGTGGAAGCCTTCTATGGCGGCTTTCCCGTGCCCCATCTTCTGATCCTCGTGCGCCCAACTGCGGGGAGCTCCGTCGGCTTCGGGACGACGATGGGTCACTCCGGTGCGGCGATCGCGATCGACGCGGGCGCGCACACGTCGGCTGCAGAGTTTCGAGACGATTGGGTTCTCGTTCACGAGATGGTGCATACGGCGCTCCCGGACCTCGAAGGGCCGCAACACTGGCTCGAGGAGGGGCTTGCGACCTACGTAGAGCCGATCGCGCGGCACGGAGTCGGGCTCGTCACGAGTGAGCACGTCTGGGCCGAGTGGGTTCGCGGAATGCCCAATGGATTGCCTGCCGAAGGCGATCGCGGTCTCGACCGGACGCCCACTTGGGGCCGAACCTATTGGGGTGGCGCACTCTTTTGCTTGCTCGCGGACGTCGAGATCCGCCGTCGTACGACGAACGCGCGCTCGCTTGGCGACGCTCTACGAGCCGTCCTTGCTGCCGGAGGGAGCATCGCCAAGAGCTGGCCCGTGTCGCGCATCCTCGAGCTTGGGGATGCGGCGACCGGCGCGCCGGTGCTCCAACAACTCTACGAGAAGATGGCGCTCACGCCCGTGGACGTAGACCTTCCGGATCTTTGGAAGCGGTTGGGCGTCGTCGCCCGTGGAGGAGCCGTGAGTTTCGACGATAGCGCTCCCCTCGCGACGGTGCGGCGCGGGATCCTCGGAGACGAAGCCGCGCCTTAGCCACGCGCGCACACGTGGCATACGAACGAGGACGCTTCGCCGCTCGTCGAGGCTACGGTACTTGGGGGTGCCGCACGACGAGCACGGAGCATTCGGCGTGATTTACGATCTTTGCCGCCGTCGTCCCAATCAACCGGTCGAACGCGCCATACCCGTGCGAGCCGATCACGATGAGACCGGCGTGCAGCTCCTTGGCGACGCTGCACGCCGATTGCCACGGCACCCCCACTTCCACGCGAACCGCCGCGAGAAGCTCCTGCGGGACGCTTGCCGCGCACTCCTCCAGATACGCCTGCGCGTGGCTGCGCAAACTTTCGAGGAGAGAGCCCTGCTCGAGCTTCCATACGTCCGGCGGCATTTCCGGAGGGAGACCGAAGCTGCGGAACAGCACGAGCTTGTTGGCGCTGCTTCGCGCGAACTCGATGGCAGCCTTCAGCACCCCGAGGGCACGCTCGGAACCGTCGAGCCCGACAAGAATAGGACCCATCGAACCTCCTCCTTGAACTACGGACACGACCATATATCGGTCGTCGGGATGGCGATCGTCAGAACGGCGCCGATCGGTTCACGGTCCGCGTAGAACAAGTCCAAAGGATACGACTGACCTCTCGCGATCCCTAGCATTGCGGCCGCTTCGTCGAGACTGACGCTCCCCGGGGCGTCGGCGTGGACCCCGCCGAGGTTTACGGCAAGACGACGATTGATGAACACCCAGAGGTCGTCGTCGCTCGAGAAATTGTAGGTCTCGCCGCCCACGTATCGGATCTGCGAATGGACTTCGAGCGTGAACCAGTAGTTGTGGTTCGTTCCCTGATTGTCGAAGAGTTTGCCGTCGATCGGGAAGAAGTTTTGATTGTCGTAGACGTAGGTTGCGCTTCCGTCTGTCGCGGCCGTGAGCACGAGCGTCTGAGCTCTGGAGGCCGCGCCCGAGTCGGCCATGAACCAGTCATTGACGGGCGGCGTGTCATTGTACCACTCGTCGAAGTAGGTCTTGCCGTGGGTCGTCGGGGTGGTGGGGTTCCCTGCGTAGACGGGCTTATTGTCCGCGCCGAGAACGGGTTCGACGATCTGGAGATCGAGTCCGACGCCGTAACAATTCGGCGCGCATGGCGCGAAATCGGGCTGGGACGGGTGAAAGTCGCGAATGACCCCCTGAAGGGTCGGCGGCCCAGGGGGAGGAGCGTCGCAGGTACCCCACGCATCGTTCACGCAGGTCTCGGTCCCCGTCCCGCACACGCTCGAGCACGGCCGCTTGGCGACCGGGACCGAACACTCACCGACCGTCCCGTCGGCACATCTCTCCTTGCCCGCGCCGCACACGGTCGAACAGGAGAGGAACGTCGTCGGAACGATGCAGCTTTGCCCCCAATAGCCATTCCCGCAGACCTCTTTGCCGGCGCCGCATGCGTTCGAGCACGTGCGCGTGATCCCCGACGGACCGCAGGCTTCGAGAACCTGCAGACCCGTGCGGTCTCCGCAGTCGGATTCGAGAGCCCCCAACGCCATCGCCGCGAGCGCCAACGCTCGAAGTCCAAAAGGACATTGTCGCCCCAACATCGGCGCGCACCCTACCACCGCGCTCTCCGGCCCGCCCGTGCACCCGAGAGCCGCCGCGGCGTCAGCAAGGGGCATGACGCCGCGCGCCTCCTCGCGTAAGAGCGTCGCCTCATGCCGCTGTGGATCGCCCTCGTCCTGGGCATCGTTGAAGGACTGACGGAGTTTCTCCCGGTCTCGTCCACCGGACACCTGATCCTCGCCGATCGACTCCTCGGGGGTGGGGGAGAGGGTCACGCCTCGTTCGATATCGTCATTCAACTCGGAGCGGTCTTGGCGGTCCTCCTTCATTACCGGAAGCTCCTGGCCGAGCGGGCGGTAGGCGTCGTTCGTCGTGATCCCGTTGCGATTCGCCTCCTCGTCGCGCTGGTCATCGCCTTCTTGCCCGTCGCCATCGTCGGGCTTCTCGTAAGACATGCGGTGAAGGAGCACCTCTTCGGCCTGACCCCCGTGGCCGCGGCCCTCATCTTAGGCGGGGTCGTGATGATCGTCGTCGAACGCTGGCTGAAAGCCAACCCGGAGCGAGCGGTGCTCGAAGGGCTCGAGCACGTGACGCCGAAGCGCGCGTTGCTCATCGGGCTCGGACAGTGTGCGGCGCTATGGCCCGGAACCTCGCGGTCGATGGCCACCATCGTCACGGGTCAGATCACGGGACTCTCTACAGCGACGGCCGCAGAGTTCTCGTTCCTACTGGCGCTCCCCGCCCTTGGGGCGGCAACTGTGTTCGAGGGGTGGAAAGCACGGCACGAGCTGCTCGCCGGGACCGGCGGTCCGGCCGTATTCGTGGGGCTGGTCACGTCGTTCTTCGTTGCCTGGTGGGCCTTGGCCTCCTTCCTCGCGTACGTGAAGCGTCGGGGTGTCGAGCCGTTTGGCTACTACCGCGTGGTGCTCGGGGTAGCCATTCTCCTGTTCTTGAGATGAATGCAGTCTCGGCCTGTGCCGCTATTATAGGGGGACCATGTGGGTTCCCGGCCGATCCTTGCGCGCGACCGCCTAGAACGCGTATAGACCCAGCGTCGGACGGGGCGGGAAGTCGGTGCAAGACCGACGCGGAGCCGCCGCTGTAACCGGGGACAATCGCGTGATCACCCCCACTTGCTTCGGCAGGGAAGGGCATGCGGGAGGACGATCCGGGAAGCCAGAAGACCCCTCGGCTGACGGGCGTGTGAATGGTCTCGCGCTCTTCTTCGTTCGCCGCGCGAGCTTCGCGGCGGAGGTCCTCCGATGGTGTGCTCCTTACGGCTGCGTCTCCTCATAGTGCAGGGGCTGCTTGCCGCTGCGCTCGCCTGCTCCTCGAGCCCGACCGACTCCCCTCAAACAGCGTGCGGCACCTACGAAGCTGTCGTCGCGGCCAGCGACTACATCTCGAGCGAGGTGGGGCTGACCTCCCTGGGCGGGGCTTCAGACTACGAAGGCGGCCCTCACCTCGGAATCGACCCTTCGCTTGCTTCCTCGGCGGGGAGGCACTTCTGGATCGCGAGAGATCTCGGCCAGATCCTGGAGCTCGACACCACCTGCCTCAAGAGCAAGGCGACGTTCGATGCTCAGGACCCCGTCCCTGCCGGCTCGCCGTTTGCGACGACGAATCCGTATGACGTTGCGGTCGCTCCAGACGGCTCTCTCTGGATCGCGCGATTCAACGTGCCGACGGTTCTCGTTCTAAACGCCGATGGAACGCGCCGAACCATAGACCTATCGTCGCAAGACCCGGTCGATGGAAACCCGAACATGAACTCGATTCGAATCCTTGACCCCGCCGCGGGAGGCGCTGCCCAGTCGGATGCCGGCGGAAGTATGGCGACCTCGAAGGCCTACGTGTCGCTCGAGATCTTGGATGACCTGAACAATGAGATCCCATTGATATCCACCCGCAAATCCAAGCTCGTACGCATCGACCTCGAAAGCGGGCTCGTGGAGGACGTGTTGACCCTTGCCGGCCGCAACCCCATCTCGTCGATGGTCCAGCTCGGCAATCAGCTCTATCTCGCGGACGCTGGGACCTGGCAGTGTGCGTCTGACGTGTGCCCGAGCGGTCAACCGGACGCCGGCATCGAACGCGTCGACACCGCTTCGTTCACGTCGAGGCTGCTCGTAACTGGCGAGACTTTAGGGGGCCACGCCAACGAGCTGGCCGTGACCGCAAACTGCGGAGTCGTCATCGTCGCCGGGAGCTGGCCCTCGACCCCCACGTCACTCGTTCGGTTCGATCCCACGACTGGCGACAGCGGCACGGTCGCCCTGCACACCGTGATCCCCACGACCACGTCCTTTACTCTTTCGGGTCTCGCATGGATCGGGAGCGACGTTCTCCTCGTGGGGGACCGCGGCGAAGCCGGCGGGACGCCCGGAGCCCACGTTTTCGACGCGAAAGTAGCAGCGGGATGTTCTCTCACGGAGCGAGCCTCGCCCATCCCCCTGCCGCTCCCCCCCGTGGCCTTTGCCGCATTGTAGTCTTGCCGGCTAGCCGTTCGCGCGGCTTCCCGCGAGCTCAGGGCGGATCGTTCGAAGCAGCGAGGTTAGGTACGAGGCTGGACGTCCACCTTGCCGTGACGAGGAAACTCCGCCCGGGGAGAGGGTAATTGTACTGGTCGCCAATCGGGAGGGTCGACGGGCCTCCGAAGCCGCCGTACACGACAGTGCGAACGTCGAAGAGGTTCCGAATCTCGAGCGCGATCCGAAGCCCGGGCACTCCCGGAACGTCGAGTCGCGCCCCGGTCGACTGCAAGATCCTTGCGGGCACGGGGACGCATCCCAGGTTGTCCTGGTACATGCCGACGACGCCGTCCAAGCCGTAGCGGACTCGAACCGGTCCGAGCGAGTATCCAACATCGGCCACGAGGTCGTGGGACGGACGGCCTGGGAGAGGAGGAGCGCCGGTTCTTCCGCAAGGGGATAGGCCGACGCTCGCATCGTCGTCGAAGGTCGCGAGCCCCGTGTAGGCCGCGCGTGCGTCAAAACCGTACGCCGCGGCGGCCAAGCTGGCTTCGAGCCCGTAGATCCGAGCGAGTCCGATGTTTTCGGCCTTGAGGTACCCGGCTACGCCTTCGGGCACGAAGAGGATCAGATCGTGAGCCCACGTCCCGAACGTCACGAGCTCCGCGTCCGCTCGCACGGGACCCCGAGGCGAAGCGATGCGACCTCCCGCGTCCGCGGTCCACGCGGATTCTCCGAGAAGTGTAGGGTTTGCGAGAACTCCGCCCGGGCTCCCGTAGAGC
>Ga0182024_10009996_pt1 | contig 19465 bp, 17 predicted proteins | sample P32metaG_FD_120480 | JGI IMG/M metagenome (GOLD analysis project Ga0182024, IMG submission 120480) | Permafrost microbial communities from Stordalen Mire, Sweden - P3-2 metaG (Illumina Assembly) | ecosystem: Environmental > Terrestrial > Soil > Wetlands > Permafrost | place: Sweden: Stordalen... | reverse complement strand
TGAGGTCCAGATCCGCAATGCCCGGCTCGTCGGGGAGTTCGCGCTCAGAAAAGGCCGGCGCGACCTGACCGCCCGGGTCGCGCGGGTATCGGGAAGCCGGGCGGGCCGTCCCTCTCGGGCCCCTGTGAGCTCACCACGGGCCCCGGGGCCGACGACGGGCCACGCCTCGACTGTCGCCACCAACGGCATCGGTGAGGGGCAGCGGGGGGACCCAGGCCCGCTGGCCCCCAGTATTCCGTCGGGCGGTGGCTCCGACGCCCCGGCGGCCGATTTGGCCATCTTTGACTACGAGACGCTGTCGGCCTCCCAGGTGGTCCGCCGGCTCGACGGCCTCGGTCCCCGCGAGCTCGAGGCGGTGTACCGCCACGAGGCGGCGTCCCGTCGTCGACGGACCATTCTCCACCGGGCCCAGCAGCTTCTTGGCGCCGAAGAGCAGCCCGGCACCCCCGGCGTCACGGCCTGAGGAGCCGGGCCGGTGGAGAGCGTGCGCACGGCCCGAGCCGCCGACCTCCCCCGCTGCGTCGAGCTGGTGGCCGCCGCCCGAGATGAAGCAACGACCGTTCGAGGGGGTGCGCTCCTCGCAGCGCTCGGCGATCAGACAACCGGGACACCCAGGACCGACGGGTCGGGCGACCGGACCGATCCCGCCCGGGTGGTCGAATCCTGGGTCGCAGGTGGGCCAACCCGGATACTGTTGATCGGGATATTCGAAGGAGCCACCGTCGGTCTAGCGACAGGCCATGTGGTGGAGCGGGGAACCCGCCGGATCGGCCGGGTCGACTGTTGCTACGTCGAAGCCGGCGCCCGCCAAGTCGGGGTAGGCGGTCTCCTTGTCGAGGGCTTGCTCGAGTGGTTCGTCACCCGCCAGTGCAGCGACGTCGACGCCATCGCACTGCCCGGAGATCGCCAGACCAAGCAGCTGTTGGAGACCGCCGGCTTCAAGGCGAGACTGCTCGTCCTCCACCGCCCGCTCGGGTAAGCGGGGCCGGAGCCCGGCGCGGCGGGGGAGGGGGGATGCGCAAACCGAGCAGTTTGGCCAATTCGGGTACGGACCCCGCCGAGTGACGGGCCGCTGCGTGCACCTCGGCGGTGGCAGGGATGCCCGCCGGCTTGACAGTGCGACGCACCGGGGACTCCACCACCGCTTCGAGGAGGCCCAGCCACTCCTCTGGCGCCAACTCTGCGGTCAAGGCGGCGCCAGCATCCGCGGAGATCCGCACGGCCAACTCGGCGGGTAAGCGGGTCGAGGGTTCGGGCGGCCGGGCGGCGGTCCGGATCGCGTCGAGTATCCGACCCTCGTCAAGGGCGGTGGTCATCCGTGCGACCCAGTCGTCGCGAAGGGCAGTGACCCGGTGATCCAAAGCGTCCCGAAGGGCCTTGGCCATGGTCCGGCCTTCCTCGTCGAGGCCCACCGTGCGCGAGGAGGCAACGACGGCTCGCAGCTCGCGCAATCGCAGTTCTTTGCCTGCGGACTGCGCCGAGGTGGCCCGGTCCTTCCAGTTGGCGAGATTCACCGCGGGCAACAGCTTCTCGGCCATGGCCAGAAGTGGATCGGCGTTCGCAGGACCACTGTCACCTCGACCTCGGCCACGCTGCTCTTCAATCGCTTGGCGCACTGCGGGGATCCCGCCGCGCAACAGCTGCTCGGCCACCGGGAGCTGCTCAGGGGGGAGGGCGGCCAGCATGGCGTTGCGGTGGGTCGACGACACGGTCGGACGGCGCTCTCGGCGTCCCGGGGACTCTCGTGCGTCACGACGACGACTCTCGCCTTCTTCGCGCCGCGGGGACGGCCCGTCGGGCGCTGCCCGGCCACCGGGACGACGGCCCGCACCCTCACGACGGGCTCCGCTGTCGCGTCGGGGGGGGCGGTCCTCACCGTCGCGTCGACGGGGCCGGTCCTCCCCGTCGCGTCGACGGCGCGAGCCGGGGGCGAGTGTCACCGAGACATCCGGCGCGCCACGAGGAGCGCCCACGACCTCGATCCGGTTGGCCGACCCATCGGCGTGCTTCGTGGGCTTGGGGGCCACGGACAGCACGTCGATGCCCTCGATCCCGGTCTCGATCTCGGCCCGGTAGACCCCTCCCACGGAGGCACCGGCAGGGACAAGGTCGGCCGCCAGGACCCCCTTGGGCTGGCGGGCGCCCGCGGCGCGCCAGGTCCAGTTCCCCTCGGCCGAGTGGCTCGTCAATTCGATCTCGATCCGGCGCGCCATTGCGGCGGTCACGTTACTGCGTTTGGGAGCGGCTCCGTGCCCGAATGGCCCCACCGCCAGGCTCCACCCCCGATGCATCGACCACCCGCAGCGACCGATACGATGGCGCCGCGACCCGAGCCGCGGCCACTTCGGCCCGCAGCGGGACACTGGTGCGGCGGACTGTACGTCCGTTCAGGAGGACCGCAATGCCCGACGACTTCGCAGAGAGCGGAGAGCATCCCGGCGCGCCCCAGGGCGGGAGCTTGGAGCCCAATCCGACTGAGACGCCCCTCGCTGGGGTGCCTGGGTCGGCGCCTGGCACAGGCCCCACGGAAACCACCCGGGACGAACCGCCTGGGCCACTTTCGGTGGCCGAACCGCCTGGGCCACCATCGGTGGCCGAACCACTGAACCGACCGGCATGGGCGCTCCCCCCGATCACCGAACCCGGACCAGTGACGTCAGCACCTTCGCCCAGCGAGCCAAGTTGGGGAGGAGGGGGCCCGGTCCCCGGTGGCGCGTTCCCTCCGGGCACCCCGATGGCCGACCCATCGCCGACACCACCGTGGCCGCTACCGCTCGCCACCGCTCAGTCGAGCCCGAGCTATCCGACCCAGGTCGGCTCGAGCGGCGCGGGTGGCCCCCCGTATGTAGCTCCGATCATGTCCGACTCGGGCGATCAACCGAGTGGCCCCAAAGAGCGTCGCTCAAAGAGTTGGATCACCGTTGCCGTCGTGGCCGCCCTCATTGGTGGCGCCGTCGGCGCCGGTGTGGTGTGGGCTGGCGAGGGTAACTCGGGCTCCACCAACACGCTCACGATCAAAGAGGGGAACGCACCCCCCGGCCCGGCCGTCCTGAGCGGCAATGTCTCGATCCCCCAACTCGTCCACCACGTGTTGCCGGCCGTTGTCTCCATCGACGTGAAATCCAACGGGGAGGAGGACCAGGGAACGGGCATGATCATCACCTCCAGCGGCGAGGTGCTCACCAACAACCACGTGGTGGAGTTGGCCGAGGGCGGGGGAACCATCACTGTCACCGAGTCGGGGACGACCAAAGCCCAGCCGGCAACACTCGTCGGCGCCGATCCCTCCCGCGATGTGGCCCTGCTGCAAGTAAAGGGCGCATCAGGCCTTCCGACCATCACCTTCGGCCGTTCGACCAAGGCACAAGTGGGCGACGCGGTGGTTGCGATCGGTAACGCGCTTGGGCTGGCTGCAGGTACCCCAACGGTCACCCAGGGAATCATTTCGGCTCTCGGACGGACGGTGACCGCCGGAAGCACGGCGTCAGCCTCAACGGAGACCTTAACCGACATGGTCCAGACCGACGCCGCGATCAATCCGGGGAATTCGGGTGGACCGTTGATCGACAGCTCCGGACAGGTCATCGCCATGAACACCGCAGTGGCCGGCTCGACAAGCGACGGCAGCAGCGCCCAGAACATCGGGTTCGCCATCCCCTCGGCGACGGTGGAGTCCCTTCTGCCCGAACTCATCAAAGGGGGCACGATCAACAGCGGCGGCGGGGTTCTCGGCGTTGACGTGACGTCGATGACCTCCCAGCTTCAGCAGCAGTACGGATTCACCCCTTCGAAGGGCGCCGTGGTGCTCGACGTGGTGCCTGGATCACCCGCCGACAAGGCGGGGCTCCAACAAGGAGACGTGATCGTGGCCATCGACTCGTCGCCGATCGCCTCGGGTGGTCAGCTTCAGACAGTCCTCGGCAAGGACAAGCCGGGTCAGTCCGTCCAACTCACGTACTACGTGGGCAACGAGAAGCACACGGTGTCGATCACCCTCGAATCACAAAGCGAAGAACAACAACAGGCGCAAAACGCCGCAGGCAGCATCGGCTCTGGCATCCCGGGATTCGGCGGCACCGGTGGCTCGAGCGGGGGGCTCGGCGGCTAACCACCATCGGGCGGCCCAGCCCATCACGTTGCGCGGCGGGCACCCGCGGCCAGGGCGGGCGAGCGAACTAAGTTGCAAATCGACCGACCGGCCAGCCAAAGGAGCGCCGTATGCGTTGGACCCTTCCCTCCCAGAGCCTCCCGTCGGCGTGGTTCAACGTGATGCCCCACCTGTCCGAACCGGTGGCGCCCCCTCTGCATCCGGGCACCCGGGAGCCGATCGGTCCCAGCGACCTGACCCCGCTGTTCCCGATGGCCCTCATCGGCCAGGAGGTGTCGGCTGAGCCGTGGATCGACATTCCGGGCGAGGTGCTCGACGTCCTGAGGCTCTGGCGGCCCACGCCGCTGATCCGGGCCGAGCGGCTCGAGCGCGCGCTCAAGACTCCCGCTCGCATCTATTACAAAGACGAGTCGGTCTCGCCCGCGGGTTCTCACAAACCCAACACCGCGGTGCCCCAGGCCTATTACAACAAGCAGGAAGGAGTAGCCCGCCTGACCACCGAGACCGGGGCGGGCCAGTGGGGGAGCGCCCTCTCCTTCGCGGCGTCGCTCTTCGACCTCGAGTGCAAGGTCTACATGGTCCGGGCTTCTTATGAGCAAAAGCCCTACCGCCGCATCATGATGGAGGTTTGGGGCGGCAGCGTGGTGCCGTCGCCGGTCGACGAACCTGACAACCCGGGTTCACTCGGAAGTGCGATAAGCGATGCGGTACGAGACGCGGCGGGGCGCGAAGACTCGCACTACTCCTTGGGATCGGTTCTCAATCATGTGCTGTTGCACCAGACAGTCATCGGACTCGAAGCCAAAGAGCAACTGATCGCCGCCGGTGAAGAACTGCCCGACATCGTGATCGGCTCCTGCGGTGGTGGTTCAAACCTCGGAGGCATCGCCCTACCTTTCGTGCCCGACGCCGGCGTAGAGCTGCTGGCGGTGGAGCCTTCGTCGTGCCCGACGCTTACCGAAGGTCGCTTCGACTACGACTTCGGCGACGTGGCCGGATTGACGCCGCTCTTGTCGATGTACACCCTGGGCCATGAGTTCATCCCTCCTCCGATTCACGCCGGAGGGCTGCGCTACCACGGGGACTCGCCGATCATCTCGAGCTTGGTCAAAACTGGACGGATGCAGGCCACGGCCTACCCCCAGGGCAAAGTGTTCGACGCCGCCATCCAGTTCGCCCGGACCGAGGGGACAATTCCGGCCCCCGAGACGAGCCACGCCATCCGAGCCGTCATCGACGAGGCACTGGCCGCCAAGGAAAGGGGCGAGGAGCGGGTGATCCTGTTCAACTACTCGGGACACGGCCTCCTCGACCTCGGCGCCTACAACGACTATCTCACCGGGCAGCTCGACCAGGTCTGAGGAGCGGGCCAGCGTTCGGGCAACGGGGCGGCCCCTACTTCGCGTCGGGGATCGACCAGTCCCGGACCGGGTGTTCGGGGGGCACGTTCATGGGCTCGGTCGGCTGCCAGCCACTGGCGGCGATGTCCTCGAGAACGTGGAGCATGTTGTAGGTGTCCTCCTCGTAGGAGAACTTGCCGCCCCCCGCGTAGATGAGGCGCGAGTACCCCGACTGGGTGTACGAGGAGCCGTCGGGACGTGACACTGGAAGGATCTGGGTCCATTTCACGACCACGTCGTTCCCTTCGATGGCGGTGAACTCGACGGGGAACTTCCAGTCGCCCAAACCGACCATGGAGTCGACCAACCAATGGGCGATCGCCTCTTTGCCTTCGATCCGCCCCCAGGCTGCATCTATGTACACCGCTTCATCGGTGTAAAAGCCGGCCAAGGCCCCGAAAGCCTCTGGTTCCTCCCCGGCGTCGATACGTCGGCGCAGCTCGTGATATCGCTCGACCGTCTCATGGACCTCATCGCGTCCGAACGCCATTACCCGTGCCTCCTCGGATCTGCGACCCCGCGGACCGCTGGGTCCCGACGATACCGGCCCGAAGCACCGAGCAGACGGGGTTGGGCCGCCGGGTGGACCTCAACGCCGCGGCGGCGGTGAAAGGGCGATCCGACTTCAGGAGTCAAATATCGTCGCGAGGTCGACCGGGACGGGCTCATCGAGCTGATCGAAGGTGCACGACCCAGGGTCCCGATCGGGCCGCCATCGCTGAAAAGACGTCGCGTGGCGAAACCGGGCGCCCTGCAGGTGGTCGTAGGCGACCTCGCAGACGAGTTCGGGGCGGAGCGGCTCCCACGACAGGTCGCTCCCACTGTTCCACCGACTGTGGGCCGCTTCGGGGCTCGCCGCCATCCCCTCGCCCTCGAGCTCATGCCACGGATGACCGCCGGGGTCCTTCATCTGGTAGGCCTCGAGCTCGGTTGCGAGCTCGAGGCGACGGGCCGCACTGAAGGATGCACAGATCCCGACCCGGCGGAGCTGGCCGTCACCGCCGAATAGTCCGAGGAGGAGGGAGCCCACCCCGCTCTGCTTGTGCCAGCGGAAGCCGCCAACGACACAGTCGGCCGTGCGCTGGTGCTTCACCTTGATCATGGCCCGATCTCCCTCTCGATACGAGAGCTCGAGCCGCTTGGCCACGACGCCGTCGAGGCCTGCCCCCTCAAAGTGAGAGAACCACTCGCGGGCCACCGAAGCGTCCCTTGTGGCGGGTGTGACATGGACCACCGGGCCGACCGCCGCCAAGGAGGACTCGAGTTGGGTGCGACGCTCCGAGAAGGCGGTCTCCCGGAGGTCCACGTCGCCGAGAGCCAGGAGATCAAAGGCCACGAAGGAGGCCGGAGTCAGTTCGGCCAGGGACCGCACTCGCGAAGCAGCCGGATGGATCCGCTGCTGCAACGCATCGAAGTCGAGACCGTTCGCCCCCACGATGATGATCTCGCCGTCGAGCACGCAACGCTCGGGCAACTCGGCGCGCAGCGCTTCCACCAGCTCGGGGAAGTAGCGAGTCAGCGGCCGCTCGTTGCGACTCCCGAGCTCGAGGTCGTCACCGTCACGAAAGACAATGCAACGGAAGCCGTCCCATTTCGGCTCATAAAGGAGATCGCCGTCAACGGGTAGCTCGCGGGCCAGCTTGGCCAGCATGGGCGAGACCGGCGGGTGCACCGGCAGGTCGTTAACGGTCATCGGATGCAAGCGGGGCGAAGAGATCACCAATGTCCGCGACTCGGGCCAGCACGTCGGCCGGAAGGAACCGGACCTGTTCGGCCGCCCGGTGGCCGCCTTTGGCGCACCGCTCTACCTCCTCCCAAGTGATCGGGGTGGAGACGGTCGGCTCGGCCCGGGCGCGCAGCGAGTAGGGAGCCACCGTGGTCTTGGCCACGTGGTTCTGGCTCCAGTCGATGAGGACCTTGCCGTCCCGCACGTCCTTGTTCATCACCGAGACGATCTCGTCGGGCCGTTCCTTGGCCAGGCGGGCGGCCAGGCGTTTGGCCTCGTCACGGGTGGCACCCTCTTCCCAGGAGGTGGGTCGTTCGTCTTTGGCGAGCGGCACGTAGAGCTGGAGCCCCTTGGATCCGCTCGTCTTCGGATAAGCCCGCCACCCCTTGGTCGCCTCGAGTTCTTCAGCCAAGACCAGGGCGACCCGGGCGCACTCGACGACGGTGGCGGGATCGCCGGGGTCGAGGTCAAAGACCATCAGGTCCGGCGGGTCTGGACGTTCGCCCGGTCCGACTCGCCACATGGGCACGTGCAACTCGAGCGACGCCAGGTTCGCGGCCCAGGCGAGCGAGGAGACATCGCCGATGATGGCGAACTCGACGCCGGCGGGGTTCTTCGTGTTCGGGCTGGCCGGGAGACGGGCATGACGGACCCACGCTGGGGTCCCACGCGGGAGGTGCTTTTCGTAGAAGGACTCACCTTCCACCCCATCGGGGAACCGCCGCATGGTAAGGGGGCGGTCACTTATATGAGGAAGCAGCACCGGTGCAATACGGACGTAGTAGTCGAGCACCTCGCCCTTGGTAAAGCCGACGGCGGGGTAGAGGACCTTGTCGAGATTCGACAGGGTCAGCTCGCGCCCTTCTATCTCGACGACCGTCCGCTGCGATGCCTTGGTCATGGTGGCGGCTTCATCCTCGGGGGCTGGTGGTTGGACTCATGGGAAGGGGAGGGCGGAGGGCGTCAACCCTGCGTCTCAAATCGTGCTCGGCAGGCTGCGAGCTCGGCCATCGCCGCGTCACGTCCGTCGAAACCTCCGGTCTGCGTCGTCTCGCCCGGCCCGAGGTCCTTATAGACCTGGAAGAAGTGCTCGATCTCATCGAGGAGATAGGAGGGGACGTCGCCGACGTCGTGGGCCCGATCCCATTGCGGATCCCGGGAGAGCACGGTGATGAGTTTGGCATCGGGCCCGCTCTCGTCGTGCATCCAGAACACGCCGAGTGGCCGTACCCGCACGAGACACCCAGGAAACGTCGGGTCTCCGACCAACACCAACGCGTCGAGCGGATCGCCGTCTTTAGCCAAGGTGTCGGGAACGAATCCGTAGTCTGCGGGATAGGCCATGGCCGTGAACAACCTGCGGTCGAGCCGGATGATGTGCCGTTCGTGATCGTACTCGTACTTGTTCCGGCTGCCGGTCGGGATCTCCACGATGACATCGATCGCGTCATCGCTCATCGTGGTGCCCCTCTCTCCCGACGGTTCGCCCCACAGCTTGCATCAGGCGGCGCTTCCAGTCGACGGCGACCGCAGGCAAGGCGCATCGAGGGGGCACGAGAGCACTGGCGGCAGCGGTCGCCCGTCGCCGGACTCCTTCGGTCTCGGCACGGTCTTCTTCGGGTTGACGATGCCCAACCCGGCCACCACCGCTCCGACGAGGCAGAGACCAGCCCCGATCAGCACCGCCGTGTGGAATCCGGAGGAGAATCGGACCGGCTCTTTATAGGCCGCCCCGGTCAAGCCGGCCAGCGGGGGCAGAAGGGCGACCGCCAGGAGGCCGGCGACCCGGGCGACCGCGTTGTTCACCCCGGACGCGATGCCGGCGTGCCGGGCATCGACCGCGGCCAATACCGTGGTGGTCAAAGGGGCCACAGTGAGCGCAAGTCCCAAAGAAAAGACGATCAACGCCGGCAGGATTGCCGTTGCGTAGGGCGAGCCAGCATCGATACGGAGCATCAACAGCAGACCGGCGGCGATGATGACGGGCCCCAGGCTCATCGGAATCCTCGGGCCAATGCGCTGGGAGAGTTGGCCCGCCCGGGCGGACAGCAACAGCATGATGACGGTGATCGGCAGCAGTGAGGCGCCGGCGGCCAGCGCCGAGTACCCGAGAACCTGCTGGAGGTCGACGACGAGGAGAAACAACACGCCACCTAACGCGGCGTAAACGACCAGCGTCAAGATGTTCGAGATCGAGAACTGGCGCGACCGGAAGACCGAGAGCGGAAGCATCGGCGCCGCGGTCCGCATCTCGACGACGACGAATCCGACCAACGCCGCAATACCGATGACAGCCGCCACCACGGTGGCGGTGACCGAGGTGCCTGGCGAGGGACCCTCAATCAGGGCATAGGTCGTCGCGGCCAGTCCGATCACCGCGAGTGACGCCCCGAGCACGTCAACTCGGCGCCCGGTGGTTGGGTCGTGGGATTCGGGAACGTGGCGCGAGGCCACGAGCACCAGCACGGCGAGCGGCAGGTTGAGGACGAAGATGAGACGCCACGAGACGGCGGTGATGAGCCAGCCCCCTACCAAAGGACCGATGGCGGTGGCGACACCGCCGAGACCCGACCACGCCCCGATCGCTCGACCCCGATCCTCGGCAACGAAGCTGGCTTCGATGATGGCGAGGCTCCCGGGCACGAGCAGCGCTCCGCCGACGCCTTGGAGGGCCCGAGCAGCGATGAGGACGTTCAAGCTGGGAGCGACGGCGCAGAGCACCGAGGCAGCGCTGAACCACACGGCTCCGATCACAAAGACCCGGCGACGGCCAAAGATGTCGCCCAGCGATCCGCCGATCAGGATCAAAGCGGCCAACGTGATGAGGTAGGCGGTCATGACCCATTGCAGGCCTGCCACCTGGGTGTCGAACGTCTTGCCGATGGCGGGAAGGGCCACGTTCACGACTGTGGCGTCAAGGGCGGCCATTCCCGAGCCGAGCACGGTGGCAAGCAGGATCCATCGCCCGGGGCCTGTGTCGTAGCGCACCCCAGCGCCGTCAGCCAGCGGGCCGGCCATTGCTACCCCTCCGGCGCGAGTTGACCACGAGACGCGAGCCTAGGGCCGACTTCGGCGAACACTGCTGGCCGGGCGCTCTCTTGTGGGCCCGGGCCACGCGGACTCGCGCTCTGTGAGAAGGCGCTCCGGCTGGGCCGCCGAGGACTCTCGCGGCCCACGGGCTCGGGTGCGTTGAGTCCGCACGCTGCCCGTCATGGTGGCCAAAACCGGCGCCATGGCCGGGTGGACTCCCAGGTCAAGAGCCCAAAATCAGCCGGCGCCGAGGGTTCTTGGGACACTGAGCCGACCAAAGGTCAATTGGCGCGACCAACTGGGCGCAGCCGTGGCACACTTTCGTCCACCACGAAGGGGACGAGGAGGTCCGAGTTGCGTTCACACAGAGTTCGCTGGTTCGTCGCGCAGGGCACAACGGTCATCGCCGCGGGAGCAGTGGCCGCCACGTTCTCGGGCATCGGAGCTGCCGGAGCGGCGTCGAGCATCCCGACGGCACCCAAGGACGCCACCTTGGCCGCCACCGTCCCCGAATCTGTTCAGACCGGCGGCCTGACCGTGGCGCTCGACGCCACGTATGCCCCTGACGAATTCATCGCAACGGACGGTAAGACCATCATCGGGATGGATGCGGACCTGTCAAATGCGATCGGCCAAGTGCTCGGAGTGAAGGTCACGCTCGTGAACGCCACCTTCGACACCATCATCCCGGCCCTCCAGTCAGAGAAGTACAACCTGGGGGCATCGTCGTTCACCGACACGAAGGCTCGTCAGAAGGTCGTCGACTTCGTCGACTACTTTCAAGCGGGTGAGGGGTACTACGTGAAGGCAGGCAGCTCCTACAAGCCAAACGGGTTGAGCGCCCTCTGCGGCCACTCGGTGGCGGTCGAGTCCGGCACGACCGAGCAAACCGACGCCCAGACTCAATCCAAGGCCTGCAAGAAGGCCGGGAAGGCGAGCGTGAAGGTTCTCACCTTCCAGGACCAGACGACCGCGAACGTCGCGGTGTCATCGGGCCGGGCCAACGTGGGATTCGCCGATTCCCAGGTGGCCGGCTACATCGTGGCCCAGTCCAACGGGCAGTTCATGAACGCCGGAAAGGCATTCGAAGTCGCCCCCTACGGGCTCGCTGTTCCCAAAGGCCTCGGGCTCACCCGTCCCATCGACGGCGCCGTCGGCCAGCTGATGACCGACGGCATTTACCTCAAGATCCTGAAGAAGTGGGGCATTCAGGCGGGTGCAATTAGCCGGCCCGAGATCAACGGAGCCACCAGCTAGGGCGCACCTGACGCCGGCCCGCACCAACGGCCCGTCAGATCACCCCGACTTCGATGCCGAAGGCCCCGCCGGAACCCGACCCGGGTCCCTTGGCACCGCGCGAGCCCAACGCGGTCCCCCCGGGGACCGTCGCGTCGAAGGATCAAGAACACGTCATCAAGGCGGTCCCGGTCCGACATCCCGGTCAATGGGTGGCGGCGGCAGTTCTGGTCCTCCTCGGGGCGATGCTTGTCCACTCGGTGGTGTTCTCGTCGGTCAAACGGGGTACCACCGTCGAGGGTCGCTTTCAGTGGAACGTTGTCGGGCAATACCTCTTTTCGCCGCCGATCCTTCGGGGAGTGGTGGTCACGATTGAGTTGACCGTGATCGCGATGGCCGCGGGGATCGCGATCGGCGTCGTTCTCGCCGTCATGCGTCTCTCCTCCAGTACCCTTCTGTCGAGCACTAGCTGGGTCTACATCTGGTTTTTCCGGGGAACTCCGGTGCTCGTACAGCTCTTCTTCTGGTACGTCGGCATCAGCTACCTCTTCCCGAACCTCAGCCTCGGTGTCCCATTCGGCCCAGCCCTCGTGCACCTGAATGTCAATGCGCTCGTCACCCCGTTCGTGGCGGCCGTTGTCGGGCTGAGCTTGAACGAGGGTGCCTATATGGCCGAGATCGTGCGGGCCGGCATCCTCTCGGTCGACGAGGGTCAGGTCGAGGCCGCCCAGTCCATCGGGATGCGACGTATCCAATCGCTCCGCTTGATCGTGCTCCCCCAGGCCATGCGGCTCATCATCCCGCCCACCGGCAATGAGGTCATCTCCATGTTGAAGACTTCGTCATTGGCGAGTGTGGTGACTGTGGCCGAGTTGTTCTTCGCCGCCCAGACCATCTCGAACCGCACGTATCAGATCGTGCCCCTGCTCATCGTGGCCAGTATCTGGTACCTCTTCATCACTTCCATCCTCACCATCGGCCAATATTTCGTCGAGCGGCATTACGCCCGGGGGTCGGCCCGTCCCAAGCCGCCCCGTCTTTGGGAGAAGTTGGCGCGGAATCTCTTCTCCGTTCACCCACTGCGTTCGGGCTCGCCGCCATTCGGTGACGGCACGGGAGCGGCCCCGGTCAGCCCATCGGGGGCCAGATGACAACCGCCAGCGGAGGGGACCGAGAACCAGGCACCCGACGTGCTCAAGTAGAAATGGTCCACGCCGAGGGGCTACACAAGTCCTTTGGCCGACTCGAAGTTCTCAAAGGGATCGAACTCTCCGTCGCTCCCGGAGAGGTGCTGTGTCTGATAGGTCCTTCGGGTTCTGGGAAAAGCACCTTCTTGCGTTGCATCAACCACCTGGAGAAAATCGACGCCGGCCGGCTTTACGTGGACGGTGAATTAGTCGGTTATCGCCAGCACGGCGACAAACTCTACGAAATGCGCGATCGCGAGGTCTGCCAACGCCGGGCCCAGATCGGCATGGTCTTCCAACGGTTCAACCTCTTCCCGCACATGAAAGTGCTCGACAACGTGACGATCGGGCCGATGCGGGTAAAAGGCGAGTCGCTCGCCAAGGCGGCTGAGCGTGCTCATCGTCTTCTCGAACGGGTGGAGCTCGCCGACAAGGTAGACGCCTACCCAAACCAGCTCTCGGGTGGCCAGCAGCAGCGGGTGGCCATCGCCCGGGCACTGGCCATGGAACCAAAACTCATGCTCTTCGACGAGCCCACCTCTGCCCTCGACCCCGAGCTCGTCGGCGATGTCCTCGATGTCATGCGCAAACTGGCCGAGGACGGCATGACCATGATCGTGGTCACCCACGAGATGGGCTTTGCCCGCGAGGTTGGCGACACCGTCGTGTTCATGGACGGGGGTGTGGTGGTGGAGTCTGGAGATCCCCGCCAGGTGCTCACCCAACCGGCTCACGCACGGACCAGGGCATTCCTCTCCAAAGTGCTCTAGCCCGGCTCGGACAAATTCCCCCTCGCAATCGGAGCCCTGTGTTCGTATGCTGGGGAGGCGCTGCCGCAGACGGTGGTGCGGCTCCTCACCGTGATGCGGTGCGACGTGCAGACAGATCATGGGCCGCACCGAGGAAGTGAGGGCCATGCTGGTCTCAAAGCTATTGAGCGACAAAGGAACAGATGTCGCCACCATCGGTGGCGGCGCAACGGTGTCCGAGGCGGTCGCCGAGCTGAACCGTAAGGGGATCGGGGCACTTGTCGTCTCCGCTGACGGGAAACACATCGAGGGCATCGTGTCCGAACGCGATGTTGTGCGAAACCTAGACGATCGTCACGAGTCGGTCCTCGGGGCTACGGTTGCCTCGATCATGTCGACCACAGTGTTTACCTGTACACCCGACGACGAGGTCGTCTCGCTTATGAGCATCATGACCGAGAACCGAATCCGACACGTCCCCGTTGTCCTCGAAGGAGTGCTCTGTGGACTCGTGAGCATCGGTGACGTTGTCAAGAGCCGGATCGGCGAGCTCGAAAAGGACCGCAACGAGCTCGTCGACTACATAAATGCTCGCTGAGCCTTTCTGACACGTCTGAGACGCGATCGGTGACTCGGGCACTGGCAGTTCCATAGCTCTCATCCCCGCTCAGAATGATCGCTGTGGACTGACGATTAATCGTGCGCGGTCGATGGGTCGTTGCCGACCACCAGGGTGCTCCCACCAGCCCCGACCGGATGGCATGTGGTGAGCGGGTCCCCACGGTCGGTACAGTCCGCCGAGGGCCAAACCGACCGGTCGAACTCGATAAGGTCTTGGCCGAAGCAATCATCGACCTCTAGGGCTCTCGCTCACCACGTTCGAACGCCAGCCAATTCCTGATCATGACCCCCCCGCACTTGAACACTCAGGAGACACACCATGCCAACAGCTACACCAATGCAACTCGGGATGATCGGCCTGGGCCGGATGGGGGCGAACCTGGTGCGCCGGCTCATGAGAGACGGCCATCGGTGCGTGGTCTATGACGTCAGTGAGGCTGCCATCAAGGATCTCGAATCCGATGGCGCGGTGGGAGCGAGAACGGTCGAAGAGTTCATACAGAAGCTCGAGAAGCCTCGCGCGCTGTGGCTCATGTTGCCAGCCGGCATCGTGCAATCCACCCTCGATCAGCTCGTGGGATTGCTCGAGCCTGAAGACATCATCATCGACGGTGGGAACTCCTATTACCGCGACGACATCGTACGCGCAACGCAACTAAGCGAACACCGTTTGCACTATGTCGACTGCGGCACTAGTGGGGGGGTGTGGGGACTCGATCGGGGTTACTGCCTCATGATCGGTGGGGAGGACAGCATCGTCAATCATCTCGACCCGATCTTCAAAACGATCGCTCCCGGTGCCGGGACGGTGGAGCGGACACCGAGCCGAACCCGAACCGACGGCACGGCGCCCGACGGCTACTTGCATTGTGGTCCGAACGGCGCCGGACACTTCGTGAAGATGGTCCACAATGGGATCGAATACGGAATGATGGCGGCGATCGGCGAGGGTTTGAGCATCATCAAACACGCGGATGCCGGCAAACAGAAGTCCGAGATCGACGCCGAGACAACGCCCCTCCGGGACCCAGAGTTCTACCGATACGAAATCGATGTCGCCGAGGTGGCAGAAGTCTGGCGTCGTGGCTCGGTCATCGGATCGTGGCTCATCGATCTCGCTGCCGATGCTTTCGCCAAATCACCCGATCTCAGTGACTTCGCCGGACGAGTCTCCGACTCCGGCGAGGGCCGCTGGACGGTGACCGCAGCCGTCGATACCGGTGTCCCCGCGTCCGTGATCACCGCCTCGCTCTACGAGCGCTTCGAATCAAGGGGAAATGGTGACTTCACCGACAAGGTCCTGTCGGCCCTACGCTCAGAATTTGGCGGGCACGCCGAAAAGGCAAACTAGAGCCCGACGACACACGTTCGCGCTGATGGTTCAACGCTGAACCCGCGTCACGGGGCCGGGTCCGAAACGGCGATGACATCGACCTCGGCACCGTGGGCGATCAGGACCGTCCCCACCAGGTCGGGCGGGAAGAGTCCGTGCTCGACGACGCCGGGCGTGGCCCCGAAAAACGCAGCCAGCAGCGTCGGATCCCCTAGGTCCCCCTCAAAGTCGGCGATGACGCCGCCGTCGGGACTCTTCGGGACGCGACGCACAGCCACCGACGGGAGGCGACGCAGGGTGGACGCGAGACCGAACTCAAGTAGTTCGAGCGGAATTGGGGAGTGCAGTGCGTCAACCTGCTTGGTCGAGTCTGCAATGATGATGAAGCGATCCGCTGTCACAGCCACCAGTTTCTCGCGAGTGAGGGCAGCCCCACCACCTTTGACCAGCCATCCGTCTGGAGAGACCTGGTCGGCTCCGTCGATGGCGAGATCTAGTCGGTCAATGGTGTCGAATGGTTCGACCCGGATACCGAGCGCGTCGGCGGCGGCCTCGGTGCGAGGAGAGGTGGCCACGCACCGAATGGACAGTTCCCGACGGGCCAAGGCGGGAAGGAGATATGCGACCGTCGTGCCGGTTCCAAGGCCCACGGTCATACCGTCTTTGACCATCAAGACGGCTGCTTCGGCCGCTGCTTTCTTCTCTCGCTCGACTGCTGATCCCATGATCTCCCTCGAAGTCCGTGCCTCAAGCACCGAACCTATCGCCCGCAGTAACCCGCACGTATCCTTTCACCGGATCGACACAAGAGAATGAGGGACGCGATGAATCCACGGACACCGAAGAGTGCTCCTGCGATGGCCAGTCCAACCCGGCCGGACAACTACGTTCTTGTCGTGTTCGGTGCGACAGGAGACCTGGCCAAGCGCAAGCTCTTGCCTGGGTTGTTTCGCCTGGCCGCCGGCGGGTTATTGCCCAAGCAGTACCGGATCATCGGATCTGCGCCGAGACAGTTCTCCTTGAGCGACTCGGACTTCAAGAAACATGCCAAGGACGCCGTTGAGGAGTTTGGCGGGATCACTCCTACGCCGGAGGCCTGGCAGAATTTCGAGGCCGCACTGTCCTTCGCCTCCGCCGATCCCGACGACACCGCGCCACTCCTGGCTGCAGTGGACCTGGCTGAAAAAGAGATCGGTAGCAAGCCCCGCCGGCTCTTTCACCTAGCCGTCCCGCCGGCGGCCTTCCGCTCGATGGTCGAGTTGCTGGGCGCCTCCAAGTTGAACGTGGGATCTCGGATCATCATCGAGAAACCGTTCGGCACCGATCTCGCATCGGCGGTCGCCCTCAACAAGACCGTTCACTCCGTCTTCGACGAATCTCAGGTCTTCCGCATTGATCACTTCTTGGGCAAGGAATCGGTCGACAACATCCTGGCGCTTCGATTTGCAAACCAGCTCTTTGAGCCGGTCTGGAACCGCGACCACATCAGCCACGTCCAGATCGACGTTCCCGAGACCCTCTCCATAGAGGGGCGAGCCAACTTCTACGATGCCACGGGAGCCTTCCGGGATATGGTCGTAACACATCTGTTCCAAGTGCTCGGCGTCATCGCCATGGAACCACCGTCAAAGCTGACTGCTGAGGCGCTTCGAAATGAAGAGGTCAAGGTCTTCGACGCTTTGGTATCCATAAACCCCAAACACGTCGTCCGTGGACAATACGAGGGGTACCTGCAAGAAGACGGAGTTGCCCCGAACTCGACTACCGAGACGATGGTGGCGGTTGAGGCCAAGATCGACAACTGGCGGTGGTCAGGGGTCCCGTTCTACCTCCGCTCCGGAAAGAGTCTCGGGGCGAATCGCCAGGTCGTGACTCTCGGCTTCCGCCAACCGTGTCTGAAGATGTTCGCCATCGACCGCGAGAGCAAGGGATCGGGGAGCGGGGGCGAGATCGTCATTGATTTTGGAGACCCAGGCTCCATTACAAGCAATTTCCTGGCGAAAGAGCCGGGACCTGTGATGCGTCTCGGGCGAGCCTCCATGGTGTTCGAGTACCAAAACTCGTTCAATGCCGCCAACGAGCTCGAGGGATACGAACACCTCATCCTCGAGGCCATGCTGGGTGACCAGTCGCTGTTCACCCGAGCTGATGGAATCGAACGGCTCTGGGAGGTTTCTGCTCCTCTCATCGAGAACCCTCCGCCGGTCGAACCGTACGCTCGCGGAACCTGGGGGCCAGACTCGATTAATCGCCTCATCGCACCCCACGCCTGGCACTTGCCCGAGACTTGACAACAGCTTGAGTCACTTGATGGCTCGACTCCTCGACGCTGCCGGCGGTCGTCACTTGCACCACCCGCGTGCGTCCCTCCGGTAGGCTTGCCACAAGAATAGAGGCGGGAATCGATGGCCGATGACGTGCAGTCCCATCTCCTCGAGGAGACTCGAGAGTTGGATCGTGGGCCGTTTGCTCGGCCCGGACTCGGATCGCGCATCCTCCCATTCGCGCTCGTCGCGATAATCGCCGAGGCCAGCCTGGCCTTACCTCCGGGCCCGAAATCGGCTGGATTCACAGTTCTCAGCGTGGGCCTCCTTGGATTCGTTGCGATCGCCATCCTGTTGCCATGGCAACGGCTTCCCGGCTGGATGACGGTGGTGGTACCGGTGGCCTACATGGCAACCGTGTTCACCCTGATCTTGGCCGTCGGGGGTGCGACATCCGGCGTGGGCATAGTGGTTCTGATCCCCTTGATGTGGACCGTCCTCTACCATCGTCAATGGGAGTCCCTCGTGGTGGTGGGAGGGATCGTTCTGATCGAGATCGTGACCTCGCTGACACCGGTGCGGGTCACCGACGCCGTCTTGCTTCGCCGCATCGTGTTCTGGGTCGCCATCGGATTGTTGATTTCGGTCGCCACACACAGTTTGCGCGACCGGCTGCGGCGCATCCTGGCGCACCAGGAGACCATTCTGCGGCGCACCGCAGCGCTCGAAGCGGCCGCCGAAGAACTGACGACGATCCGCAAGCCAGACGATGTCCTGACTGCCGCCGCCAGGTTGGCGGCCGAATTGGTATCTGCTCCCGGAACACCAGGGCGTCGGGGGCAATACATCCGCATAGAGGGGTCGATGGCCAGGGTGGTGGCCGAGTACGACGAGACGGGACAATCCGTGACGGAGCCGTTCCCTCTATCGGACCATCCGAACCTTCAAGAAGTCATGCGGACCGGATCCGCCGTTAGTCGTCGTCTCGATCTCGGAGAGGTCGGTCCACGCGTCCGAGAACTTATCGTCACTACGGGCGTCCTCCATGGCATGTATGTGCCGGTGTACTGCGATGGCGAGCTCGACGGTGTGCTGTCGGTGCCTTTGAGGAGCACGGAGGTATCGCCGGAGCTGCTCGAGTACTGCAAGGCCTTCGGGCACTTGGTGGAATTGGCCCTCGACAACGCCAAGACCCACGAAGTCCTTGAGGAGCAAGCGACGACCGACATGCTCACCGGGCTGGCCAATCGGCGGGCCTTCGACCACCTGATCGACCATCGACCCGGGCGACTTCAGTTCTCGATCCTGGCCATCGACGTCGACGACCTCAAGTTGGTCAACGACGCGTTCGGCCACGGAGTCGGTGATGAACTGCTCATCTTCGTGGCCCGCTCGCTCTCTGTTGCCCTGCGCCGGGGGGACGTGCTGGCCCGCATGGGTGGAGATGAGTTCGCCGTCCTGCTTTTGGGGGCAGACATAAAGGGCGCCCGGGAAGTAGCGGATCGCATGATTGCGACGCTCCGCACGGAGCCGTTCCTTGGCGAATCTCCGACCGTAAGCATCGGCATTGCCTTCGGCACCCCCGACGACGATGCGGCGGCGGTCTATGCCGCAGCCGATAAGGCCATGTACCGGGCCAAGCGCCTGGGAGGTGGGCAGTGTGCCTTTGCCGAGCGTCTCGATCCTGAGGTCCCAGCACACGCTTGAGGTACCAGTCCGTACCAAAAGGGACCCGAACGGAGGCGACTCAACCTCGGAGCCCAAGCGGGCCTCAGGCCCCTCCTCAGCTGGCGGCGCGGACAAGGAACCCG
>Ga0182024_10009995_pt1 | contig 19468 bp, 15 predicted proteins | sample P32metaG_FD_120480 | JGI IMG/M metagenome (GOLD analysis project Ga0182024, IMG submission 120480) | Permafrost microbial communities from Stordalen Mire, Sweden - P3-2 metaG (Illumina Assembly) | ecosystem: Environmental > Terrestrial > Soil > Wetlands > Permafrost | place: Sweden: Stordalen... | reverse complement strand
GTTCACGCAATCTACGGCCGCGATCACCAGCCCCGCGCCTGGCAGCACGTTGACATCGGCCTCGACGACCTTTACCTGGACGGCAGGCGCCGGGGGAGTGACGGGATACTTTCTCCACATCGGCACATCGCCTGGCACCGGCGATCTGGTGAACATCGGCGTTGGGACCCGCACCAGCGCAACCGTGACTCTGCCCACCAATGGAGCCACGATCTACGTGCAGTTGGAGACTCACTTCGGCGGGACCATAACTGAAAACAACAACACATACACCGAGTTCCAATAGCGCGGCGAGCATCTCCGAGCAGCTGGAGTTGAGTTCGGCGTAACTGCAATTCAAAATCGCCCTGCTGGGGCAAAGGCGAGCAAGAAACTGGTGGCAACCCGGCGTCTCCGTTCGGGCTTGATCGAATCCTTCTGAAAACCCAGGCGTTCTGCGATTAGAATGTGCCAATATAATAATGTGAGGCGCACAGGCATGCCTCGTGCCTGATGAGCGAGAAAGACGCGCGCATATGGCATCGTTCAAACGAACGAAACGTCTGCCAATCGACTCTCGAGCTTGGTCAGAAGATCATCATTAACGCGTTTGGGATGAATATGTTATAGAATAGAGTGGGCTCAAGATCGTCACGCATTTGTCCTACATTTCCACATTGCGCCCGTCTCACCCGCCATGCTATTCCTTGGTCAATCTGAACTTCGGGTCGATGCGAAGAATGGAATCCGGAATTCTCGTCGACCTTGAGGAACGCCGCATCACCGCCTTTCCGAAAGGTGTATCTGGTTCGCTAATGTTTCACAGATCGCCTGGGACTCAGAGGGCGGAGCCTACCCTAAATCCAAGCTGAATCTCGGCTATCCAAAAGGACCCAAGTGCTCTCATTCCTTCCCTCGCCATTCAAGAATTCCCGCGAGTAAACGGGACAGTTCTGCATCTCAATCCAGGCTCGGGGGTCAATTATGGCAGTTCTGAAGCCGCGGTCACGCACGATAAGCGTTCGTCTTTCCGAAGAGGAGTACCTGACTCTCATGCGCGTATGTTCATTGACTAGCGCGCGCAGCGTATCAGACCTCACGCGGGAGGCTATGCGCACAGTTGTGAAAGACGTGAATCGAGAGAATCCGCTTGGACCTCATCTCGAAGAATTTCGCGCTGACATGAAAAGTTTGGAGAAGAAGGTAGAGCAACTGGAGGCGAAAATCACAACGCTGAAGGCCGAAGGGATGCGTTGAACGAGATCGCCGACGATACACTTGGATCGATCAACTGGAACCATCGAGATGAGCAGAATGCGTGAAGCCGGTCGGTGCAGGAATGCCAGGACCCATGGTTTGCAAGTAGTGTTGCGCTCGATATGACCTGCAACAACGAGTGGGGCATCTGGCTCGGCCTGAAAATCATCGTCCGCACCAACAGGATGGATTTCGCCAGGACAGGCTCCCAAATGCGGTTTGGCACATCCACATCTTCAGGCTGAGTTGAGCAATGATCACTTTGCGCTTTGTTGACATTATTGTTGGCCGGAGAGTCGAGAAGGGCGCACGCAAACTTTCAGTTCGGTACGAGTATTCCCCTTTGGGGTGAATGCGCTGCAAGAACTGATGCCTTGAGCTCGTGTGCAGTTTCAGCTTTACGAAATCAAGATGAACCGACAAACCCCCGTGTCAAAAGGCTAAGAAATGCGCAGCGCATTGCTTTACATCCGAAAAATGTCCGAATCCGAACTGCGTTGGACCCGCCTCCGCAGTCTCGAGCTTACTTTCTTATTGGCGATGTTGATCTGTGCTGCTATCGCTGTCCAGCCTGGGCGCGCGCAGGGAACAGGCCAGAGTAGTAGCGCCGGGAGCTCCGCGCAAGCGTCTTCCCCTGGCAGCGGCACTCAGGCACCATCTGCGGGTGACACCCAAGCGCCGTCTGCCGGTGACACCGGAGCACCGTCTGCCGCAGGTAATGGCGGACAGAGAACGGACCAGAGCTCTGGCGCTCAGGAGGGCTCTCCTGAAGCATCTCCCCAGAGCAATGGGGCCAAGGCGTCCGCCAGGACCGGTGGTATCCAGGCACCATCCCCGAATACTCCCAACGGAGCAACAGGTGCGAAGGCGGCTCCCACCGAGACGGATTCCCAGAACCGTCAAAGCGAACCGCAAGAGATACAAGAGCCTAGTCCATACAACAACTTGCCGTCACTCTATGATCTCTACACCCAGATCCCATCCAGCGGGGGCAAACTGCAGCGCTTCGGCAGTAACGCTTTTATTGTGGGCACGGGGAACGCGGACGAGCTGCCGATGGATCTGCCGGCCGGTCCCGATTATGTTCTTGGGCCGGGGGATGACCTGATCGTGAATATGTGGGGCGGCCAGTCAAACCGGCTCAGCAGGACGGTCGACCGCCAAGGCCAGATTGATCTGCCTGAAGCGGGCACAATCATGATCAACGGAATGACGATCGCCCAGGCGCAGACTGCCATTCAACAGGCCCTCAGCGCGCAGTTTAATAATGAGCATGTCGAGATTTCTCTGGGGCGGCTGCGCACGGTGCGTATATACGTTGTAGGGGACGTGCAGCGGCCTGGCGCCTACGACGTCAGTTCTTTATCCACACCGTTGAGCGCGCTTTACGCCGCCGGCGGCCCGACAAGTCGCGGGTCGTTACGCATTCTGCGGCAGTATCGTGGCGAACATTTGGTCCGGGAGATCGACCTATACGACTTTCTATTGAAGGGCGTCCGCTCCGACATCGAGCGTCTTTTGCCTGGCGACACTCTTATGGTCCCACCGGCCGGTCCGCAAGTTACGGTGGAGGGAATGGTGCATCGCCCCGCAATCTATGAACTCAACGGTGAGAAAACCCTCAATCAGGTGATTGATCTTGCGGGAGGAGTCTCAGGTACGGCGAGTTTGAAACAGATTAACGTGTCGCGAATCGTGGCCCAACAGCGCCACACCATGGTAAGCCTCCAACTTCCAGACGACCCGGCGAAGGTGGCTGCGAAGCTAGCCGAGTTTCCTGTGCAGGGGGGAGACGACGTCGTAATCTCGCAGATTCTGCCCTACAACCAGGATGCGGTTTATCTCGAAGGACACGTCTATCGGCCTGGCAAGTATCCCTACAAGGACGGGATGACGATTACCGATCTGTTGCATTCGTACCAGGACGTACTGCCCGAGCCGTCTGACCATGCGGAACTGGTTCGTCTTCAACCGCCCGACTTCCGGCCAGAGACCATCAGTTTTAATTTGCACGACGCGCTGATTGGTAATGATTCGTTTCCACTTGAGCCCTTCGATTCGATTCACGTATATGGCCGCTACGAGATCGACGCACCCATGGTGACGATTGAAGGAGAGGTTCTTCGTCCCGGTGCATATCCTATGTCTGAGGGTATGACCGTGGCCGGTTTGGTGAGCATGGCTGGAGGATTCACGCGGAGTGCCTTTCGGGATGAAGCCGGCCTTTCAAGCTACGAGGTGCAAAATGGGCAAAAGGTACTGGTGACCCATGGCACAGTAGCCGTAGAAAAAGCACTAGATGGCGACAAGAGTGCCGATGTGGTGCTTAAACCAGGGGACGTCGTCAGCATTGAACAGATGTCGGGCTGGCAGGATATAGGTTCATCGGTGACGATAAGTGGCGAAGTCGAGCACGCTGGTGGCTACGCGATTCAGACAGGAGAGCGCCTTAGCTCAGTGCTGAAGCGGGCGGGCGGTTTTCGAGGGGATGCGTATCCGCCGGCTGCCGCCCTGGAGCGGGTCCAAGTTCGTCTCCTGGCAGAGCAGGCGCGTCAGCAGATGATTCAGCAAATCGAGAATACGCCTACCCAGGTCAGACAAGGACCAATTCCTTCGCAAGCAACGGCAGATATCCAGCAATCGGTGGAGGCGCAGCGCCAGGAGATTCTCGCGAGCCTTCGCAGCCATCCCGCCAGTGGCCGCCTGATCATCAATATCACTTCAGACGTCAGCAGGTGGGAAAATACACCTGCTGACATCGAACTACGCGCTGGGGATACTTTGTTAATACCCAAGCAGCCAAACTTTGTCGTGGTGAGTGGCCAAGTGTATAACCCTGCCGCAATCAGCTATGTGCCCGGGAGAGATCTTGGTTGGTATCTGCGCAAGGCAGGCGGCGCGACTCGTTACGGTGACAAGAAGGAGATCTACGTGCTCCACGCCGACGGGTCAGTTGTGCCGCGTGGCGATAGCTGGGTAAGTAGTAACTTTGCGGACCTCCGCATGAGACCCGGTGACACCATCTTCGTCCCCGAGAAAATTGAAGGCGGCTCGACGGTTTGGCAAAATGTGGCGGCAGTAGCACAGGCTATGGCTGCGGCTGCCCTACCCATTGCCATTGCGGGTACATACTAGGCATTTCCCCTGAGAGAGTTTCAAATGGACGATTCTCCAATTTCAACGCAAGTTCCGGAATTCGACGCCCAGATGGATCACGTTGAACCCGCCGGCGACGAAGAAATCGGCGAAACTCTAGGCACGAGAATCGCCGATTTCCTGCGGACATGCTGGTTGAAACGAACGATGGTCCTCGGCATTGTCGCTGCCGGCATTCTTGTCTCAGTTCTGTATGCTTTTTTCCTGCCGAGTGCTTACACATCGACGACAACCTTAATGCCTCCCGACGCCGTCTCTCCATACTCGGACATTCTGGGCATGCTGTCGCCTGGCAGTTCCGCACCTGACATTGCCACTGAGGCGCTCGGACTCGAGACTCCCGGCGACTTGTTTATCAGCATTCTGGAGAGCCGGAATGTCGAGGACGGGGTAATCAATCGTCTGGATCTCGCTCATTACTATAAGATGCGCAGCATGGAACAGGCCCGCAGGGCGTTGGAAGACAATACCAAGATCTCGGCGGATCAAAAGAGTGGAGTCATCACGATTAGTGTTACGGCCGGCAATCCGGTACTTGCTGCAAAGATGGCACAGGCGTATGTAGATGAACTTGATCGCGTAGTCACCGGGAATACAACTTCCAGCGCCCGCCGTGAACGGATATTTCTTGAGGAGCGGGTAAAAGATGTCAAGCAGCAACTTGATGACTCGGCAAAGCAACTTAGCCAGTTTTCTACCAAAAGCGGCGCCATCGACATTTCCTCGCAGACAAAATCGACGGTCGAGGAAGGGGCCAGGTTACAGGCAGAACTCATAGATGACCGAAGCCAGCTGGCGGCAATGCGGCAAACTTACTCGGAGGATAATATGAAGGTGCGGGCACTGCAGGCGCACTACGCGGAATTGCAGAAAGCGCTGGACAAGATGGGTGGAATGCCCAATGCATCCGGCGCAAACGCCAGTGCAGGCAATTCCCCATACCCTACCGCGGAAGAATTGCCTGCTTTGGGACTTACTTACTACGATCTCGAACGCAAAATGCGCGTCGACGAAGCGCTGTGGGAGGCCCTCACGAAGCAGTATGAATCGGCCAAGGTGGAGGAGGCCGCGGAGATTCCGACGGTTCACGTTTTAGATACTGCCAATGTTCCTGAAAGGAAGTCCGGGCGTTCGCGGCGGTCGATTGTTGAGTTAGGAGCGATGTTATCTTTTGTCCTGGCCTTGGGCATCGTATTCATGGAGATAGTTTGGGAAGGGATGGATCCCGAGGGAGAGCCTAAGCGGCTCATTGCAGATGCTTCGGGCGCCGTGCTGGATTCCGGGCGGTGGTATTGGCGCCTGCCTGGAATGAGCTGGATTCACAGACGCTTAAAGGGATCAGAACAGCCTGGTTGATTGGCCACAGTATCAAGATTTTCAGCGACAATTTCGCCGAACATTAGCCTATCCATGATGTCGTGGCTCGGATCCAAGGACTGCGGCAGGACCGTGCCCCATACCGAGGGGCGTCGAGGGCGAAGTTTCCCACTGCTGTGAACGATCAGGGGATTGGAGGAATCAGCAAAATGCGGCTCGCTGTTAAGAATCTTGTAAGAGGAACGCTGAAAAGATTCGGTATTGGAATAGCGCGGTACAGCTACCTCCAACAGCTCGAACGCAACAAGATGGCCGCCGAGGATATCGAGTTGCTGTTAGAACTTCCGGATGAGCACAAGGTACGGTTGGTGCGAATGTTAAGTCATTCCAAATCTCAATTGCGGCAGGATTTGTTTGTTCTATCGGAATTGGATTTCAAGAGAGATGGCTTTTTTGTTGAGATAGGGGCGGCAAGCGGCGTTGACCTGAGCAATACCTTTCTTCTGGAGAAGGAGTTCGGATGGCGTGGAATCGTCGCCGAACCCGCCAAGCGCTGGCATAAGGAATTGACGGCCAATCGGAGCTGTCATATAGAAACAAATTGCTTATGGCACGAGTCGAATTTAACACTCGTCTTCAACGAAGTTGACTCAGCCGAATTCTCAACGGTCGACTCATATAGCACATCGGATGCCTTTGGCAAGGTAAGAAAATACGGAAAGACCTACGGGGTTAAGACAATCTCCCTTGAAGATTTGCTGGACAAATACAATGCGCCTAAGAACATCGACTATCTTTCGATCGATACGGAAGGTAGTGAGTACGAAATACTGAGTAATTTCAATTTTGGCAAGTATCAATTCAAGATAATTACTTGCGAACATAACTTCACTCAACAAAGAGAGAAAATATTCTTGTTGCTGACTGAAAATGGCTATGTTCGAAAACTTCAGGGAGTCTCGAGGGTTGATGATTGGTATGTGAACGCGGGAAGCGGAATCTGATTTGACGAATGTCCGAGAACTGCGGCATCATTTCATGGCAGATCAGAATGCGGCTGCTATTCGGAGGCATTCGATTGCTACGATATTGAGGGTTTTGGCCGGCGCATTCGCGCCAGTATTCTCGAGGCTTCGAGGCTCCCAGTTCAACAGGAACATGGGGGCGGGCTCGATCATGGCCCTCGTCGGCGCTTGCCTCAGTGTCATATCTTATCCGATTTATCTTCACTACCTCGGATATCATCGCTACGGTCTCTGGTTAGTCCTGAGCGTGGTTGTTTCTGTCGCGCAGTTAGGAAACCTTGGGATACCGTGGGCCCTCATGAAGCTGGTGGCGGAGGATCACGGCCGGGGAGACTGGGAGGGTGTTAAGACCTATATCAATATCGGTTGCGGCATCCTTCTTGCCGTCGGCCTCATCTTTCTCGGAGTAGTGATTCTTATCCGATCGTATATCCTCTCCTGGTTCAAGCTCAGCGGAGCCGACGCGTCAATCGTATATACCATGCTCCCTTTTGTTGCCGGGCTTTCTGTGCTGGTGTTACTGTTCTCCACGTTCAATTGCGCCGTAGGCGGATTGGGGCGCATGGACCTGACCAGTTACAACGAGACGCTTGTCCAGGTTTTGATCATCCTCTCTTGCGCTTTTATGCTTTACCTTGGCTATGATCTTCCTGGCATGGTCATTGGTACGCTTTTCGGCTATGCCGTGGCGCAACTGATTTCGTTTGTACAAGTGCAGCGGATGATGCCCATTCCTCTGCTTGCACCGACGCGCATCAGCCGCAACAAAGCGCGGCAACTGCTTGGAACTGGAGGGTGGATCCTGGGCGGCGGTATTTTCTCCGCCATGCTTCTGCCATTCACGCGCCTGATGCTATCGCGTTACGCGGGACTCGAAGCAGTCGCGGTGAATGACATGTGCCTGATGGGCAGCATGAGAGTGAGGAGCATCTTCGACGCCGCTTTCAGGCCCATGATGCCCGAGGTGAGCAATCTCCGGGTTAAAGGGAAGGCGGAAATCCATGACCGCGTGAAGTCAATAGACCGCAAAGCTTGGCTGGTGATCTTTGCTCTTGCGCTGCCAACCTTTATCGCGCTGATAATCGTGATTAACCCCTTGCTACATCTATGGCTCCATCGCAGCTTCAATCCACTGCTGCCAAACACTTTCAGAATCGCTCTCGTAGCCGCGTTCGCAAGTCTTCTGGGATCGTCTGCCTACTATATGCTGATTGGACTGGGGCGCGCGCGCGACGCCGCCTATTCGACCTCCATTCAGTTTGGTGTGAATGGCGTTGTGTTAATCGCGGTCGTCTTCTGGTTCAAGCAACTCACGGTGGGCGAGGCGGCCACCGCATTTGGCATGGCAACAGCTTCATGTACGCTTTATCTTCGAGTCCGTCTCCGTTTCCTTATTCGCAGAAGCGATGCGCTGCTTAGCTCCTTTCCTCTGACAGCAAGCGGTGCGAACACCCCAATCCCCACTGAAATTCTCTAAGGGAAGCACTGATGCTCGAGCTGACGCCACGTGTATTTTGGCACATTCGATCATTTGTAAATTAGGGCCGCCGGATTCGGCCCGACGCGTGCCCTCATGCTCTGGGTCCGTACTTTGTCTGGAAACAAGCTTAACGAAAGGCTCAAGGACAATGCATCCTGCTTTCAAGAAAATCGCAAGGGAGACACTTAGAAGGTTCGACCTTCGCGTATTGGGCTACCGTCACGTCGAGTGGCTAGAGAAGAACGCCAAGGTCGGCAACGTGATGGAAATGCTTTTGGATTCACGGTATGCGCATCGTGCACAGCTGGGCCTCCAAGATGGCCAGCTAGCGAAAGCCTTGCGACACTCGCACTCCCAAATCGGACAGGATATTTTTGTATTGCTTGAACTGAGCTTCAAGGCCGGGGGGTATTTTGTCGAGTTTGGAGGGGCCGATGGCGTCCATTTGAGCAATACGCATCTTTTGGAAAAGGAATTTGGCTGGAGCGGAGTTGTTGCTGAGCCGGCCGAACGGTGGCATAGGCGTTTGAAGAACAACCGGAACTGCCACGTTGAGGCGAAGTGTGTATGGCGCGACTCGGATACCGTCTTGACTTTCAATGAGACACCTGAAGCGGAGTTATCAACGATCGACTCTTATAGCTCATCGGATAATCACAATCGGGCACGAATAAAGGGAGAGAAATACAGCGTTAGTACAATTTCCATGGAACATTTGCTTGATAAGTACAATGCACCTAGGCGGATTGATTACCTTTCAGTTGACACAGAAGGCAGTGAGTACGAAATACTTCGTGAGTTTGATTTTGACAAATACGAATTCAGCGCGATTACCTGCGAGCACAACTTTTCTCCACAAAGGGAGAAGGTGTTCTCGTTGCTGACATCGAAGGGGTATCGCAGACGGTTTGAGTCTATCTCGAGCTTTGACGATTGGTATGTAAGGGCTGTATAGAACGGTTATTGAAATAATCTTGATGACGAGCTTGTAAGTTAAAATGACTTCTGTTCCAACCCAAGCCAAATCCATCAACGCGATGCCAGCACGAAGCCGTCACAACAAGGTCGATCCAGTTGACGTTCTCGTCTTTCTCATCCCATGTGTGCAGTTTATTCGAATAACCATAGTTGGTGTCTTAAACGGCTCCGACATAATCTTGCTCGCCGCTTTCTTGTACCTTGTTTTCGACAGAAAGCCGCGGATTGCGACGCCGGTTGGCAAGTGGACTTTAATTTTATGTTCGATGTGGCTTGGTTCACAATGCGTGACAGACTTCGTAAGGCACACTGCGTTCGCGGATTATGCGCGTGGCTGGAGCAATATAGGTTTGACGCTCATGAATCTGGCCGTGCTCTGGACGCTGTTGTATGGGCGGCCGCGGCGGCTCGTGCTCTTTGGTTGGGGGGCGGTTGTAGGTGGTGTGCTCTGGTTTCTTATTAATCCCACTCAACTCATGGCTGGAGGGACGCCCGGAGAGGCCTGGAAATTTGGGTACGCTTATCCAGTGAGCCTTGCGGCGTTTCTCATGGCTTCGCGCAAGGAGTGCCGCAATCCGTGGCCAATCATTTTAGCTGTGAGCATAGGCATCGTCAACATGTGGCAGGGGAGCCGCAGTCTGGGCGGTATTTGCCTGGCGGCAGCCTTATACCTTTTCGTGGCTCGCATCGCGAGCAAAGAAAATCCAGGGATCTCCAGATTGAAGGCCAGAACAGCATTCGCTCTGGCTGCTTCAATGCTACTGAGCGTTGCCGGCATCTTTTGGGCTTATGGATATGCGGCAAGAGCAGGAATCTTAGGCCAAGATGCAGAAAAGAAGTTCGAGCAACAATCAGGTGGGAAATATGGAGTGCTCCTGGGAGGGCGCACGGAATTGTTGGCGTCGCTTCCCGCCATCTACGACTCGCCCATTTTAGGGCATGGTTCATGGGCAAAAGATCCGATCTATGTTATTGCGCAGCACCAGGCGCTGCTCTTGCTGGGATACAGGGATGCTGCCCTGTTAATCTCGCCTGACGACTTGAGGAATGGCCTTATCCCGGCGCACTCGTACCTCTTTCAGGCCTGGGTAGACGGGGGCATTCTTGGGGCGGTCTTCTGGGGTTGGGTTCTGGTGTTGACTGCAAGGGCAATGATGCGGGTCTATCCGGCGAGCGCTGAGTTGGTTCCGGTGGCGTCCTTTCTGGCATTTTCACTGCTGTGGAACATCCCGTTTTCTCCCTATGGAACGGACGGGCGACTCTCTTTTCCATACACCTTCGTGATGCTGATGACTGTAATGGATATGGCGTTTGGCAACGCTGTGCGCGCTCCAGCCACTCTCGCCAAGCGAAACCCTCCGAGTAAGCCGAAAATAGCGTGAAAATCAGTATTGTTACTTTGTCCTATAACCAGCGAGCCTTTCTGCGGGAGGCGATGGATTCAGTTCTGCAACAAGACTATCCCGGCGTGGAGTACATTGTTGTCGATCCCGGCTCGACGGATGGTAGCCGCGAATTTATTCGGAGTTATGGGGAACGTGTAACTCGGGTAGTCTTTGATCCGGACAATGGAGCCGCGGATGGCCTGAATAAGGGATTTAGCCGAGCGACCGGGGAGGTGTTCGGGTTTCTGAATGCCGACGATTACCTGCTACAAGGCGCCCTGCGCCGGGTTGCGGAGTTTTTTGAGTCTCATCCGCAATGCGACATCGTCATGGGAAACGGATATGTTGTTGACGCCGATGGCCAGATTCTGCGCCATGTGAGGGCCAGGGATTTCACGGTGCGCCGTTATCTTTGCGGTGGCATTCGCTGGCTGCAGCAGGCGACGTTCTTTCGGCGAGAGGCTTTCCAGTCGTCGCCCGGCTTCAACACGGAGAATCGCACCAGCTGGGATGGTGAGTTGTTCGTCTCGATGGTGCATATGGGTGCTGCTGTCGGCTACATCGACGCGGATCTTGCCGCTTTCCGGCTCCACAACGCATCGATTTCCGGAACCGGGAGGTTATTGGATGCCTACCGGGCAGATTGCAGGCGAGTCTTTCGCCAGATTCGCGGGCGGGACTGGCGTGCAACCGACGATCTGTTGCGGTTCTTCTATAGAGTTGAAGGCTTTCTGCTCCGCGCACGGACGCGGTCGGAGGATCCGGTCCGGCAGAAGGATGTCCTATGAGAATCGCCATCCTCTGGATCGGCCTTTCCGGGTACTTAAACGCATGCCTGAAGGAGCTTGCCAGCCGCGAAGGCGTGGAATTGTTTGTGAGTCACCAGCGGCCCGTACAGCAGGTGCCCTTCGATGACAATCAATATACTTGGATAGCGAATCGGTTGGTGTGGCGATCGCACGCCGATCTCGTTCCGCTCGGAGAGAGGCTTCGCGCGTTTGATCCGGAGATACTGGTGTTCTCCTCATGGCACGTGCCAGCATATCGCCAGATGGCGAGGGAACTGGCCCAACGCTGCTGGCGCGTGATGGCCATGGATAACTGCTGGCTGGCTACTCTGAAGCAAAGGATCGGGATGCTCGTCGCGCCCTGGTATGTTCGACCGCTTGCGGATATGATCTGGATTCCTGGAGAGCGGCAGGCCGCATTTGCCAAGAGACTGGGATTCAAGCAGCGCGCCATTCTCTGGGGCCTGTATTCATGCGATCAGCGGGCGATTGAAACCGTGCATCTTGCGCGTCTGGCTGAGGGGCGCACCGTGCCGCGTGGGTTTCTGTTCGTGGGCAGGTTGGTCTCCGAAAAGGGCGTGAGTCAGCTCGTTAACGCCTACCAGTCTTACCGCATGAGGTCCCACGATCCATGGCCCCTGATTTGTTGCGGCGCTGGCCCGTTGAGCGCCCTTTTGGAAGGCAGAGACGGGATTCGTGTTGAAGGGTTTGTGCAACCAGACCAGCTGCGCAACCTACTCGCCTCAGCCGGATGTCTGGTCCTGCCAAGCACGTTTGAACCGTGGGCGCTCGTGGTTCATGAGGCAGCTTCGGCAGGGCTGCTGGTTCTTGCATCTGAGAATGTCGGCGCGGCGGTGCACCTCGTCCAGGATAACTACAACGGTTACATTTTCGACAGCCAGGACGAGCAAGAGCTCGCGGCGCTCATGTCTCATGTCAGCGGACTGAGCAATGCGCGCCTCGATGCCATGTCTCGATCCAGTCATATGCTATCAATGCAATTCACGCCGGCTCGATGGGCCGACACACTCCTCGAAGGCTTCGAAGCATTCTCTGTGCGTTAATCAGTGATCCAGATTGTCGGGCCCTAGGCAGACGATGAGGCTGTCTTTGCTCGACCCGATACGGAGCAATCGACCAAGTGATTCGCCATTATATTGTTGAGCCGAATGCGGCGTCGCGTGAATGGGATCCACGCAATCCGGGTCAGGAATTACCAAGGGATTGCCTCTATTTCGGCAAAGCGCTGGTCGAGATGGAGAGGAATCTCCTGGACGAAGAGATTCATTGTTATCTGACCTGGGACAACGATTCGCTTCCGGAATATGGGTCTCATGTCGTAGCGATTCTCGTAGGTGAAGAGTGGGGACTGATCCCTCGCTATGCGCGGCACGTTCGATTGGCCGCGAGAGTGATGAGCCGCTATCCTTTTCTCGGAATCCGCAGGTGGTTTCCGTTCCACCGTCTGGACCTGATGCTGACGGCGAAATACCTGCGAAACTGGATTCGCCATCTACGGAGCTGGTGGCGCTCCCAATTTCCGCCGTCCTCATGGCCGCGCAGGGTCCAGAATCGAGCAAGCATTGTGCATCTGCCCTGGGGATCGGCATCGCTCGTCGATGTGCCGATGAAGAGCATGCGCGAGAGAGCCGGCAACTACTACTTCTCCGGAGCAATCGCACTGGGATCGGATTTTGGGTACAGGAAGTTCACCAGCTCTCCGAAGATCATCGCAAGGCAATCCCTGGTCGATGCGGTCGCAAAACTCGAAAAGAAATATCCGCATCTCGCATCCGATCAGACTGTAAAGGTCCATCAGCAAATATCAACGGGCAAGTTGTCGGATATCAACGACTATGCTCAGCGATTGATGGACTCTAAGATCTGCCTCGCTCCGCGTGGCTCAGTTGCCGATACGTGGCGATTCTTCGAGGGACTGAAGAGCGGCTGCGCCGTCATCACCAATCCCCTCCCGGATGAATGGTATTACCGGAGAGCGCCGGTCATTCAGTTGGATAACTGGGATCAATTGGAAGAGACAATCCTTCCTCTCCTTGCCGACGAGACCCGCCTTGAAGAGATGCATACCCAGTCTCTCAAGTACTGGGAAGAAGTCTGTGGCGAGAGAGCGCTGGGCAGGTTTCTGGCCCAGGCGATTTTGAAGAGCGATGTTTGCGAAACTGCCCCGGCGCCGATGCGCGCTCGCTGCGAAAAGATGAAGAGTTACGGGGCTAAACAATGAATGCACGTTTGAAAAAAGGACTTAGGAGTTTATTTCCGCGTTCGCTCGTTCGCCACACGATACTGGGAGGGCCGCTGCGCGGCAGCGCGATTGTGACCTCGTGGCACGATTATCCGGCGGCGATTCTGGGTCGAACGGAACAGGCTTTGCTCGAGTGGTTTGCGAACAATGTTGGCGAAGGGGAGACGTGGCTTGATATAGGGGCGCATTACGGATATACGACAATCGCGCTTTGTAAGCTGGTTGGCGCCGCAGGCCATGTCTATGCATTTGAGCCGATGCTCAATACCGCAGGGTGCGTTTCGCGAACGAGATTCTTGAATAATCTCCAGCAAATGACTGTTGTGCCCATTGCGTTGGGAAACAGTGCGGATTTGGGTCTGGAGAGCTTGCTGTCGGTACGGGGAATGATCGACAGCACTCTACAAGGCGAGGAGGGCTTCAGAGAATCGTTCATGGTCTCACGACTGGACTGGTTGTGGCCAAGAATTTCGGAACCCAATTCTCGTATCGACGGCATTAAGATCGATGTGCAAGGGATGGAAATAGAAGTACTCATGGGAATGACTGCGATGGTGAAGCGATATCGGCCGAAGTTACTCGTGGAGCTTCATACCAGAGTATCGCGGCCGCAGTTCCTGGACGTGATTAACTCACTTGGCTACCTGACACGTGGATTTCCGGTCGAGCCGCTTCCTGGTGAAACGGACCCGGTCTATGCGAATCGGACCTATTTTTTCCAAGCAGCAGAAGCCTGAGCCAAGTCAGGTCAATATAGATTATGGAATTCCGCTCTTCCGAGGCCACTTGAGTTCACAGATTTCATTCACTGCCCGCTACCAGTCGATTCTGGGTATTCGTTTCTTCATTGGGACTGCTCAGGGCGCTATCGACGAAGTATCCCGGCAGGGCGGTGTGGTGGTGGTGCCGGCCGCGCCCGCGCTCAAGAATCTTGCTCACGATCAACAGTATCGGGATGCGTTGCTCGGCGCGGACTTCGCGATTGCCGACAGCGCCTTAATGGTCCTGCTCTGGAACCTGATCGAGAGCACCCGAATTTCCAAGTTCTCAGGGCTCAAATATCTGCGGGCCTTGATCGAGCAGGCGGACATTCGCCAGTCCGAAAACAGTTTCTGGGTGATGCCTTCCCGGGCAGCAGCCGAGCGCAACGTCCGGTGGCTGCGCGGCAAGGGAGTTCCAGTGGCCAATGAAAATCTGTACGTAGCGCCCATTTACGGCGCGGAGATTCGCGACCAGGAGCTCCTTGAGCGGCTTGAACAGCGCCGGCCGAGGCATGTAGTACTTGGCATCGGCGGCGGAACGCAAGAGCGGCTCGGCTTCTATCTCAAGCAGAACCTGAGCTATCGGCCGGCGATTCATTGCGTGGGCGCGGCTGTTGCGTTTCTCTCTGGGGACCAGGTCCGAATCCCCGTTTGGGTCGACGAAATGGGCCTCGGCTGGCTGTGGCGCAGCGTCTCAAGTCCGCGGCGCTTTATCCCCCGCTACTGGAATGCTCGGCATCTCGTGCCGCTGATGCTCCGCTACCGGGATCGACTGCCAGTTGACGGCACTTCAGTAGTTGTCACTCTTCGGCCCCCTTCGGCGCAAATGTAAATTCCATGCATACGCTTCACATCATCGATACTTTCTCTCCATCTGGCGGCGGTCCACCGGAGTCCGTCCGCGAGCTCGCCAAGGCTTATCTGGCGGTCGGTTCAGGGCTCGAGATTGTTTGTCTGGACGATCCCGGCGAACTATTTCTGAAGGGCATTCCGTGCCCAGTGCATGCTCTTGGTCGGCCCTATCTGGGCAGATATGGATTTTCTCCACGTCTCTTGCGTTGGCTGCATGAGAATTCAGGTCGATTCGACGGCCTCGTCATGCACGGGATATGGACTTTTCCCGGGGTCGCCCTTCGTTTCGCGGCGCGCCGCGCTCACAAGCCCTACGCAATATTTGTCCACGGCGCGCTCCAGCCATGGTTTCACCAGAAGTATCCGCTCAAGCACGTCAAGAAGTTGCTCTACTGGCCAGTGCAGTATGCTGTTCTCCGTGATGCGCTGGCGGTCTTTTTCACAACCGATATCGAGAGGGAACTGGCGAAGACCAACTTTCGTCCGAACACGTGGAACAGCGTCGTTGTCCCGCTGGGGATCACCGACCCCGAAGAGCGCATGGGAGATCCCGCCGCGCAGATCGAGACATTCTACCGCAGGTTTCCAGAGCTCCGCAGCCGCCGCTATCTGCTGTTTCTGGGCCGCCTGCATGCGATCAAAGGTTGCGACTTACTCCTCAAGGCTTTTGCGAAGATCGCGGCTTTTGCTTCGGATGTGGACTTAGTGATGGCCGGTCCCGACCAGGCGGGACTGCAGGCAAAACTTCAGCGGATGGCCGAGCAGGAAGGCATCGCCTGCAGAGTCCATTGGCCCGGCAGAATTGATGGCGACCTCAAATGGGGCGCACTGTGGGCCTGCGATGCATTCGTCCTTGCCTCTCACTCGGAGAACTTCGGCATGGCGGTGGTCGAAGCTCTCGCTGCAAGACGTCCGGTTCTCATCAGCAATCAGGTGAATATCTGGCCGGAGATCGAGAGCGACGGCGTAGGTCTCGTCGATGACGATACGCTGGAAGGAACTGAGCGCCTGCTGCGCCGCTGGTTCGATCTGTCACCGGATGAACGCGATGCCATGGCCGCCCGTTCGCGCGCCAGTTTCTTAAGGCGGTACTCAATAAACCAAACTGCGATGGCCATCGATCGGCTATTTTCCTTTGTGCCCTTTTCAGTTGGGAAGGTTAATGCGGCTGATCGGGTTGCGAGTGATTCCGACCTTTCCGTCAGTTCACCGCAAAGAGGTGAGGTCGAGGAATTGCGCAATTCTTCGTAAGTGTGAAACATCGTGCATTTAGGCGTTAGCATCTACTTATGAGGCCCACCGTCATCCTGCTTTCCTATAACTCTGAAGTTACCCTGGGCGCCACGCTTAGTTACGCCCATTTGGTTTCTGACGAGATCTTTGTCGTGGACTCATACAGCAAGGATGGAACCGTGGATTTGGCGCAAACTTTGGGAGCTACTGTCGTTCAACGTCCATTCGAGCACTATGGAGCCCAACGGAACTGGGCGATGGACAATCTGCCCATCACGCGGCCTTGGCAGCTGCACTTGGATGCCGACGAGCTCATGAATTACGAGTTGGTGGCGGCCATCCAGGCGCTTCCCGAGGGGTCCGAACACTCCGGCTACTTTATGCCGCGGTATGTGCGATTTCTGGGCCGGGTGTTGCGCCACGGAGGTATGAGCCCCACCTGGCACATGCGCCTATTCCGGACCGGAACAGGCCGCTGCGAAGATCGCAAGTACGACCAGCATTACATTCTCAAGTCCGGAAGCAGCGGCCGGTTGCCGGGCGCAATGGTGGACGACGTACGCATGCCGTTGACGGAGTGGACGGCACGGCACAACCGCTGGGCCGATGGCGAGGTGGCCGAGTTGGCAGCAGCGGAGACTCAAGGCCGGCTGCAGCCGGATTTGCGCGGCAACCCTGCTCAGCGCAAGCGGTTCCTGCGCCAGAAATATAACCAGCTACCGCTCCTCATCAGGCCCTTCTTCTTGTTCGTCTACCGCTACTTCTTCCGTCTGGGATTTCTGGACGGGACCGAGGGGCTGATCTTTTGGGTGTTGCAAACTTTCTGGTTTCACTTTCTGGTGGACGCGAAAATTTGGGAGAAGCGTCACGCCGCACGTCTGGACGGGGATGCGGCGATCAAGCCTGCGTCGTGAGATGAATCGTTCAATCCCGAAGCCGGGATCGTCTATCGACAGTCTCCGCGAAGGAATGGCACCACTTCGACAGGAGATATTGTCATTGTTTTGAAAAGTCAGATTCGTTGGAAGGGTGTTCATGGCCGAATTGAAATCAAATACTGAATGGAAGCAATGGGGCAAGGAAGATCCCCTCTTCGGAGTCGCCGCATGGGCCGGCAAGGAGAAGGGCGGGGCTTCTCCCTGGACGGAAGGCGAGTTCTATGCAGTCGGAGAATCCGATTGGCGCGATTATCTAAGCCACTGGCAGCACTATGGAGTTAGCAGAGAGAACTGCCTGGAAATTGGATGCGGCGCCGGACGTCTTACCAAACAGCTTGCACGTTATTTCGATCGGGTTCATGCCGTGGACGTTTCTCCGGAAATGATTAGTCGTGCGCAAAAGGAAGTTAAGGAGGGAAATGTTGAGTTTTCGGTCATTGATGGCTTACATCTCCCACTGAGCGACGACTCTGTAGGGGCAATATTTTCTGCGTTTGTTCTTCAGCACCTGGACAATAAGGAGATTGGTTTCTCTTACCTTCGCGAGCTTTATCGGGTACTCGGTAATGGTGGAACGATTATGATTAACCTGCCGCTATACCAGTTTCCCGTCGACTCCGGCATGGTTGCTTCTCTAATGTCGTGGCAATATGCCATGCGGCGGTCTGTTGGCAACATCAGGGCAGACATGAGGCGAAGGCTGGGAGAGAAGACCATGCGAGGCACGCAATACCCAATGAAGTCTCTGCGCCAATTTTTATCGAGTATTGGCTTTAAGGAAGTCGAATTTCGATTCTTCCCGGTAAAGAGCAATGGCGATTTTCATCCATTTGTTTTCGCCATGAAGTAGTTCAACCTGTTTCGCGTTTAAACTTCTGCTTGATGCCACCCACTCACAGCGAAACAGACGCGTGGGAAGGTTCCTCTTACTTTTCCAGTCTGCGTGGGCTGGCCAAAGGCTGATCCTCCCGTAGAAATCGCCCGCAAAAGTCTATGCGCGCCACTTATCGCTAAAGCCTGTTATTAACTTTCGCGCAAGCGGCGCTGCGGACGAAAATCGGGCCAGACGGGGCGGAGTCCGAAGGCTGAGGCGGGCCCAAAGTCGAGGACGACAACGAAGTAGGGCCCGATTTACGCCGCAACCCGGAGGGCTGGGGCCAATTTTCCCCATTTCATCGTCGCTCGAAGATACTCCATATTCGTCGCTTCTCGCTTCTTGAACTGAGAAGAATTGGCTCCCAGCGCCGCCCGTGGGAAAGTTAATAACAGGTTCTAGCACGGTTTGTATTGAGCATTCGCTCACAAGGAGAAAAACTGCATGGCAATCAGGAAAGCGTTGGTATGCGGCGCCGGCGGCTTTATCGGCAGCCACATGGTAAAGCGTTTAAGATCTGAAGGCTACTGGGTGCGCGGTGCGGACCTGAAGCATACCGAGTACAGTCCGTCTGAAGCGAACGATTTCGTGATTGCCGATCTGCAACTTCGCGAGAGCTGGGAGGCACTTCTTGATGAGGGGATGGATGAGATATATCAATTTGCTGCGGACATGGGCGGCGCCGGTTATATCTTCACTGGCGACAATGATGCACATGTCATGCACAACTCAGCGATAATCAATCTCCACGCGGCAGATTTTGCCGCGCATCGCCAGGTGAAGAGAGTCTTCTACTCATCTTCCGCCTGCATGTACCCGGCATACAATCAGGAAGATCCCGACAACCCCAAATGTGCTGAGGAAACCGCTTATCCCGCGGCTCCCGATAGCGAATATGGATGGGAAAAGCTCTTCAGCGAACGTCTGTACCTGGCCTTCGCGCGCAACTACGGACTCAACGTCAGGATTGCGCGCTTTCACAACATCTTCGGCCCTGAGGGCACATGGCGAGGTGGCAAGGAAAAGGCTCCGGCTGCGTTGATGCGCAAGATAGCTGAGCAGCCGGAAGGTGGAGTGATCGAGATGTGGGGAGACGGCCTGCAGACCCGTTCGTTCCTCTATATCGACGAATGCATTGAAGCCGTCCGCCGGCTGATGGAGAGCTCTTTTCAGGGTCCGGTC
>Ga0182024_10009994_pt1 | contig 19469 bp, 18 predicted proteins | sample P32metaG_FD_120480 | JGI IMG/M metagenome (GOLD analysis project Ga0182024, IMG submission 120480) | Permafrost microbial communities from Stordalen Mire, Sweden - P3-2 metaG (Illumina Assembly) | ecosystem: Environmental > Terrestrial > Soil > Wetlands > Permafrost | place: Sweden: Stordalen... | reverse complement strand
GGGACCCGCGGGCACGCCGTCTGCAAGGCCGACCGCGTGGTCATTCTCGGTGCCGTCGACGAAACGTCGGCCACAGGACTGCTCCGCAGCGCCCTCGCTCAATCCGATCGCTTCTGGGCGGGCCGCGCGCCCGGGGTTACCCACGACGTCTGGCCCACCCGTACTGATGGCATCATGTCGGGTGCCAACGCAGCGTTGGCCCGCCTGACGCTTCCACCTGGCACGTCCTCGCGGCCCCGGATCGAGAGAACTGAGCACCAATCATGAGAAAGCACACGGGCATGGTCCTTCGGACGCTCGGGGTCGGTCTCGGCACGCTGCTGCTCGGCGCGTTCGGCGCCGTCAGTGCCTCGGCCGGGGCTACGGCGTCGAGCTACGGGCCCAGGTACGGGGCCTTCCGCATCGCCTTCCCCACGGCTCCGAAGTCCCAGAGCAACACGGCAGGCGTCCTCGCGGGATTTCCGGCCAAGACGGTGACCACCGCCACCGCCTACTGGGTGAGCCCGGTAGCCGACCCTCTGTCTTCGAGCGCCTCCACTCCTCCTCCTCCCACGTACCTGGTCGTGGTGGGCAAGGTCAAGTCCGCGGCCAGCGCCAGCAAGTTCACCGCCACGGCCCACCAGATCAGCGGGGCCACCGCGGTCACCGTCAACGGTGCCAAGGGCTACAAATTCAGCGGCACCGAGAAGCAGCTCAATCCGAGTTCGACCACGCTGAAGGATCCGAACACCATCGAGGCGTTCATGTACGTCTCGAAGGGGACCACGGTCTACGCCGTCATCGTGGTCGCCAACAATCACAGCCAGGTGCAGGGCTTCTTGACGTCGTTCCGGCCGGCCTGATCCTGGGACGCATCGGCCCCTCGCCGCTGACGGGCGAGCAGGACCATTCAGCGGGTGAGCAGGACCGAAGAACCGTGGCCAAATAGGCCCTGGTTGGCGGTCACGGCCACTCGGGCGCCCTCCACCTGGCGCCCGGGTGCCTGGCCCCGCAACTGCCAGGTGCATTCGCACACCTGGGCGATCGCCTGGGCCGGGATCGCCTCGCCGAAGCACGAGAGACCGCCGCTCGGATTCACCGGCACCCGGCCCCCGAGGGTGGTTGCCCCGTCACGCAGCAGCTTCTCGGCCTCACCCTCGCCGCACAACCCGATGTCTTCGTACCAATCCAGCTCGAGGGCAGCCGAGAGATCGTAGACCTCGGCCAGATCGAGGTCTTCAGGCCCGATGCCCGCCTCGTCGTAGGCGGCCCGGGCGATGGAGGGCCGGAACCCCGCCGTGTCGAACTCGCCGGTGACCCCGGCGGCCGAATCGGTCGAGAAGTTCGGCATTTCGATCACCGTGTTCGGAAAGCGCGGGGTGACCGTAGACACGGCCGAGACGGTCACCAGCGGATCGGCCGCCCCGTGGCGGCGGGCGAACTCAAGACTCGAGAGCACGAGAGCCGCCCCGCCGTCAGACGTCGCACAGATCTCGAGCAGGCGGAGCGGATCGGCAACCATCGGTGAGGCCAGCACCTCTTCGACGGTGACCTCGCGGCGGTAGCGAGCGTTCGGATTGGAGAACCCGTGGCGGGCGTTCTTCACCTTCACCTGGGCGAAATCCTCGTCAGTGGCGCCGAAGCGGTCCATGCGCCGTCGGGCGTAAAGGGCGAAGTAGGCGGGGTTGGTCGCCCCCAACAGGTGGAATCGGAGCCAGTCCGGGTCGTCCTTGCGTTCGCCGCCGACCGGGGCGAAGAAACCCTTGGGCGTGGTGTCGGCCCCGACGACGAGGGCGACGTCGCACAGGCCGGCCAAAATCTGGGCCCGGGCGTTTGCGATGGCGGCCGCGCCCGAGGCACACGCGGCATAACAACTCGAGACCCGGGCCCCGGTCCATCCGAGGGCCTGGGCGAAGGTGGCTCCGGCAATGAAGCCCGGGTAGCCGTTGCGGATGGTGTCGGCCCCCGAGACGAACCCGATGTCCTCCCAGAGCACCCCGGCGTCGGCCAGGGCGTCGCGGGCCGCCACCAGCCCGTACTCGACGAAGTTCCGTCCCCACTTTCCCCATGGGTGCATGCCCGCACCGAGCACCGCGACGCGCGTGTCGTCGGGCATCACCGACCTCCTGTCGCTTTGTGAGCCACGACCGGACGCCACTTCCACACAAGGTATTCGTGGTCGTCGTCCTCATAGAGGGTGTCGAGCACCAGCTCGACTTCAACACCGACGGAGAGCTCCTCTACCGAGACGCCGGGGACGACCTGGCCCATGACGACCATCTTTTCGGCCGCCAACTCGACCGCCGCGATGGCGAAGGGCACGTAGGGCTCAGCGGGCACGTAGGGCGGCGGTGGCTGGTAGCGGGCGTCGGTATAGGACCAGACGCGGCCGCGGCGGCTGAGTTCGACCGATTCGAACTCGGTCCCGACGCAGCGAGGGTTCGCGCAGAAGTGGGTCTCGCCGGGGAATGAGTACGTGCCGCACAAGGTGCACCGGCTCCCGAGCAGGGCCGGGGCCTGCTCGTCCATCGTGAACCAGCCTTCGAGGGCGGGGACCCGCTCTTTTGCCACGGCCACGCTCAACCCAGCCGCTCGATGATGGTGGCGTTGGCCTGGCCACCGCCCTCGCACATGGTCTGGAGTCCGTACCGGCCGCCCGTACGCTCGAGCTCGTTGACCATGGTGGCCATCAACCGGGCCCCCGAGGCCCCGGTTGGATGGCCGATGGCGATGGCTCCTCCGTTGGGATTGACCCGGTGCATGTCGGGATGGAACTCGCGTTCCCAGGCCAGGACGACCGAAGCGAAGGCCTCGTTGATCTCGATCACATCGAGGTCATCGAGGGAGAGGGAGGCCTTCTCGAGGATGCGACGGGTGGCCGGGATGGGGGCCGTCAACATGATCTGCGGATCGTTGGCGGCGACGGCGAAGGTGTGGAACCGGGCCCGCGCGATGAGCCCGAGAGCCGAGGCCCGCTCCTCGCTCATCACCAGCACCGCCGCCGCACCGTCGGAAATCTGCGACGAGGTTCCCGCGGTCACCGTGCCGCCCTCGACAAAGGCCGGGCGCAGCGACGCCAGCCTCTCGAGGCTGGTGTCTCGGCGCACCCCCTCGTCAAAATCGAGGACACCAGAGACCTCGCCCTCGAGCACCCGGGACTCGATGGGGAGGATCTCGTTTTTGAAGCGCCCCTCGTCGGTGGCCAGCGCTGCTCGACGGTGCGATTCGAGGGCGAGGACATCCATGTCCTCGCGGCTGACCTTCCATCGTCTTGCGATCTCCTCGGCACACTCGCCCTGGTGGATGAGTTGGTAGCGCCCGAGGTACATCGGGCCATAGGCCTCGCCCGGCCCGGGCTCGGTGGTGGACCCAATCGGCACTCGGCTCATGCACTCGACCCCGGCCCCGATCACGACGTCCATGGCCCCCGACATCACCGCTTGGGCGGCGAAGTGCACCGCCTGCTGCGCCGATCCGCACTGCCGGTCGACGGTCGTTCCGGGGACCGTGTCAGGAAAGCCCGCCGCGAGAGCGGCGTTCCGCGCGACATTCATGGCCTGCTCACCAACAGTCATGGTGCACCCCATGACCACGTCTTCGACCAGACTTGGATCGAGATCGTTGCGCTCGATCAGGGCCAGCAACGGCTGGGCCGCCAGGTCAACCGCGTGCCATCCCGACAGGCGCCCGCCGCGGCGGCCGACCGGGGTGCGCACGGCGTCGATGATCACTGCGTTGGCCATGGTGGTCATTGTTGCCGAGTATCTGACGGTGTGCCAGATTTCCCCTCGCCATGGACCTCACCTTTTCTCCCGCCCAAGAGGCGTTCCGTACCGAGGCCCGGGCCTGGCTCGAGGCCCATGTCCCCGCCCCGGGCACCTTGGCGTCGCTCGATACGGCCGAGGGTTTCGAGCAGCACCGAGCCTGGGAGCGCACCATGTTCGAGGACCGCTGGTCGGTGGTCAGCTGGCCGGCCCAGTACGGCGGGCGAGACGTCGGGATCTTCGAATGGCTGATCTTCGAAGAGGAGTACTACCGGGCCGGTGGCCCCCGCCGGGTCAGCCAGAACGGGGTCTTCCTCCTGGCACCGACCATGTTCGAGCACGCCACCCCGGCCCAGAAGGCCCGCTACCTCCCACCCATGGCCGCCGGCGACGAGATCTGGTGCCAGGGGTGGTCCGAACCCGACGCCGGCAGCGACCTGGCCGGCATCCGCAGCCGAGCCACCCCCAACGCGTCGGGGGACGGCTGGGTGCTCGACGGCCAGAAGACCTGGTGCTCGCGCGGGGCCTTCGCCGAATGGTGTTTCGGGATCTTCCGCACCGACCCCGGCGCCGAACGCCACCGCGGCCTCACCTATTTCCTCGTGCCGATGGACGCACCGGGAGTGACGGTACGCCCGATTTCCCAACTCGATGGCGAGACCGGGTTCGCCGAGGTCTTCTTCGAAGGCGTCGAGGTCGCAGACGACCAGATTCTCGGATCGGTCGGCGAAGGGTGGACGGTGGCTATGTCGACCGCCGGCAGCGAACGGGGCCTCAGCCTGCGCAGTCCGGCCCGCTACAGCGAAGCGGCCGGCCGCCTGATCGACCTCTACGCCGCCCGGGCCGACGGCGACGGACCACAAGCGGGCCGCATCGCCGACGACGTGGCCCGGGCCTACATCGACGCCGAGGCGTACAAGCTGCACACGTACTGGACCGCATCAAAGGTGGCTGACGGGCACTCGGTGGGGCCCGAGGCGAGCTGCAACAAGATTTTCTGGTCCGAGACCGATCTCGCGATCCACACCGCCGCACTACAGCTCCTCGGCCCCGAGGCCGAGCTTTTGGATCCTGATCCGAGCGGGGAGGGCCAGGCCCAACCCGGCCCATGGCTCGACGGCTACCTCTTCGCCTTGGCCGGCCCGATATACGCGGGAACCAACGAGATCCAGCGAAATGTGGTGGCCGAGCGCCTGCTCGGGCTGCCGCGGGGTTGAGGATCAGGTGCGCTTCGCCTTCACCGAGCAGCAGCTGGAGTTGCGCGGCGCGGTCCGACAGGTGCTCGCCCGCGAGTGCACCGTCGCCGACCTGCGCGCCATGGCACTCGGCGATCGACACGGCGGCGCCGGGCGAACCCACGAGCGGTGGTCGGTCCTCGCTGAGCTCGGAGCGACCGGCCTCCTCGTCCCCCAAGCCCACGGCGGCCTCGGGCTCGGCGAACTCGAACTCGTGGGCGTGCTCGAAGAGGCCGGCTGGGCCGGACTACCCGAACCCCTCCTCGAGTCGGCCGGGCTGGCCGCGCCGTTGATGGCAGCGGCCGACGCGGCGTCGAACGGTGGGGCAGGCTCGGTTCTCGGCCGGTTCCTCGAAAAGGTGGCGGCCGGCGAAGTGGTGGCCACCGTCGGCGGGATCGACGTCACGTCCGCCGGATTGGTCACCACCACCACGCCCAGCCCGGAGGTGACCCAGGGCACCGTGGTGACCCCCCGGGTCACCGGGGCCAGCGTCGCCGGCGTGGCCCTGGTCGCCCTCAATCTTCCGGGTGCCGGCTGGCAACTCCATCTCGTCGAAGCCGACCCCGACGGCGTCACCACCACGCCGTCGATCGACCCGACGCGCGACCTCGGGACGCTCGAATGGTCACCGTGGCCCCACACCTTGATCGCCTCGGGCGAACGGGCCGAGGCGATGCTCTCGGACCTGGCGGATCGGGCCGCGCTCTTCAGTGCGGCCCAGCTGCTCGGTCTGACCGAACGCATGATCACGATGGCTGCGGACTACGCCAAGGAGCGTCGCCAGTTCGGCAAGCCCATCGGCAGCTTCCAGGCGGTCAAACACCACCTGGCAAACGCGCGGGTAGCACTCGAGTTCGCCCGGCCGACCACCTATCGGGCCGCCGACTCGATCGCCCGGGATCTCGCCGACCGCTCGGCCCACGCCTCGATGGCCAAGGCCATGGCCTCGGACGCGGCCGATCTGGCGGCGCGGGTGGCCCTCCAGGTCCACGGGGCCATCGGCTACACCTGGGAGTGTGACCTCCAGCTTTGGATGAAGCGGGCCTGGGTGCTCTCGGCCGCCTGGGGCGACGCGCCAACTCATCGCTCCCGGGTCCTCTCCCACGCCATGGCCGCCGCGGCAGAACGCTAGCGACGACCCGATTCGGCGATCGGGTTCCAACGGCGCTGCTCTTTCAGGTGTCCAAGAAGTCCACCAACAGCTCGTTCAGCGCGTCGGGCGCTTCGAGCTGCATCCAGTGGCCCGGGCCCTCGATCCGCTCGTAACGCCAGGGTCCCGACACGAAGTCCGCCGAGCGAGTCATCTGGGCTTCGGTGAGGGCGAAGTCCCCACTGCTCCAGACCCCCATGGTCGATGCCGGCACCGCCGGCAGGTCAAGAGGTGGGGCCACCCAACTGTCGGGGGGCACGTTGGCCCGGTACCACTTGAGCCCCGGTGCGAGCGATCCGTCCCGTTCGAGATCAGCGATGACACCGTCGACGTCGGGGTACTTGGACCAGACCCGGAAGTTGGCCCAGTCGTTGTTGGACAGCCATTGTTCGGCCACGCCTTCGAACTGGAACAGCAACATGTACCACGAGCGGATCTGTTGCTCGTAGCCGACGCTGACAAAGGCCGAGGGATGACCGACCGACAGGGCAACGAGCTGGTCAACCCGATCGGGAACCATCGACCCCAATCCCCAGGCGACCGCCGCTCCCCAATCGTGGCCGACGACGTGGGCCCGCTCGATGCCCAGCTCGTCGAGCACGGCCACGACGTCGCCGGCCAAGAACAACAGGGAGTACGCCTCGACCTCGTCGGGCTTGTCGGAACGGCCGTAGCCACGTTGATCGAGGACGATCACCTGGTGGCCGGCGTCGGCCAGCGCCGGTACCTGATGGCGCCACAGCCGACCCGAGTCGGGGAACCCGTGAAGGAGCACGACCGGTCGCCCCTCGCCGGTCACCTCGTATTCGATCCCCACCCCACCGCTGTCGATCCGCATGATGCCCTCCCTTTCTGTCGATTCTCTCGTGTTCCCGGCCTCTGGCACATCGCATATCGGTGGCGCGTCTCGTGTTGTTGCGCGGGTCTCGGGTCGGTCTGTGCCGCCGCAGCGCCGGTCAACCGGCGATGGTCTCCAAGAGCTCAGTCCGGGTCGGGCCAAGGCGCGGCTCATCGCGCCAACCGCCCCCGAGCGAAAGCACCTTGTCCGCCAGCACGCCATCGGCGAGGACCTCTTGGGGCGTGTTGATGACTCCGGCAATCTTGAGAAAGGCCCGCAAAACATCGGGATCGCGGGTGACCGCGGCGTTGATGGCCTGGGAGAACTCCCATCCCGGATCGTCGGGTTCGTAGGGTTCGCCTTGGATCTCGGCCGCGACCTCGGCCAGCCGGTGTCGGTCGAACTGGTTGGTCGCCTCGTACCAGGGCACGACGCTTGACTGCGTCGCGGCATCCCAGGCCAGGGCGAAGTCGAGGGGCTCGTCGAGCGAGGCGGTCCGCAGCACTTCTCGCAGTGCGAGCGCATGGATCAGCCCGATGGAGGCACCCCGGCCGAGCGAGGGATTGGTACAGGCCCACGAGTCGCCGACCGGCGCCACCCCGGTGACCACCGGGGTGCCCTCGACCACGAAACGGCGGATGCGGTCCTCGATGCTCGTCATGGTGGCCACTTCGTCGCCCAGCGGCTCCCCGTCGACCCAATGGGCGGTGATGGGCAGGGCCCGCACCGCCGCCGTCCAACGGGCGGTTTCTTTGAGGCGGCGCATCGGGGCGTCCTTTGCCCGGACCACCAACACCACCGACCAGGTCCCGTTGTCGCCGGGAAGTGTGAGCGCGCCGACGCTGCCGTAGTGGACAAGCAACCCACCGAGGAGCGGTGGCAACTCCCCGTCGGCTGACCGGAAGTGGCGGCCGTAGTAGGCGAATCCCGAGTCGTCCTCGATCGAGTGCGGCGGGACGCCGCCGGCCCCGTCGATCCATGAGGGCAACGGCGAGCGGCGTCCGGTGGCCTCGACCACCAGGTCGGCGGGGATCTCCTCGCCCTGTTGTGTGACCACTCCGACGGCGTGGGGCACACCGGGTACCGTCGACGGGCCAGTGCGGAGGGCAACCACGGACGAACCACGGCGCACCGTCACCCCGGCCGTCGCGTCGGCGACCGCCGCCACCGCCGCCTCGGCCACCGGTCGACGAGCGGTCAGGGCCACCAATGCGTCGTCACCGGCGCGGTGACCCCCGCTGATGCTCTCGGGGATCGCGGCGAGCAGATCGAACCGACGGGCGCCCGCCTCCTCGAGGGCCCGGGCGACGAGGGGCAACTCGGCCTCCACAATGGCCCGAAAACGCGGCACGAGGTAATGGGGTTGGCGGAACTGGTTGACCCCCCGGCGCTCCCAGTTGTCCCATGCCTTGTCCGGGGGCGGTGGCGGCGCCGGGTCCCGTTCGACAACGGTCACCCGGTGCCCGTCGTTGGCCAGCAACATCGCCGTCGAGAGCCCGATGAGCCCGGCCCCGGTCACCACGATGTCGGCCACGACCACCTCCTCGGACAACCCCGAGCGAACGTAGCAGCCACGCCACCAGAGCCGCCCGACGGTCATGTCCGATTTCCGCTAGACAGTCGCCACTCGCGGTGTCACCATCTCGGCATGGTCGAGGACTTCGAACGGTGCTATCGAGCGGTGCAGTCCAAAGACACCCGCTTCGACGGCTGGTTTTTCACCTGCGTCACCTCGACGGGAATCTACTGCCGGCCGAGCTGTCCGGCGATGACCCCCCGCCGGGCCAACGTCCGTTTTTCGCCGACTGCAGCGGCAGCTCAGCACGCGGGCTTCCGGGCCTGCATGCGCTGCCGCCCCGACGCCAGCCCCGGATCACCGGCGTGGAACGGCCGGGCCGACGCGGCGGCCCGGGCCGTGCACCTGATCGCCGACGGCGTCGTCGACCGCGACGGTGTGGCCGGCCTGGCCTCGCGTCTTGGCTACAGCCAGCGCCAGCTGCAACGGCTCCTGGTGGCCGAAGTGGGCACCGGACCTCTGGCTCTGGCCCGGGCCCAGCGAGCCCAGACGGCCCGACTGCTCATCGAGACGACCGACCTCCGACTGGCCGACGTCGCGTTCGCCGCCGGGTTCGCCAGCGTCCGCCAGTTCAACGAAACCGTCCAGGCCGTCTTCGCCGTCACCCCGAGCGCGCTGCGACGACGGGCGGGGAGGGCCGGACCGCCGGTCTCGGGGGGGTCGGGCACGCTGAGCCTGCGTTTGGCCCGTCGTGAGCCGTTCGCCGGCGATGCGCTCTTGGCCTTTCTCGGCCAACGGGCCGTCCCCGGCATCGAGTCGTTCGCCGAGGGCGTCTACCGTCGCAGCCTCCGGCTGAACCACGGCGACGGGGTGGTGGCCCTCACCATCGACCAGAGTTTCGTGCAGGCCGCCCTGCGCCTCGACGACCTGCGGGACCTCACCACCGCGGTCAGCCGTTGCCGTCGGCTGCTCGACCTCGACGCCGACCCCGTCGCCATTGACGAGGTACTGGCGCACGACCCACTGCTCGCCCCTTTGGTCCGAGCGACCCCGGGCCAACGCGTCGCCGGCGCCGTCGACGGACCCGAGCTCGCCGTACGGGCCATCATTGGTCAACAGGTCTCGGTGGCCGGCGCGCGCACCGTGGCCGCCGGCCTGGTGGCCGCCATCGGTGGTGTCCTGGCCAATCCGGTGCCCGGGGTGACCCGGACCTTCCCCACCCCTGCCGCCCTCGTCGACTCCGACCCAACCGTCTTTTCCATGCCGAACGCCCGACGCGATGCTGTTGTTCGACTGGCCCGAGCCCTTGGCGAGGGTGCCCTCGTGATCGACGCCGGGGCCGACCCGGTCGAGTTGCGCGCCGGCCTCGTCGCCCTTCGTGGGATCGGACCGTGGACCGCCGATTACATCGCGATGCGGGCGCTCGGCGACCCTGACGCGTTCATGCCGACCGACCTCGGCATTCGCCGGGCGCTCGGCCGGCTCGGCCGGCCCGATGACGCGGCCAGCATCACCGCGCTGGCCGAACGGTGGCGGCCCTGGCGGGCCTATGCCGTCGCCCACTTGTGGAACACCCACCGGAAAATGGAGGACGCAGCATGAAGACCGACTCGAAGAATCGGACCGTGGCAACCCAGTTGGTGCTCGAGACCCCGGTAGGACCCTTGGTGCTCGAAGGGGATGCGACCGGGCTCACCCACATCTACTTGCCCGGTGATCCGGCCCCGACGCCGGGGACTACCGGCGCCGAAGGCGAGCCCGCGGTGATCCGAGCGGCCACCCAACTCGAGGAGTACTTCGCGGGAGAGCGCACCGAATTCGATCTGGCCCTCGTGGCCCGAGGCACCCCCTTCCAGCAGAGCGTCTGGTTCGCCTTAGCCGACATCCCCTACGGAAAGACGATCAGCTACGCGGAGCTGGCCGCGTGGGTGGGCCGGCCGACAGCCTTCCGGGCGGTCGGTCAGGCCAACGGGGCCAACCCACTGCCCATCGTCCTGCCATGCCACCGGGTGGTCGCCACCGGGGGCGGCATCGGCGGATACGGCGGTGGGCTGGATATGAAACGCCGACTCCTGGCGCACGAAAACTGCGACCTGGTGGGCTGAGGCCCAGCTCGAGCGCGGATCGCACGTCCGGCGCGGCGTCGCGGGCCCTGTGGCATGGTGGCTTGATCACGACGGCCCGGTCCTGTGCGACCCGAACCTCCACGGCATGCAACGACCGATGATCCTCGGGCTTGGAGAGGTCGGGTTCGCCCCGAGATGTGTCCGGTGAGCACGCGACCCGAACAACCCGAGCCGTTCTTGCGTGGGGTGACATGGCAGGCGTCCGGCGATGTCGCGTACCCCCGGGCCGACCCGACCGACCCACGCTTACCCGTCGACACCTGGGAGGCGGCAACGATCCCCGTCGGCGTGCGCCTCGAGTTGGTCGGCGACGCCGACGTGATCGAGATCGCGTACCGCACCGAGACCGAGGATCTGGGGCAACGGGGGTCCGGGGCGGGGTGCACCTTCGCCTTGCTGCGCGGTGAGTCCACGATTGCCGAGGAGCCAGCTGTGCTCGGCGAAGGGGTGGTCCGGCTGCCTTTCGGATACGCCTCCCCCGAGCAGCCGGCAACGATCCACTTACCCGAGGGCATGCGGCCGACCATCGTTTCGGTCACCGCGGTGGGTGGCATCATCGAGCCCGGGCCGACCCAACTTCGGTGGTTGGCCTATGGCGACTCGGTGACCGAAGGCTGGGTGGCCTCCGGACCGGCACACTCGTGGGCCGCCATCACCGGTCGCCAGGTGGGCGTCAATGTCGTCAACATGGGCTACGCCGGTGGCGGCCGGGGCGAGATCGCCTCGGCGGTGCAGCTCGCTGAATTGCAGGCCGACGTCATCACCGTGGCCTTCGGAACCAGTTGCTGGAACCGGACCCCTTGTTCTGCGGCCATGCTCGCCGAAATCACCCGGTCCTTCCTCGAGGTCGTGCGCGTCGGTCACCCCGACTGCCCGGTCCTGGTCGTGAGCCCGCTGTTGCGCCCCGGCGCCGAGAACACGAGCAACCGGCTCGGGGCGACCCTGGGCGACCTCCGAGCCGCCCAAGAGGCGGTGGTGACCGAACTCGCTAGAGCCGACAAATCGCTCGTCTTGATCCGGGGAACAGCGTTGATCGGTACCGAGTTGCTGGCCGCCGACGGTATCCATCCGAACGACCAAGGTCACCGAAGGATCGCCGAGGTCATGACCGAGCGCCTCTTCGCGTCCTTCCTCTGAATCCCCCACACGTCCGAATCCCCCCGTTGTCTGAATCCCCCACGCGTCCGAGGGCCCCGGGCATCTGAGGCTTCGGGGGATTTCCGAGTCCCGGGCGCGGCATCCCGCCCACCGTGGCACACTCGCAGCGGGCGCCCCGGCGAAGACCCCGAACCCACGACCAGCACCCTGAGGGCGATTGGAGAGATGTCGGCCATGGAGACCGCGCAGAGCGTCCGGGACACCTTCGACCTCGGTGGCAGGGTGGCCATCGTCACCGGAGCGGGCAGCGGCCTCGGTCGGGCCAGCGCCGAGGTGTTGGCCGGTTCGGGAGCCACCGTGTACTGCGCGGACGTGCGGGGGGAGGCCGCAGAGGCATCGGCAGCGGCGATCACCGCGGCGGGCGGCGCGGCGGTCGGTCGCAGTCTTGACGTGGCGAAGCTGGCCGACCTCGAATTCCTGGTGGCCGAAGCAACCGAGGCGCACGGGCGCCTCGACATCATGTGCAACATCGCGGGAACGATGTCGGAGTCCACGATTCTCGAGCTGAGCGAAGCGGACCTGGACCACATCATGTCGGTCAACTTGAAGGGGGTGCTCTTCGGCTGCCAGGCCGCCGGCCGGGTCATGGTCTCCCAAGGTTCGGGCAGCATCGTCAACATGGCCTCGGCCGCCGTGCTCGCGCCAAACCCCAACATCGGTGCCTACGCCATGACAAAGTCGGCGGTGGTCCAACTCACCCGGACCTTGGCCACCGAGATCGGACGCAACGCGTTGCGGGTCAACGCGGTGGCGCCGGGATTCGTGCCGACCAACATGACCAGCCGGTACTACGTCCGGCCCGACGGTTCGGTCGACGAGGAAATGAAGGAGCTGGTCCTCGCGCCAATGGCCAAGTTCGCCCCGCTTCGACGTGTCGGCGAGCCCGCCGACGTCGCCTACTGCGTGTTGTACCTGGCCTCGGACGCGTCCAGCTTCCTCACCGGCCAGCTCATCAGCCCCAACGGCGGGGTGGCCATGCACTGACGGCGGCCGGGACAAGCGGGCCGTGCACATCTGACGGCGCGTCAGATGGCGCGCTACGCTCGATCCCATGGCTGAGCTGCCCTTGATCATCTCCGTGGACGATCATGTCGTCGAACCCGCCACCGTGTGGCAGGAGCGCCTGCCCGCGAAATATGCCGAGGTGGGCCCCCGCATCGTCAGGGCGCCGATGGGCGAGATCACATTTCTCGGCGGCAAGCTCACGGTCAAGCCCGGGAGCGAAGGCAACCCGACCGACTGGTGGTACTACGAGGACCTGAAGCGCCCGCTCCTCCGGGTGGACTCGGCGGTGGGCGTACCCCGAGACGAGGTCACCATGAAAGGGATCACCTACGAGGACATGCGACCAGGGTCCTTCTCGGTCAAAGAGCGCCTCGAGGACATGGACCTCAATCACATCGAGGCGGCCCTGTGTTTCCCGACCTTCCCCCGTTTTTGTGGTCAGACCTTCACCGAGGCGAAGGACAAAGAACTCGGCCTGCTCTGCGTGAAGGCCTACAACGACTGGATGGTCGAGGAGTGGTGCGGCCAGTCAGGTGGACGCCTCATTCCCCTGACCCTCATCCCCCTGTGGGACGCCGCCCTCGCCGCCGCCGAGGTGCACCGCAACGCGGACCGAGGTGTGCGGGCGGTGTGCTTCAGCGAGATCCCGCCCTTCCTCGGACTCCCGAGCGTGCACGACCCCGACGGCTACTGGGACCCGTTCTTCGCCGCCTGCGAGGAGACCGAGACCATCATCAACATGCACATCGGATCGTCCTCCAAGATGCCCTCGACCTCACCGGACGCACCGCCAGCAGTCGGTTCGACCTTGACGCACACCAACGCCACGTTCTCCATGGTCGACTTCCTCTTCTCGGGCGTCTTCGTCCGCTTTGCCGGCTTGAAGGTGGCGTACTCGGAGGGCCAGATCGGTTGGATCCCCTACATCCTCGAGCGGGCCGACCGGGTCTGGGAGGACAACCGCGGCTGGGGCGGGGTGGCCGACATAGTCCCTGAGCCGCCATCGACCTACTTCAAGGACCACATCTGGGGCTGCTTCTTCGACGATGCCCACGGGATCCGTTCGGTCGATGAGATCGGTGAGGACAACATCACGTACGAGTCGGACTACCCACACTCGGACTCGACATGGCCGAACACGGCCAAGATCGCCGAGGAGCAGATGGCCAACTTGACCGACGAACAGAAGCGCAAGATCGTTCGGGGCAACGCCATTAAGCTCTTCGGTCTCGATCTGGTCGCCTGAGCTCTTCGAGCTCCGAGCAGCTCGCGGCGCGCAACGACGACATGGATCTCCGCTACACGGCCGCCGAGGAGCAATTCCGCACCGAGCTGCGCGCTTGGCTGGCCGAAACGCTCCCGACCCTGCCCGAAAAGCCCGACACCGGCGATTGGGCCGGGCGCCGGGCCTACGACACCGGGTTCCAACGGCTGCTGTTCGACGCCGGGTATGCCGGTGTGGACTGGCCGAAGGAGGGCGGCGGGCGCGGCTCGAGCCCGGTCGAACAACTGGTCTACGTCGAAGAGCTCGAACGGGCCCACGCTCCCTACGTCGGGGTGAACTTCGTGGGGTTGCTGCACGCCGGCCCGACGATTGTGGCCGAGGGGACACCCGAACAGCGGGCCCGGTATCTCCCCCCGATCCTTCGGGGCGATGACGTCTGGTGCCAGGGCTTCAGCGAGCCCGACGCCGGCAGCGATCTGGCCGCACTGCGGACATCGGCGGTGCGCGACGGTGACGACTACATCGTTAACGGATCGAAGATCTGGACCAGCCATGCCGAAGTAGCCGATTTCTGCGAACTTCTGGTACGCACCGGACCCGCCGAGACCAAGCACAAGGGCATCAGCTGGCTGATCATGGACATGGACGCCCCCGGCATCGAGATCCGGCCCCTGCGCACGATCGCCGGCGCCACCGAGTTCGCCGAGCTCTTCTTCCACGATGTACGCGTACCCGTGGCCAACCGGGTGGGTCAGGAGAACGACGGGTGGCGGGTCACCATGGTCACCCTCAGCTTCGAGCGCGGGACCGCCTTCGTCGGCGAGCTACTCCAGTCGATGGAACTCCTCCACTCCCTACGTGAGGTCGACGATGCAGACGGCAGCCCCAATGCCGACCGGATCGGCCACCTGGGGGCCGAGCTCGATGCGTTATGGGCGCTCACACGGCGCAACGTCTCAGAAGCCGCCCGCACTGGGGTGCCGGGCATCGGCGGCAGTGTGTTCAAGCTGGCGTTCTCCGAACTGCGCCAGCGCATTGGCGAGTTGGGTATGGATCTGATCGGTCGGGGCGGGCTCAGCTGGGACGAACTGGACGGTCCCGCATGGTCGCGCTCGGCCGGTGGTCCGGGGAACGCCGAGCTGGTCGACACCTGGGTGAACAGCTTCTCTCGCACCATCGCCGCGGGGACCTCCCAGATCCAACGCAACATCGTGGCCGAGCGGATCCTCGGCCTTCCGAAAGGCTGAGCGTGGACCTCGAACACAGCTTGGACCAGGACGCGCTGGCCGGGGTGGTCCGGGCCATCGTGGCCGGCCGTTTCTCGATGGAACGCATCCGCCGCCGCGAGGGCACCCCGTTGGTGGTCGACCCCGACGACTGGGCGGCGCTCGGCGAGGCCGGGGTGTTCTCGCTGACCGTTGCCGAAGACGAGGGCGGTGTGGGACTCGGGATGGCCGACGCCGCGGTGGTATTCGAAGAGCTTGGCCGGGGCCTGGTACCTGGACCACTGGTGGCTTCGCACCTGGCCGCCGGGCTCACCGACTCGCCCCTGTTCGCCGGGGCGGCCGACGGGACGACCGTGGTGGGAGCCGTCACACGACCGAGAATGTCCGACACCGGGGCCCGAGTGCCCCTAATTGTCGAGCACCTCGCCTCTCTCGACGCCATGATCGTCGTGGGCCACGATGGCCTCCTGTCGGTGCTCAGCACCGACGACCTCGAAGCCGAGCCCATCGCCCACCCTCTCGACCCGCTGACCCCGCTGTCGGTGCTCACCTCATTGCCCGAAGGAGATCCGGTTGGGGACCGCGACACCGCGATCCGCTTCACCCAAGGGACCCACATCCTCACCGGAGCGCTGTGCGCCGGTATGGCCGCGGCCACCTGCTCGATGGCCGTCGACTACGCCAAGGAGCGCCAACAGTTCGGCCGGCCCATCGGCTCCTTCCAGGCGGTCAAGCATCTGTGTGCCGACATGCTGGTGCGCGCCGAAGTGGCCCGCGCCGCGGTGGACGTAGCGGCGGTCACCGCCGATCAACCCGACACCGGCGATACGGTTCGCGCCGCCGCCGGTGCCGCCCTGCTGGCGGCCGAGGCGGCCATCGCCAACGCCAAGACGTCCATTCAGGTACACGGCGGCATGGGGTTCACCTGGGAGGTCCCCGTCCACTTGTATCTGATGCGTGCCCGGGTGCTCGCCTCCTCGCTCGGTCCTTTGGGCGCGTTGGCACGCACCGTGGCCGCCCGCTATTGAGCAGCCGACGGCAGACCGAGAAGAGGAGTCGCATCAATGACAGAGCTCGTCCCCGCCCCCGCCGACGTGGTCACCGTGGTACCCGACGGCCAGGTGGTCTTTGGCATGCAGCTCCCGGTGCAGTCGCAGTCATCGATCTACGTCGCCGAGTGGGAGACCCGGGCCGGGCCCGCGGAGATCGCCCAAGTAGCGGAGGCGGCGGATCGCGCGGGCTTCTTCTACCTCGGGGTCTGCGATCACACGGCCATCCCCAAGCGCCTGGCCGAGTCCATGGGCACCATCTGGTACGACACCACCGCCACCTTGGGTTGGCTGGCCGGCATCACCACACAGGTCCGACTCTTGAGCCACGTGCTGATCCTGGCCCAGCGCCACCCGCTGCGCGCCGCCAAGGAACTGGCCACCCTCGACCTGCTCTCGGGAGGCCGGCTGATCGTGGGCGTTGGGGCGGGCCATGTGCCCGAGGAGTACGAGATGCTGACCGGTGACTTCGCGGCGCGGGGCCGCCACACCGACGAGGCCATCGTCGCCCTGGCTGCGGCCTTCACCGAGGAATATCCCGACCTGCCCGGCCCCCGCTGGCCGGTGTCGTCCATGGCGGTCGCACCCCGGCCCGTCCAAACCCCGCGACCCCCGATCTGGATCGGCGGGGCGAGTGGGCCGGCGATCCGGCGCACGGCTGCGCTGGGCGACGGCTGGCTCCCCCAGGGGACCCGCCGCACGGACCTGGCCGCCCAGATCGACGAGCTGCGGCGCTTGCGCGAGGAGGTGCGGGGCGGGGCGCCCCTCGACATCGGCACCATCGTCGAACCGCTGTACCTGACCGGGTCGGGATCGGGCGGTGACGACGACTGGGCCCAACCCAAATGGGTCGTCACCGGTGGCGCCGAAAAGATCGCCGAATCACTACGGGAGCTGGGCGCCATGGGGGTGAACCATCTGCAGGTGCGCTTCATGGCCCGGTCGGTGGCCGAGTACTGCGACCAGGTATCCGCGTTCGGCGCCCTGGTCGGACCACTGCTCAACGATTGAGTCGTCGCCTGGGCGCGACCGCGACGGACCTCGGCGCATAACCTGTGAGGGGCCGTGACCCTCACCATTGTCTTCAATGTCACCCTGGTGGTTTTGGTCCTCTACCGCCAGCGCCGAATACGCCGGGTGCCCCCGCGCCTCAGGCTGAGGACCCCGATCGTGATCGGCCTCCTCGGCTTCTTGCAGCTGCTCGCCTACACCGACCACCACAACCTGACGGCACGCACGTTGTGGGAGGTCCTCGCCACTTTGGTCATCGGGGCCGGAGTCCTTGGGGCACTGCGGGCCATGACCGTCAGGATCTGGAACACCCAGGGTCTGGTGCTTCGCCAGGGAACCTGGCTCACGATGGCCCTGTGGGCGTTCTCCCTCGCCGTGCACTTCGTCGCCGACCGGTGGATCGGCGGGGCCGGGGGGACGACCAACCTGGCCTCGGCCACCCTGCTGTTGTATCTCGGGGTCACCTTGGGCATCCAGGGCGCGGTGGTCCAGCGCCGGGCGCTCGGACTCCTCCGATCGAACGGGCCGATCGAGGCTCGAGCCGAAGAGGTACCGGGCGTTTGGTGGGCCGGTTTCGGGGCGGCCGGCCAAAAGGACACGCTGGGACGCCATGGAGGTGCCATCGAGGCCACCGCCGAGCCGATCGACCGGCCCAGGAACGGTCTTTCGGACCCCGGCGCCCACGATGAGGGGCATTCGGCCGGCGATCCGTGAGCGACGCGGTCCAGCGCGACCGCACGTCGGGTCCGACCGGCTCACGGTCGACCACATCCCGGACGGCTGGGGCCAATCTGACTAGCGTGGCCCTCGGTCGACAAAGGGAGACATGATGGTGGGACCGCCGCAATACCCCGGACAAGGGCCCGAACCGCCAACGCCGTCCGGCCAACCTCTCCCGCCGCCGCAATCCCAGCCCCCGGGTTCACCGCCGCCCGCGCAATACCCGCCCGCTCAGGCGCCGCCGCAATCCCAGCCCCCGGGTTCACCGCCGCCCGCGCAATACCCGCCCGCTCAGGCGCCGCCGCAATCTCAGCCCCCGGGTTCACCGCCGCCCGCGCAATACCCGCCCGCTCAGGCGCCGCCGCAGGGCTCGCCCTACGGAGCGGGATGGGCTCAATCAGCCGACGGGCAGTGGTACCAACAGCCGGTCCAAGGTGCGTACGCCCCCAGCGCGTACACGGTGCCCTACGCCAATGCCCCGACGACCAGCGGCATGGCGGTCGCCTCGCTGGTCTGCTCGATCGCCGGCGTCCTGTGCGGGATCGGGGCCATCCTCGGCATCATCTTCGGCTTCATCGCCCGATCCCAGATCAGAGCCGCCGGTGGCGTCCAGAAGGGCGAAGGTCTGGCGCTGGCAGGGATCATCATCGGCTTCGTCGTCGTGGGCTTGGGCGTCGTAGTAGTCATCCTCATCGTCGCCTTCGGCCACAGTTGCGGGGGTCTCAATCAACCGGCCTGCTGACATTTGGTTCTCTCAGAGAGCCGTGTTCGTACCCCTATGGTGAGCCATCTGGATCGCAACACTGTCGTCGTCATCGGTGCGGGTGGCATGGGAATGGCCATGGCGCGGCGATTTGCCAGCGGACGGCTGCTGGTGCTGGCCGACTCCTCTGCAACGCGCCTCGAAAACGCTCTGGCTGCTCTGCAAGGCGAAGGACACACGGTCGAAGGTCTTGGGACAGACGTCTCGGACCGTGGTTCGGTCGAGCAGCTGGCCAAAGCTGCGCGGAGCCACGGCCGCATCGAGGCCGTCGTCCACACTGCTGGTGTCTCGCCCGTTACGGCGACGGCCCGGCAGATCTACCAGGTGGATCTACTCGGCACCGCCCACGTCATCGACGCCTTCTTCGCCGTCGCCTCCCCTACCATGTCACTGGTCTGCGTTGCCAGCATGGCCGGCCAGTTCGCATCGCTGTCCGGTGATCTCGAACGGCACCTCGCGACTGCGCCTACGGACCTGCTCCTGGGGCACTCAGAGATCGACCTCGATGCCCCAGACAGCGCGGTGGCATATGTCGTAGCGAAGCGAGGCAACCAGTTGCGCGTGCAGGCCGCCGCGCACGCGTGGGGAGGCAAAGGTGCCCGGCTGAACACCATCAGCCCCGGAGTCATCTCCACCCCGATGGGTGTGGAGGAACTCCAAGGCCCGATGGGCGCCTATATGCAGTCCATGATCGATCTCTCCGG
>Ga0182024_10009993_pt1 | contig 19470 bp, 11 predicted proteins | sample P32metaG_FD_120480 | JGI IMG/M metagenome (GOLD analysis project Ga0182024, IMG submission 120480) | Permafrost microbial communities from Stordalen Mire, Sweden - P3-2 metaG (Illumina Assembly) | ecosystem: Environmental > Terrestrial > Soil > Wetlands > Permafrost | place: Sweden: Stordalen... | reverse complement strand
TCGGGACGGAAGAATTGACCGACCCGTTCGCCGGTCGCCGTCTCCAGCACCTCGAAGTTCGATCCGGTGAACGCGGCCAGGTATTTCCGTCCCGGGCTGAGCGTCGGCAGGCCGCGCACAAAGGCGGCGCGATACACCGCCCGACACTCCGGCACTTCCCAGAGCGTCAGCTTGCCGGCGCCGCCCAGCGTCAGCAGGCGCTTGGCGTCGGCGAAGCCGAACCATTTGACCTGCGCATCACCCTCCTTCTCGGCCGGCAGCCAGCCGGCGACGTGCTTGCCGTCGGCGAGCGACCAGACGTCGATGCGCTGGCCCGCTTTCGGGTCGCGGACGGCTAGCAGCAAACCGTCGGGGCTGAGGTCGGCGTCGATCGTTGTCCAGCGGCCCTTGGGAAACTCCGCCGCGAACAGGTCCGCGCCGCCGAGATGCTGTCCGCCGACCAGGTCGTAGCGATCGACGCGCACCTGCTTGTGGTCGCTCAAGTCGTCCTGGCCGGAGGCGGACAGTATGGCGACCTGGCCGACGTCGGGCCGACTGAAGACAATGCGGACGACGTTGGAACCTTTCCCCTCCAGCGGGATGGGTCGGGCGCCCAGCTTGGCGTTCGGCGCGGGTACGTCGACGCCGGCCTTCCAGTTCACCGTGCCCGCCGGCGCCGGCAGTTCCTTGACCGCCGACCAGTCGGCCGCCTGGACCGTCGGCAGAGCCGTGGCGTTGGGGTCTTGCCCGGCCCGCGCCGCCTGCCGGGCGGCGGCGATGCGGTCGGCGGCCAGGGCTTCGACGACGAGGGCGGCCTTCGGCGGGGCGCCCTTCATGTAGGCCATCCGCCCGCCGCCGAAGAAGCGGCGCGGCGTGGGGTCGAAGCCTTGGGCGGGGATGTGCCAGTAGACCGCGCCGCTCTGGGCGTCGGCCAGGAATTGCCCGTACAGCAGCCAGCCGCCGCCGTCGGGCAGCCACTCCAGGGGCAGCCCCTGGTAACTGCCGCCGTTCGTCGCGGCGTAGAGCGGGTTCTTGTCGAAGGGGTGTTCGGCGGTCGGCTTGCCCGTGGCCGCGTCCCAGACGCGCAGGCTGGCGGCCGTCCCCGACCCGAACAGCCCGGCGAACGACTGCCCGTCCGGCGAGAAGGCCAGCCCCTGGCAGAGCGTGTTCGCCGGGACCGGCAGCTCGCCGGCCAGCTTGCCGGTTGTCAGATCGTAGATCAGTACGCGGTTGTTCGCGGTCGCGAACAGGGCGACGTACTTGCGTCCGGCGCTGAAGGCCCGCTGTTTGCGATCCGGGTGTACGGGGGCGCTCACGCGGCACACCTCCGCCCCGCTCTTGACGTCCCAGACCTGGAACAGCTGGTCGAGCACGACCGGTCGGGCCGTCAGCAGTCGGCCGGGGCCGGCAAAGTCGATGTCCTGGATGAAAACGCCCGGCTTGTCGGCGACCGTCACCATTACGCCCTGGCCGTCGGCCACGGTATAGACGGCCACGACCGGCTTGAGGGCGCCGGTGGGCCGGGCGGCGAGATAAACGCCGTCGGGACTGAGGGCCGGGTCGGACGCGAGGCCGATATCCGAGAGGACGCCGGTGCGTTTCGCGGTGCGCAGGTCCCAGACCTCGCGGGCCTCTCTGCCGCCGACCTTGACCGCGACGCTGACGAATGGGCTGGGCGAGGTCGGGAAGAGGACGTGGTTGAACAGGCCGGTGATCGGAATGGACGCCTGCGGCTCGTCGGGCGGCGCCCACTCCGCCGGCAGCGGGTCGGGCTGGACATTCCAGGCGATGGACGGCTGGCCAATCGGCGTCGGCGCGACAACGGGCTGCGGCGGGATGGGCGCCGGCTGCGGGGCGGGCCGGTTCGGCTGGCCATTGTTCACCGGCGGCGCGGGCGCTACTTGGATGGGGAGCCTGGGCGTGGGTGGGGCGACGGCGACGGGCGAAGGGCCGGCGGGGCCGCGGCCGAGCAGCAAGAAAAGCCCCGCGCCGCCGCAGCCGAGCACCAGCAGCAGCGCCAGCCCGGCGCCGCCGAGCACCAGCCACAGCACCATGCCGCCGCCCTTCTTGATCGGCGGGGCGTCCTCGTCGTCCTCCTCGTCGCGGGCGCGTCGGGAACGGTCGGGTTTTCTGGCGGGGATGCGCGATCCCTTGTCGCGCCGCGGCGTCTCTGATCGGACGGCGCTCGTCCGCTTGACCGCGGGCGCGTCGGCCGACGGCGCCTCCACGGGAATGGCGGTTTCGCACTTCCTGCAGCAGACCTTCTTGCCGGCCTGGCGGTCGGGGAGGGTGTATTCGGCGGCGCAACCGGGGCAGGTGACGCGGATGGGCATGGTCGCTACTCTTTGGTGATGGTCTCGTCCAAATTCAGCAGAACGCGGGATACGACGGTCCACGCCGCCGTCTGCGCCGGCGTGACGCCGTCGGGCAGCTTCGGCGGATGGGCCGGGTCTTCCGCCGCCAGTTCCCACGGCTTGGCGTCCGGGGCGGCGAAGCGTCCCTCTTCCTTCTTTAACACGCTCCGTAATGTGGTCAATTCGTCGACCGTCGGCCTACGGGCTAGACAGCGGCGGAAGGCGTAGACCAGGCGGTCGTCGTCGGTCTTGCCGCCGTCGGCGAGTGTTCGCAGGGCCAGCGCCCTGGCGCACTCCAGAAAATTCGGCTGGTTGAGCGTCATCAGCGCCTGCAACGGCGTGTCGGAACGGCCGCGGCGGACGCAGGCAAAGTCGCCGTTGGGGGCGTCGAAGGTTTGCAGCACCGGATGCGGCACCGAGCGGTAACGGAAAATGTACAGCGAGCGGCGGTAGCGTTCCGTCCCGGCTTCGACGGGCCAGACCTTCGGCCCGTAGCTGACCGGCGGCTGGAAGAGGTATTCCGGCAGCGGCGGGTGGATGGGCGGGCCGCCGACTTTCGGGTTCAGCAGACCGCTCGCCGCCAGGGCCACGTCGCGCACCACTTCGGCATCGACGCGGAAACGCGGCCCGCGCGCCAGCAGCCGGTTGTACGGGTCGCGCTCACGCAGCTCCGGCGTCGTCGCGGACGACTGGCGATAGGTCGCGCTGGTGACAATCAGTCGGTGCAGCTTCTTCAGACTCCATCCTCGATCCATAAACTCCACGGCCAACCAGTCGAGCAATTCCGGGTGCGACGGCGCCTCGCTTTGCATGCCCAAGTCTTCGGGCGTCGCCACGATGCCGACGCCGAAGTACGTCTGCCAAACGCGGTTGACGGCGGCGCGGGCCGTGGTCGGCGCCTTGTGATCGACCAGCCACTCGGCCAGCGTCAGCCGCGTGGGCGGGGCGCCGGCCGGCAGCGGGTTCAAAAAGGCCGGCACGCCCGGCTCGACGGACTCGCCCGGTTTGAGCCAGTTGCCGCGCTTGAGCAAGTGCGTGTCGCGCGGCCGCTCCAGCGGCCTGAGCACCAGCTGCGTCGAGCCTTCGGGATACTCCTTCCACAGATCCTCAATATGCTTATTGGCGTCGGCCCACTCCGCCACGGTGGTGCGCCAGTAGGAGAAAACGGCGTCCTCCTGCTCCGGCGTGCGCTTGTCGCGCGGCAATTCCAGGATCGACCGAACGGCGGCCGGGACGGGATCGGCCTCGGCGTCGGGCGCGGTCGTGAGCGCCAGGCGGAAGCGACCGAGGTTGTGGTTCTGATTGTCGTCGCTGTTCCAGCCGCCGTGGTTCTGCGTCAGCAGGAACGTCAGCGTCACGCCGTCCGCGGCGGCCAGCGGCTTGTCGAGCGTGAACACGGCCTGGCGCGGCTGGTTGCGACGGCCGGGGTCGCCGTCGGTGGCCCAGGCCGTTTCGTCCTTGCCGTCGATGGCGAAGGCCACGGGGCCGACGACGCGCTTCTTGCCGCTCTTGTCGTCGTACATCGGGTCGAGCGGCGTCTCCGGCGGCTTGTAGTCGGCGGTGGCCTTCACGAACTTGAGCCGTTCGACCTTGCCGCCGACCTCGGCGTCCACCGCGAACTCAGTCAGCGCCGCCGTGCCCTGGATCGACCGCCCCGGCCCCCCGCGCGGAAGGTTCGGGTCGTTGAGAAGCTCCAGCCGGAAGGCGGTGATGTTCCTGACATCCGTCTTCACCTTCATCTTGACCGTGTGCTTGGTCGGCGCATAGCCCTGGGCCAAAAACGAGCCGTCCGCCAGCGGCAGATATTTTTGCCCGCCGGTCGTCTCGCCCTCGACCTCCGGCCGCAACACCGTCCACTCGGGCCGCCCCGTCTTCGCCTTCTCCTCCCAGGCTTCCATACGCTTCCGCCAGTCGGGCGCGTCCCGCCGCAGACCATCTTCTACTTCACGGATCTGATGAAGCACCCCGTCGCGCTTCTGCCGCTCCTCTGGCGTGTAAACGGCGACGTTGGCCTCGTAATCGTTGTTGAGGAAGGCGAAGAGCCGGTAATACTCTTTTTGCCTTAGTGGATCGAATTTGTGGTCGTGGCACTGGGCGCACTGGATGGTCAGGCCGAGGACGCCCTTGCCGACGGCGTCCATGCGGTCGATCATGGCGTCCATGCGGAACTGCTCGGGATCGACGCCGCCCTCCTCGTTGATCATGGAATTGCGCAGGTAGCCGGTGGCGACGATCTGGTCCTGCGTGGCGTTGGGGAGCAAATCGCCGGCCAGCTGCTCGACGATGAAACGGTCGTAAGGAAGATCGCGGTTGAGCGCGTTGACGACCCAGTCGCGGTAGAACCAGACGAAGCGCGGCTTGTCCTTTTCGTAGCCGTCGCTGTCGGCGTAGCGGGCGGCGTCGAGCCAGTGGCGCCCCCAGCGTTCGCCGTAGTGCGGCGACGCCAGCAGCCGGTCCACCACTTTTTCGTAGGCTTCCGGCGACGGGTCGTTGAGGAAGGCGTCCACCTCTTCGGGCGTGGGCGGCAGGCCGATGAGGTCGAGACTGAGGCGGCGGATGTGCGTGGTGCGGTCGGCTTCCGGCGACGGCGTTAGGCCTTCCTTGTCGAGCCGGGCGAGGACGAAGCGGTCGATGTCGTTGCGCGGCCATTTCGCATCTTTGACGGCGGGAATCGGCGGCCGCACCGGCGGGCGGAAGGCCCAGTGAATCCGGGCCCCGTCCTCGCCGGCAAGCGCCTCGGGCCAAACGGCCCCGGCGTCGATCCAGTCGCGCAGCGTCTGGACCTGGGCGGCCGACAGGCGTTCGCCCATGCGCGGCATGGCCTCGTCGCCGTTGGTGGTCGTAACGCGGCGGATCAGTTCACTCTTGCCGCTGTCGCCAGGGACGACGGCCGGCTTGCCGGAGTCGCCGCCGCGCAGGGCGCCGGCCTTGAGGTCGAGGCGTAGGCCGGACGGGTGCTTATGGGCGTCGTGGCACTGGAAACAACGATCCTTGAGCAGCGGCAGCACGTCGCGCGCGAAATCGACGCCGGGCTTGTCGGCGGCAGGCGACATCGACGGCAGAGCGAGGGCCAGGACGAGGCCGGCGCGGAGAGTAAATCCGGATCGCAAAACGGAATCCTCCCGAGGAGGTATGGCGGGGCGGGCGACTGGCGCGGGGGGCACATCGATAGGAGTTAATTCTAACGGCGAGGCACGACCTTCACAAGGAAAACGGGACCAAAAATCTCGCGCCGGGCGAAGCCGCCTACTAAAATAAAAATAGGCGGAGGAATGTACGGAGACGGGACCGCTCACCGCCTGGTCCGGTTCGACTCCGACGGCCGCCGGTCGCCCTTTACCATTTCCCACCGGAACCAGAGGAGGCGGCATCATGTTCGGACAACGGTTCATCGTCTCGACGGGCGCGGCGCTGGCGGCGCTGCTCGTCTTCGGAGCGTCACCGACCCCGGCCGCGCCGGGCGGCTACACCGGCGGCTATCAGCCCGGCTACTTCAGCTCCCAGCACGGCGGCTATTTCCCCGGCTACTACGGCGGCCGGCCCAGCTTCGGCGGGTACTATCCCGGTTACTTCGCCGGCTACCCCAGCGGCTACGGCGGATACCACGGCGGCTACTACCCCGGCTATTTCAGCGACCTCCACACCGAATCCACCTACCCCAGCCCGACCGTGACGCCGGCGCCCTACTACCCCGCGCAGACGGTCGAGTCGTCCGGCGGTCGTACCGTCCTTCCGGAAGTCGCCGGGCTGGAAGCGCTCGACCCGTCGCAAACCGACGGAGGCACCGTCATCGCCGTCCACGTTCCCTCCGACGCCGAGGTCTGGTTCGACGGCGACCCGACCAAGAAGCGCGGCGACGAGCGCGACTTCAAGTCGCCGCCGCTGCCCGTCGGCCGCCTGTACCATTACGATGTCCGCGCCCGCTGGAAGGAGGGAGGCCGCGTCGTGGACCAGACCCGCAGCGTGCCCGCCAGCGCCAACCGGCGGACGGAAGTCGATTTCACCAAGCCCGATCCCGACGCCGCGCCGTCGAAGTAACGGCGGGCCTCCCGGCAGTCAGCGGTGCGTCAGCAGGAAATTGCGGATGCGCTGTTCCTGACCGCGAGTCAGGTCGCCACCGAACCAGAGTAGAAGCCGGCCGTTTCGCCGCCGCCCGGAAATCTCAATCGGCCCGGTTACGTCCAGGTCGTCCCGGAGAAATTGCGCCAGCGCGTGTTGCTGGGCAAGCTTTCCGCGGCAGGTGAAACGGCCCCGGTGGAAGCGCACGACGAAGTCCTTGCGCCTCGTATCCCAAAGGACGACGAGGACCACGCCGGCCACGAACAGAGCGAGGCAGGTTAACCCCATGCGGCGGATTACAGTTGCGCGTTCGGCGCGGCAATGGATCGCCGGTCACGTCTTGATCGGCACCGACCCCTGGATCTCCAGCAGCCGGGCCAGAAGGACCGACGACTCACGGTTCGTCAGGAGCAGCTTGGAGATCTCCTGATACTCGTCGTCGAGTTGCTTGATCTGTAATTGCAATTCGCGGTACTTGTTGCGGTTCGCCTCCAGCCGTCCGCCCGCGTCGGCGAGTTCCTGCGCCTTCTCCCGGAACTGAATCAGCAGCGCCCCGGAGTCGATCACCGGTTCCGGCCGCGGCGCGGCGGGCTTCGGCGCGGCCCGGTGGGCGGTCCCCGGCGCCGACTCGGCCCGCGGCCCGACGGCGATGCACGCCTGCCCGCGCGTGGTCAGGGCGTAATTCGTCACCACCTCGTTCTCGTCCAAAATCTTGGCGACGTAGCCGTGCTTGACCAGCCACGCCAGGATGAGCGACGTGGCCCGCAGCGGGTGGTTGGTCCAGCCGCACTCGCGGCGCAGCGTCTTCTTGAAGGTCAAGGCGTCGCGCAGGCCGAGCGTCGAAACCCGGTCGATGTGCGTCAGGACGTAGCGGAGCTTTTCCGGGTGCCGGGTGACGCCGGCCAGGCTGTCGAACACCGGCGTCGGCTCGGCCTGGATCTCCGGGGGCGGCGCGGGCGCCGCCGCGTCCCCGTTGACCGCCGCCCCATTGAGCGGCGCGGTTTCGAGGGCGTGGTCTTCCCCTTCCGCCGGAAGGCCGTTGGCCGCGAATTCGTCCACCTCCGGCGGCAACGGGGCGGGGGAGGGAATCGTCGGGATCGCTTCGCGGTCCATGGCTGGCTCCATTATCTTCTTCCGGTGACCCGCGGTGCGGACGAGGCGGTTGAACGATTTGACGAGACCCTTGAGCTGCTTGTACACCGTCTCGGCGCCGTAACCGGAACCGTCCGGAATGAGCAGACTGACGAAGTGATCGACCGTGGCGTTAATTGAAGGTTTGACGCGCAGGTAAATGACCCAGTGCTTGTAGCCGACCACGCGAACCGGCGGGGAGTCCCAGCTACAATGGGCCGTCTTCTCCAGACGCGCCTCCCAGCGGAACTCTTTGACGAACCCGGCCTTTTCCAGGAAAAGGTCCAGAAACTCGGATGCTTCGCCGGGACTGCCGAACTGGTGCGTCCCGCCCGTTTTGACAACGACTGTTGGCATAGAGGTATCGCGCTCGAGGACCGCCGGGCGAGAAAAAGGGTACAATCGAAAATCGGGCGAACGGGCGCGCCCCGGAAGAGGGGCTGCGCTTTAATGCTATCACATCGGCCGCGTCCGTCAACGAAAACCCGGCGTCAATCCGCCGAATGTCGGATGCGGGACGCCGACCGCCCTCCTTGACTTGGCGGGTGCGTCGGCGGTATCGTCTGTCGGGCGGCCCGCGCGGGCGGACCCCATCGGCAACCGGGGGGCGGCATGCAGAAGGCGATCATCACCGGCGTCACGGGGCAGGACGGCAGTTACCTCGCGGAATGGCTGCTCGCGCGGGGCTACGAAGTCCACGGCATCGTCCGCCGCTCCAGCACCGAGAATTTCGACCGCATCGCCCACCTCGCCGGCCGCGTCGCGCTGCACCAGGCCGATCTGCTCGACCAACTTTCGCTCATCGAGGTCTTCAAGGAAGTCCGGCCCGACGAGGTCTACAACCTGGCGGCCATGAGTTTCGTGCCCACCAGTTGGAAGCAGCCGGTCCTGACCGGCGAGTTCACCGCCATCGGCGTGACGCGCGTTCTGGAGGCCGTGCGCCTTCTCAACCCAAAAGGGATCCGCTTTTATCAGGCCAGCAGCAGCGAGATGTACGGCAAGGTGCGCGAAACGCCGCAGTCGGAAACGACGCCGTTCTACCCGCGCTCGCCCTACGGCGTGGCCAAGGTCTACGGCCATTTCATCACGGTCAATTACCGCGAAAGCTACGGCATGTATTGTTGCAGCGGCATCCTATTCAACCACGAAAGCCCGCGGCGCGGCCGGGAGTTCGTCACACGAAAGGTCACGGACGGGGCGGTGCGAATCAAGCTGGGGTTGGCCAAGGAACTGCGGCTGGGCAACCTCGACGCCCGCCGCGATTGGGGCTTCGCGGGCGACTACGTCGAGGCGATGTGGCGCATGATGCAACAGGACCGGCCCGACGACTACGTAATCGCCACCGGCGAAACGCACAGCGTCGGCGAACTGGTGCGGATGGCTTTCGAGTACCTGGACCTGGACTGGAAGCAATACGTCGTGCAGGACCCGGCGTTGGTACGGCCGGCCGAGGTGGACCTTCTCATCGGCGACGCCTCCAAGGCGCGGCGAGAGCTGGGCTGGCAACCGAAGGTCGGCTTCGCGGAGTTGGTGCGGCGCATGGTGGACGCCGACCTCGAACGGCTCGGCGGGACGGCAAAGTAGGCGGGGGCGCGGGGGCATGATGCGTATCCTCGTGACGGGCGCGACCGGGTTCGCGGGCGGCTGGCTGGTCGAGGCGCTGCTGGCGCGGGGCGGCGCCGAGGTGTTCGGCCTGAGCCGCCGGGGCGCGTGGCCGCCCGAATGGGCGCACTTGACTCCGCGGGCGGCGGTTCGGCCCTGCGACCTGTGCGACCGCGGCGCCGTGGAATCGGTCCTGCGTGAGATCCATCCTCAGCAGATCTATCATCTCGCCGGATACCCCTACGTCGGCCGCTCGTTCGAGGAGCCGGACGCCGCCTGGGCCGGCAACCTCACGGCCACCCGCACCCTGTACGAGGCGACGGCGCGCCGGGGCAGTCGCCCGCGCATCCTGTTCGTCGGCAGCGGCCTGGTGTACGGGCCGCCGGACGGCCCCGACCCGTCGCAGGACGAAAACCATTTACTACGGCCGGGCAGCCCCTACGCCGCCAGCAAGGCGGCCGCCGATCTGGTGAGTTATCAGGCCGTCGTCCACCCCGGCCTGGACGTGGTGCGCGTCCGCCCTTTCAACCATATTGGCCCCCGTCAAAGCGCTCAATTCGCCGTCCCCAATTTCGCGCGACAGCTTGCGGCCGTCGAGCGCGGCGAAAGGCCGCCGCTGTTGGAGACCGGCAACCTCGGTCCCAGCCGCGACCTCACCGACGTGCGCGACACCGTGGCCGCCTACCTGCTGCTCATGGAGAAGGGCCGCGCCGGGGAGGCGTATAACGTCGGCTCGGGACAGAGCATGTCGATGCGGGGCGTACTCGACCGGCTCGTCGCCCTGGCCGGGTTGAAGGTGGAAGTGCGACAGCGGGCCGAGTTGGTCCGCGCCGTCGATCCGGCGGCGGCGCGGGTGGATGCGTCGAAGCTGCGCCGCGAGACGGGCTGGGCGCCATGCTTTTCCCTGGACCAGACGCTCCAAGACACGCTGGACTATTGGCGTTCCTGCCGGCACTGACCGCGACGTGTGATCCGGCAAACGGAAAAACCGCGGGCCGGTCTCGATCGCGGCCCGCGGTTCGCATTCAGGCGCTTTACATTTCCCGATGAGCCTTACGCCCTGGCGGCGGCGGCCGGCGGCTTGTCCTTATCCTTGTGAGGCGGGGCCGGAGGCTCATGCGACGGCGCGGGAGCCGGCTCCTTGGGTGGGGTCGTGCCGGGCGGCTCCCGGTGGGGCGGAGGCGTCACCGACTCCTTCGGCGGCGGCGGCGGAGCGGGCGGCTCCTTCGCCGGAGCCGGCGTCGGAGGTTCCCGGTGAGGTGGGGGCGGCGGCGGCTCCTTGGGAGGCGTCGGCGGCTCGCGCGGGGGAGTCGGCGGCTCCTTCGGTCGAACCGGCGGCTCCTTCGGAAGCGTCGGCGGTTCCCGTGAAGGGGTCGTCGGCTCTTTGGCGGGCGGCTCCTTCGGCGGCGGCAGTTCCTTGGGGCCGGGGACGGTCGGATTCTTGGGCGGCCGCGATTGCGTCGGCGGCTCGTGCGGCGGGATGGGCCGCTCCTCATGCTTCGGCGCCGGAGGCGGCGGCGGTGGGGTTGGCGGTGCGTTCTTCGGCCCCGGCTTTGTTTCCTGCGGTCGTGTGGGCGCCTTCGGCAACTGCATCTTCACCGCCTTGGGCGGGTCCGTCGGCTTGACGGGCATTGAACCGCCGGCAAGGAGCTTGGCCTGCTCTTTCTGCTGCGTCACGGCCAGTTCCCGCAGCGACTTGACGTGCTGCCGCACCTCCGTCTGTTGCTCCTTCGGCACGGCCTCCAGCTTGATCGTCCTCGGGGCTTCCGTCTGGCCGTGCCGCGGGCCGGTGAGGCCGGCTAGGCCGGTGAGCCGCATACCCGCCGTTTTTCCGATGGGGGCCAGGGCCGTGACGTTCTGGACGTTGGTGATGTTGACGTCCTTGTGGACCGTGAGGTTTTCGCTCTGATTCGTCGTGATTTTGTTCACGACCCGCGTTTGCTGCGCCCACGTCCGCGGCGGCCGCGGCACGTCGCCGGATAAGCGCAGGGTATAGAGATCGCGCAGGGTGGATTCCCAATGGTCGTCGCCGCGGAAGCGATGACGGTAGAACGCGAAGTTGGGGTCGATGGTGTGTTTGTCGATGCGATAATCGACCCACGGCGTGAAGCCATGCTTCTCGTAACTATCCTCGAAGTAGTCGCCGAAGTAGTAAGACTGGTAGGCCGGGCGCACGAACAGGGCCGTCAGCAGGAAGTCCGGCTGCACCACGTACTCGGGAACGTAAGTAAAATCCTCGCGCGCCAGCAGACGACGGTCAAAGCGCACCGGCGCGAACAGCAGGCCGCGGGACTCCAGCGGGTAGTCCCAGTAGCCCGCGACGAAGAGGTAGCCGGTCGGCGTCCAGCAATAGTGGTCGGGAATCCAGCACCAGTCGGGGTTGGCCTGGACCCAGTAGCCGGGCCGCCACAGGTAACGGGTTTCGTGGTACACCCAGCAGCCGGGCACGTAGGAGCTGGTCTCTTCGGGCGCCGGGACCGACGGCCCGTTGTCGATCGACGGCGGCGGCGGCGGCAAATACTCGACTTGCTGGACATCCTGAGACGCCCAAAAGCCGGGGACCCACTGCCAGCCGCCGTCCACTTCCTGCCAATGGCCGGGAGTCCATTCGCGGCCCGGAGGCGGGGCGCGCCAGAAGCCGCTTACCCAAGTGAAATCGGTCGCCTCGTCGTCCCAGGCCCAGTAGCCCGGAATCCACACGATGTTGTCGCCCTCCGGCTTCTGGTCGGGAGCGACCTCCTGGACGGGGTCGGGCGGCTGTTTGGGCACGACGGGCTCCGGTTCGGGGCGAGTCTCGGCAGGTTCCGCGTAGGCCTCATGGACGGGGCCGCGCGCCTGCACGTCCACGCCCTGCGACGGATCGGCCGGGGCGTCTTCCGCACGCGGGGCGGACGCCGTCCAGAGAAGGCCGGCGCCCAGGCAAAAGGCGCCGGCGACGGAAAGGAAAGTGCGCGAACGCATGGGGACTCCTCGTGCGAGTTCCAGGGGAGCACGTCGGTTATGGGAGAGACGGGAGGCAAAAGCGGCGCCGCGCCTGTGCTACCTGACCGGGCAGGCGGCCGGCTGAAGCCGAACGAACCACCCCAGACGGAGGGGGCCTGCAAGCCTGGAAGACGGCGAGGGTCAGCGGATGGAACTCGCCTTGTCCCTCAACACCGCATCCACCACCGTGCCGCCGTTGATGGTCGGCCGTTCGTCGCGGCCGTTGTGCAACAGCGTCAGCTTGCGGTGGTCGAGGCCGAGGCAGCGCAGGATGGTGGCGTGCAGGTCGTGGACGTGGGTGCGGCCCTCGACGGCGTACAGGCCGACCTCGTCGGTGGCGCCGTAGCTGACGCCGCCCTTGATTCCGCCGCCGGCCAGCCAGGTGGTGAAGCCGTAGGGGTTGTGGTCGCGACCGGTGCCCTCGCTCATCGGCGTCCGACCGAACTCCCCGGCCCACACCACCAGCGTCGTGTCCAGGAGGCCGCGCCGCTTCAAGTCCTTTAAGAGACCCGCAATCGGCTTATCCGTTTCGCGGCTGCGGGCGGAGTGGTTACCCTCGATGTCGCTGTGGGCGTCCCATTTGCTGCCCGAACCGCAGTACATCTGCACGAAGCGCACGCCGCGCTCCACCAGCCGCCGCGCCAACAGGCAGTTGCGGCCGACGCGCTCCGTCGCCTTGTCGTCCAGGCCGTATAACTTCTTCGTCTCCTCCGTCTCCTTCGTCAAATCCACCGCTTCCGGGCCGGCCGACTGCATCTTGAAGGCCAGTTCATACGACGCGATGCGGGCCTCCAGGTCGCCGTCCTCGGAGCGCGTTGCCAAATGGCGACGGTTCAGCTCTTGAAGGAAGTCGAGCTTGGCCCGCTCCGGGGCGCCGGCCTCGTTCGCCGGCGGATCGAGATACAAAATGGGCGTCTTGCCGTCGCGGAAGCGGACGCCCTGGTAGACGGCCGGCATGAATCCGGTGGACCAGTTGCGGCCGCCGCCGGGCGGGTCGTCGGGGTTGTCGAGCAGGACGACGTAGCCGGGCAGTTCCGCGCTGACGCTGCCGAGGCCGTACAGCGTCCAGGAGCCGAGGCAGGGCCGGCCGCCGAGCACGTCGCCGGTGTTCATCTGGCAGACGCTGCCGACGTGGTTAAGGCCGTCGGCGTAGCAGCCGCGCAACACCGCCAGGTCGTCGGCGCACGATGCGATCTCGGGATACCAGTCGCTGACCCACTGGCCAGAATCGCCGTGTTGCTTGAAGGTGCGTTTCGACGCCAGCAGCGGCGTGGCGGAGGTGCGGCCCATCGCCGTGACCGGCCGTTTGAACGACGGCGGCAGCGGTTGGCCGGCCAGTTTTATAAGGTCCGGCTTGGGGTCGAAGAGGTCGATGTGGCTGGGGCCGCCGTCGAGGAAGCACCAGATGACGCTTTTGGCCGTCGCCTTGAGGGGCGGCGGTTTCGCGGCCAGGGGGCCGGCCGGCTCGTCGGCGCGGCCGTCCTGTTCCAGCAGCGACATCAACGCCAGGAGGCCCATTCCGCCGCCGGCGCGGGTGAGGAAGTCGCGGCGGGAATGGGCGCGTTCGTGATGTAGCGGATGGGAAAAGTTGGTCATAGGAAGGTTTCCTGTTATCCGCTCCGGTCGCGGGTCAGGCGCGAGCCCTCGACGGCGGCGACAACTCCAGTTCCGTCATCAAGAGCAGGTCCACGATGCTGGCCGAGTCGTCGGGGTGAAAAATGACGGCGGTCCTTCCCGACGGGGACATTGTGAGGAAGTCGGGATGAGGGATGGGGAATTGCCGGTTGGGTGTAGACCCCGGCAAGTCCGGCGGCCTGGCCTGTGTGAGGAAGTCGGGATGAGGGATGGGGAATTGCCGGCCGTCGGCCATGCGGACGGTGAACGGCTGGAATGGGTTCGCACGCAGGGTCGTTCGCAGTTGTTCGATCGTCATGGGTGGACCCCGAGACCATTGGCGCCTTATACGATCCTATCACAACGACCTCGAGAGCCGCCACCCCCGCCGAACGACTACCCTCGCCAGCCGGCTCACGGGGAGACGCGTTGAAGCACGACAAACCTTCATTCGCGTGGCCGGTCTGCTGCGGCGGAGTGTTCGGCGTCTGTTGGGCTGCCAGCCAGATCCCGCGCTTATCCCTCAGTGTCTGGAACGGGGCCATCGTAGCCGCGACCCGCGAAGCAGAGCGGATGGCCGTGCGGCAGATGCTCGTCGCAGCGGAACCGCCCGTTAACTTTCGCGCCGCGGGACACGCCATCCGCACCAACCTCGGACGGGGATTCGCAATCGTAGACCCAGCGGTTGCACACGGCGCACCGACCGAACCACGGCTTTCCGTTCAAGGGGACCGATCTACAACCGGACCACTCCACCCGCACATTCGGGCGATCTCGCAGGAGCACGGCAACGGCAGCGAGGACGGCCTTCCGAATCTCCTCATCGGTACTCATCGGCCAGCCGACGCGCTGAACGGCCTCTGCGTCCTCTTCGACGAGGAGAGAGACCTGAAGCAGCGTTGATTCGATTGCCAACCTGTGACCCTCCGCCGCGTGGATTCCTAGCCCATCTGCTTCTTCGCCGCCCCCGCCAGCTCTTGCAGGTACTGCTCCGAGTCGCGGTCGCCGCGCTGGCGGGCGATGGCCAGCCCGTCCTCGGCGAAGCGCAACGCCTGCGCCCCCTGTTTCAGCGACAGCATCGCCTCGGCGGCGCTGCCGCGGTACTTGAGGTCGTCCGGCGCCCGCTCGATCAGACGACGGAACACGTCGGCCGCCGCGTCGGCCTCGCCGCGCTTGACGTGGACCTGGCCGCGACGCAACTCGTAGTCGTTGCGCCGCCGGCCCTCGTTGCGGTCGCAGTCCACGCGCTCGCCCTCGTTGACGAAATCCAACGCCGCGTCCAGTTGGCCGTTCTTCAAGGCGTGCTGCGTCAGGTAGGCGTACCACGCGAACGGGTCCGTCTGCCCCGGCCGCGGCGGACGCCCCGTCAGGGTGCGCACGAAGTGGGCGGCCAGGTCGCCGGCGTCGAGCTTCTGGGCCGCGTGAAACGCCTGCCCCAACTGGTCGTCCGTCAGCGAATCGACGTTCAGCGCGCCCAACTCGGCGGCGCCCATCGCGCTCACGTCCACGGCCGGCGCCCCGACGTTCGTGGACGTCGTCGGGGCGGCCACTGTTTCACCACCCTCGACCAGGCCGAGCTTGCGGCGCAGCCAGTCGAAATCGTAGCCGCCGAGCAGACTGCCGGCGGCGCACTCCTGGATGAACTGCACCACGCCGCGCAGCTTCTTCCGCAAGTTCGTATGGCCGGCCGCGTCGATCGGCGTGTTGCCGGCCAGCGAGCGGCGCGGCTGTTGGACCCACGTTTCCTCGTAGTAGCGTTGGGCGTGCTCGACCACCTTGGCGGGGGCGTTGGCGTCGCGCATGTTGGTGGGGAAGACCAGCGCCTCCGTCACCACGTCATGGAACTGCACCGGCCCCGTGACTTCCTGCGCCTCGCCGATGGGCAGTTGCAGCCGGCCACGGACTTCCTCGCGCGCGCGGCCGACCGCCTCCCGGTTCGGCCCCCACATGCGGAACAGCGGCCCGGCCACCAACAGATAGGCGCCCAGGCGGCCGAGGTCGGCGGCGGGCCGGCCGACCGTGACCAGCGACACGGTCGTCAGCTCCAGGATCATGGCGAACAGCACGCCCTCCTGCTGCGACTGCGGCATCATCAGCCGCCCGCCCTCCTGCCATTCCTGCACCAGTCCCACGATCGGTTGCGGGTCGCGGAACTGGAAGGCGAACGAATATTCGTGGTAGTCGCAGGATTCCTCCATGCCCTGCCCGCATCGTAGCAATTCGGTCAGCGTCGCGGCCGTCGTCGCCCGGGCCTCGTCGGCATCGAGTTCGAGGTAGTGGTTCAGCGCGTCCAGGGCGGCGGCGTTGTCGCCGAGCCAGGCGCGGGCCAGGCCGAGGTTGTACCACGCGGCGGCGTCGCCGGCGTCCTCTTTCGTCAGCTCGTCGAAGGCGCGGGCCACGTCGCCCAGCCGCGGCGACTGGCCGGCCCGGAGCGCCTTGTCCCAGGCCGCCCGTCGGCCGCCGGCCGCGGACGGCGGCGCCATCGGCGTGTACTCGCGTCGTGCGGCGGCCGGCAGCCGCGATTTCTCGCCGAAAACCTGATCGAAGGCGTCATGCACCTCCTCGGCGGCCGGCTGGCAGCGGACGACGATGCGCAGCGCCGCCCGCGCGGCCACCGGCCGATTCAGCTTCATTTCGCATTCATAAACGAGCGAATAGGCCTCGGCGAGGTAGTCGCGGGCCTCGGGGTCGTAGGCGTCGGCGGCGCGTCGGGCCAGCAGCAGGGCGCCGGCCACCTCGCCCTCCTGGTAGCGGAAGACGGCCTTGAGCAGCAGGCCGTAGGGGTAGTTGCGGTTGAGGGCGAAGGCCTTTTCGAGCGCCTCCTCGGCCTCCTCGACCTTGCCGTGGGCGTACAGGAGCTTGGCCTTCTGGCCCCAGGCCTCGGGGTTGTCGCCGTGTTCCTTGGTGACTTCGTCCATGATGCGCAGGGCGACGTCGTGTTGGCCCTGGGCGTCCTGGTCGAAGGCGCGGTTGATGTTGGCGTAGATGGGCTGACAGCACCACTTGAACTTCTTGCCGCTGCCGCAGGGGCACGAAGAATACGCGTCAATCGCCATGAAAACGGTCTCGTGAAATCGGGGGAAACCAACAGGAACACGATAGCAGATCGGCGGGGCGTCGGGAAGCGAGCGGGGAATGCGGATGCAGTGTTCTCCCGCAAAGCCCTACTTCTCCTCCTCGCGCGGCTTCTCGCCCAGGTACAGCGTGAACGACCCCGTCCGCTCGCGCTCCAGGCCGGAGTCCTCCCAGCCGTAGGTGTAGCTGCCCACGTGCCACAGCCGGATGCTGGTGTCCGCCACCACCTTGAAGCCGCATAGCCGCGCCCGCTCGCAGAAGGCGTAATCTTCGGCCAAATACCACGTCCCGTCCTCGATCGGATGCAAGAGCGGGAGGAAGAAGGGGATCATCGGCGAGCCGAAGCGCTCGTTCGTCACCGGCAGACCCAGACGATGCTGCACCGCGAGATAGACCTGGCGGCGGACGTGCAGGAAGCCGGCCCCCGCGTACAGCAACTCGTTCAGGCCGCCCGCCTTGCCGAAGACCATCCTGGGCGTCCCCGGCAGGACGTGGCAGGCGAGCGCCCGCCGCCCCTTCTGCGGGTAGACTCCGCAGCAGATCGGCAACCCGTGCGCCCGCAGCTGGTCCACCGCGCCGGGGTGGAACTCGACGTCGGAGTCGATCCACAGGGTCTCGTCGAAGCCGTCGATCAGGGCGTCGGTGGCCATCTGGTTGCGGCCCTGGTCGATGGCCGCGTAGCCGCCCACGCGCCGCACCGGGTAGCCGCGCCGCTCCAGCTCCTGCAAGGCCCGCTCGCAGCCGGGGTGGATGAAGCCCGAAAACGGCACGAGCACCGCGCACTTGCCGGGGTCGAGCGGGTGTTTGGAAGTCGGCCGCGCCTGGGGCCGGGCGGGCGTCGGCTTCGTCCGCGCGAGGCGGTCCCCCACGGCCGGGACCCGTTCCCCGGCGGGGAAGCCGGCGAAGTCCAGCACCGCCCGCTGACCTTCCTCCGTATTGAGCGACTCCGCCATGTCGAAGACGCGGACGTTCTCCGGGCGTTTCTCCGCCAATTCCCCCAGCGTGCGGTAGTATTCGTCCCAGTAGCGGCGGATTCCCTGCTCTCGGTCGGCGATGTCGTACTGCGGGAAGCAGCGCGTCCACAGCGGGTCGTGAAACCAGCCCGGGCTTGGTTCCTCCGCCCAATGGTTGGTGGGGAAAGCGTTATACTCGTCGAGAAAGCGGACGAAACTCGCCACGGTTTCCTCGCGCGGCCGCTTCAGGCCGACGACGCGGAGGTCGGGTTCGGCGGCCAGGGCGTCTTCCAGATAAGGCAGATAGAAAGACGCGGCGTCGCCGAGGACGCCGTCCCCGCGCGTCCGCCGCCAGCGGGCGAAGCGTTCGCGGAGGAGGCGGCCGCGGTCGTCGGCCTTCCAGGGCAACAGCGGCGGCTCCTCGAAGGAGACCTTGGCGCCGGGCTGGCAGCCGAGGACGTTGACCAGGGACAGCAGGCCGCAGCGGCCGCCGCCGACGACGAGGAGAAGGCGGTTCACCAGGACCCCCTCGGGCGCCGTCCCCGTCCTCCCGGCCGGAACCGGGCGCGGCAAGGGCAGCGCGGGTGCGTTTCGTGAAGGAAGCGGGTAGGCCGGCTTCGCTGTTATAGGGACTGTCCGCCCGCCCGGCCGGCCTTGAGCCACGTTCGGGCGAAAACAAGGAAATTCGCGCCCGACCGGAACTTCCGTCCGCCCGCGGTGTCTAATGACTATCGATAGCCGATCAAGTCCCACCCACCTTACCTCACGACGAGGCCGGCGGCAATGAAGCTCTGGGCGAAGTACCTCCGCGCGGTCTGGTCCCTCTCCGACAAACGCAAGAGTCCCCCCAAGCCGAGCTTCCGGCCGCGGCTGGAGCAGTTGGAAAGCCGCGAAACGCCCAACTCCCTTTTCAATCCCCTTTTCGCGTCCGAATTTCTGCAACTGAACGACCTGGCGCTTCCCACCTACACCGTCGTCCCCGGCGGCGACCCGGCGCCCGGAATGTCGGCCCCCCCGGGCGACGGGGGCGGCGCCACGTCCGGCGGCACAAGTTCCGGCCAGGGCGCCTCGACCGGGGGGACGGGCGCGACCCAGCCGCCCTCGGACAATTTCTCCGCCGGGAACTCGGCCGCCGCGACGTCGACCATCGACCTGGACGCCAACCTGTTCGCCTCGGTGCTGGGCGGGGACGACGCCACATTCGCCGCCAACGTCGCCGCCGCCGTCGGCGGCTCGGGCGGCGGTGGGGGTTCGGGCGGCGGCGGGGCGGCCATCGTTACCGGCGTCCCCAGCCCCTCCGCGGCCGGCGGCGCCCCTTCCGGCGGGACCCAGGGCGGCGCCACGACCCCTCCGCCCGTCACGCCCGGCCCGGCCCCGGCCCTCTCCCCCGCCGCCGGGACGGCCGGGACCGTCGGCGTCGGCCTGTCGTCCGGCGACTTCGGCCTCAACCCGTTCATCCTGCGTAGCGGTGCGACGGTCAGCGCCCTGAGCCCATTCGTGGTGAGTTCCGGCATGGCGGTCCCGGCCGCGCAGTCCGGCGGCGCGACGGTCGCCACGGCAGGCACGGACGCCAACGGCATCGGCCTCACGACGACGACCGTCGACTCGTACAACTTCGGCGCCTCGCTGGCCCCGGACGCCGCCGGCGGCTCGACCTACCAGGAGACGTACTCCTTCAGCTACGACGTCCAGACCGTGCCGGCGGCGACCGGCGGCGCCAC
>Ga0182024_10009992_pt1 | contig 19471 bp, 12 predicted proteins | sample P32metaG_FD_120480 | JGI IMG/M metagenome (GOLD analysis project Ga0182024, IMG submission 120480) | Permafrost microbial communities from Stordalen Mire, Sweden - P3-2 metaG (Illumina Assembly) | ecosystem: Environmental > Terrestrial > Soil > Wetlands > Permafrost | place: Sweden: Stordalen... | reverse complement strand
GTGGCGCCGCGCCGCGCCAGTGCGCCCGACACTGCTTTGCCGATCCCCGACGCCGCCCCGGTGACGATGGCCACACGTCCTTGGAAGTGGGTGTCGACCGCCACGGGGCGAGCCTAGGCCCGGAATGCGCATCGGATCTCGGCGTCGGTGGCGTTGGCACGGGCACGGGCACGGGGGCCGCCACCCCTACAGTGACGCCCATGGTTGCGACGGAGGGGCGGTGCGGTCCCTTGGCTCTCGTGGGTGGGGGCGAATGGACCGACGGGTGCGATTTCGATGTTGAGCTCTTGGCCGCGTCGGGCGGCGACGAGGTGCTGGTGTTGCCGACCGCGGCCGCGTACGAACATCCCGAGAAGGCGGTGGCCACGGCCCAGTCGTGGTTCGCGAGGCTCGGGGGTCGGGCCCGGGGCCTGATGGTGCTCGGCCGCGCCGACGCCGAGGACGAGGCCAACGCCGCGCAGGTGCGGGCCAGCCGTTTCGTGTACCTCGGTGGGGGATCGCCCTTGCACCTGCGCTCGGTGCTCAAGACCTCGCTGGTGTGGGAGGCATTGCTCGACACGTGGCGCCGCGGGGCGGTGGTGGCCGGCTCCTCGGCGGGTGCCATGGTGCTCACCGATCCCATGGTCGATCCGCGCGGTGGGGCGTTGACCGTCGGGCTGGGCATGGTGGAGGAACTGGCGGTGATCCCGCATTTCGGCGACGAGAACGCCGAGAAGGTCCATAGGTCGATCGCGTTGGCGGCGCCCGGATTGCCCGTCGTCGGGCTGCCCGAGCGCACCGCGCTCATCCGCGACCCCGATGGCGGGTGGCGCCAGGCGGGTCAGGGGGACGCGCAGGTGTTCGTGAGCGGCAAGCCGGCCGGGATCGACGCCCTGCCGCACTGAGCAGGCCGGGTCAGTCCGCTTCGGCGATCGTCACCGACTCGATGGTGACCTTCTCCTTGGTCTTGCCCGAGCTCGATCCGAGCGCGTCGATAGTGGCGACGACGTCGAGGCCCGCCACCACCTTGCCGAACAGCGAGTAGCTGGGCGGCAGCCGCATGCCGTCGGGGCCCGAGATGATGAAGAACTGGCTCCCGTTGGTGTTGGGCCCTGCGTTGGCCATCGCCAGCGATCCCAGCTCGTAGCTTCCCGCCGCGGGGAGCTCGTCGGCGAACTTGTACCCGGGGCCTCCCGTGCCGGTCCCCGTGGGGTCACCGCCTTGGAGCACGAAGCCCGGGATGACCCGGTGGAAGACGATGCCGTCGAAGTAGTGGTAGCGGGCGAGGAACACGAAGCTGTTCACCGTCCGGGGCGCGGCCTGGGGGTCGAGCGCGATGGTCATGGACCCCTTGGAGGTGACCATCGTGGCGGTGTAGCGCTTGGCCGTGTCGATGACGGTGGGGGGTTCGCCCTTGAAGGATCGGCGCTGGGGGCTCGAGCCGTCGGCGGCGGGCAATTCGACGGACATGGGGGTCCTCCTGTCGGGGGTTGTCCGGGAACGGTACCCGGGAATTCGAGGCGTCTGAGCCCGAGGGGTGAGGACGAGCCGACCGGTGAGGACGAGCCGACTATGAGGACGAGCCGACTATGAGGACGAGATGGTCACAGACAAGATGCGGTGGATCACCTTGGGGGGGACGCCGTTGGCCGACGGGTTGGCGTTGCCGTCCTTGTTGATCTTCGTGGCCACCGAGATCCCCGATGTCACGTTCCCGAAGAGCGAGTAGCTCGGAGCCAGTGTTGCTCCCTCGGACCCGGTGACGATGAAGAACTGGCTCCCGTTGGTGTTGGGGCCCGAGTTGGCCATGGCCACGGCTCCCACCGGGTACTGGGGGCTCGCCTTGGCGGGAAGCTCGTCGGCGAACTTGTACCCCGGGCCACCGGTGCCGGTCCCGGTGGGGTCGCCGGTCTGGTCCATGAAATTCGGGACCACCCGGTGGAAGGTCACACAGTTGAAGAAATCCTTCTTGGCGAGGAACACGAAGTTGTTCACCGTGATCGGCGTGTGCTGGTCGTCGAGGGTGATGACGAAGGAGCCGGCGTCGGTCTTCACCGTCGCCTTATAGGTCTTGGCCGTGTCGATGGTCATGGCCGGGGGCTTGCTCCACGACGGCTTGTGCAACGTCGTGGTGGGACTCGAGGAGCAGCCTCCCGCCACCGCGGCGGCGTCGGCCACCTCTTGGGCGCTGAGCACCTTCTTGGCCGGCTTGAGCAGGAAGTAGACGCCGATGATGACCGCGGCGACCACGACGATCGTGATCACGCGCCGGCTTCGGGCCCGCCGGCGGCGCTGGCGCTGCAGGGCCGCCATCTTCGCTTCGCGCGCGGAGCGCTTACGGGCTCGTTTCTCGGTGGGCACGGCCCGCCACCCTACTGGCCACCGCCGCTTGTCATGACTCGCCCACCGCTCCGGGCACCACCCCAGAGGGACTACACGGCGCTTCGGAGGTGGGGGGTCCGCACGCCCGGTAGCTTCGACGTGTGGCTCTGGTGGTGCAGAAATACGGTGGGACGTCGGTCAGTGACGCCGAACGGGTGCGCGCTGTCGCCGACCACGTGGCCCGGACCCGGCGCCAGGGCGCCGATGTGGTCGTGGTGGTGAGTGCCATGGGCAAGACCACCGACGACCTGCTCCGGCTGGCCGGCGACGTGAGCACGGTGCAGCCGCCGCGCGAGCTCGACATGCTCTTGACGTCGGGCGAGCGGGTGTCGATGGCGTTGTTGTGCATGGCACTCGCCGAGCTCGGCGTCGATGCCGTGTCCTTCACCGGGAGCCAGGCGGGCATCATCACCGACACCACACATCTCAAAGCCAGGATCGTCGAGATCAAGGCCGACCGGCTGCGCTCCGCGCTGGACGAGGGACGCGTCCCCGTGGTGGCGGGATTCCAAGGGGTCTCGCTCGATCGCGACGTCACGACGCTCGGACGGGGTGGCTCTGACACCACCGCCGTTGCTCTCGCCGCCGCGCTGGACGCGGAAGTCTGTGAGATCTACACCGACGTGTCCGGGGTCTTCAGCGCTGACCCGCGCATCGTTCCCGAGGCGCGTCGGCTGACGCGGATGAGCTTCGAGGAGATGCTCGACATCGCGGCCAGTGGCGGGCGCGTCCTGGCCCTGCGTTCGGTCGAGTTCGCCCGTAACCATCACGTGCCGCTGCACGTCCGTTCGAGTTTCACCTGGGAGCCTGGTACCTGGGTCGTCGAGGAGGATCCGTCCATGGAGCAGGCCGTTGTCACCGCCGTGACCCACGACACGACCGAGGCAAAGGTGACCGTCACCGGTGTCCCGGACAAGCCCGGCATCGCCGCCCGGTTGTTCCGGGCGCTGGCCGACCGTGCGGTCAACGTGGACACCATCGTCCAGAACACGTCGCTGCACGGGACGACCGACATCTCTTTTACGGTCCCCAAGACCGATCTCGTCGTCAGCCTCGAGGTGGCCCGGGACCTCGCCCCCGAGATCGGTGCAGGCGAGGTCATGGCCGACGACGGGATCGCCAAGGTCTCGCTCGTCGGTGCGGGGATGCGCAGCCACCCCGGTGTTTCGGCGACGATGTTCGAGGTCCTCGCGGCCGCGGCCATCAACATCGAGATGATCTCGACGTCGTCGATTCGTCTCTCGTGCGTGGTGCGGGCCGACCGGGTCGAAGAGGCGGTGCGCCTCTTGCACCAGGCCTTCGAGCTGTCAGGCGGATGATCCGGGCGCATTAGGATCGGGGGATGCGCGTTGCCGTCGTCGGTGCTACCGGCCAGGTCGGCACGGTCATGCGATCGGTGCTGGCCGAGCGCTCGTTTCCCGTAGACGACATCCGTTTCCTGGCCTCGGCGCGTTCGGCCGGAACCCGCTTGCCGTGGCGAGGCGGCGAGGTCGAAGTCGAGCTGGCCGAGGATGCCGACTACCGGGGCGTCGACATCGCGCTCATGTCCGTGGGGGCCGACGCCTCGCGCCAGATCTCACCCCGGATCGCCGCCGCGGGGGCGTTGGTGATCGACAACTCCTCGGCGTGGCGGATGGACCCGGACGTGCCGCTCGTGGTCGCCGAGGTGAACCCCGACGCGCTGGACCACATCGACAAGGGCATCGTCGCCAACCCCAACTGCACGACGATGGTGGCCATGCCGGTGCTGGCCCCGCTGCACCGCGACGCGGGTTTGCGGCGCCTCGTGATCTCCACCTATCAGGCGGTGTCGGGTGCGGGTCTCGCCGGCGCACGCGAGCTCGAGGAGCAGCTGGCCAAGACCGTCGAAGGGGCTGCGGGCCTCACCTTCGACGGCACCGGCGTCGACTTCCCCCCGCCCACGGTGTTCCCCGGTCCCGTCGCCTACAACGTGTTGCCCCACGCCGGCCGATTCCTCGACGACGGGACGGGGGAGACCAACGAGGAGCAGAAGCTGCGCGACGAGAGCCGCAAGATCCTCGGCGTCCCCGACCTGGCGGTGTCGGGCACCTGTGTCCGTGTTCCGGTGTTCACCGGCCACAGCATGTCGGTCAACGCCGAGTTCGAGCGCGCCCTCTCCGTGGAGCGGGCCCGCGCGCTTTTGGAGCAGGCTCCGGGAGTGCGCTGTGTCGATGTGCCCACACCCCTGGCCGCCACGGGCACCGATCCGGTCCTGGTGGGTCGACTCCGCCACGACGATACGGTCGCGCACGGGCTCGTGCTGTTTCTTTCCGGTGACAACCTGCGCAAGGGCGCCGCGCTCAACGCGGTGCAGATCGCCGAAGCCCTCCTCGCCCGCCGGGCTTCGTGAACGCTAGGTCGGGGTCGGCCTGAACCTCTCCGTCGCCCCCGTGGGGGCCCGGCCCACCATGACGGCGATGCGGCGGGCGAGATTGACGGCGTGGTCGCCGAATCGCTCGTAGAAGCGGGCCACGAGCGCCGCCTCGATGGCCACGGGTAGCGCCATCGATCCGCTCGCGATCTCGGCCGTGAGCGTCACATGCAGCTCGTCGAGCTCGTCGTCGAGCTCCTCCACCTCGTCGGCGACAGGGGCGCGATCGGCGTAGGCGTCGGCCGTGGCGCGCCACATCTCGGACGCCACCTCCCCCATCTGTTCGACGAGGCCGCGTGCGCGTGGCGACAATTCCACCCCGAGGCCGCGCACGGCACGGCGCGACACGTGCTCGGCGAGATCGCCGCTGCGCTCGAGCTCGGGCAGCATGCGCAACACCGCCACGAGGTAGAGCAGCTCGTCGCGTCCGGTGTCGCGTTCGAGGAGCTGGCTCGTGGCCAGTTGCTCCACCTCGCGGTACAAGGCGTCAATGGTGTCGTCGCTCTCGGCGAGCACACGGGCCGCCTCGCGGTCGCCGTCGAGCAGACAGTGCGTCGCCCCGGCCACGCCCTCACCCACCAGCGCGAAGAGCTTGATCACCTCGTGGTTGATGTGATCCAGGCTTTCGATGACCTGGTCGTTGTTGCCCAACTCGACCACGACGCGCCTCGCCACACCGTCACCGTAGCGCTCTCGACGGCCGATCTCCCCCCGCCCGCCGGCGGCCGCTCTCAGCAGCGGCGACGGCCCGCACCGTTGTCACGTCAGAGGTCGGCCTCGACATCGGCGACGATGAGCCTCGGCCCCGACGGCCAGTCCAGATAGCGCCACCACCAGTTGACGAGGACAACCACCCGGTTGCGAAATCCCACCAGGTAGACCAGGTGCAGCGCGAGCCACGCCAACCAGCCCAGGGTCCCGCGCAGGATCGGCCCGTGTCGCAGTTGGGCGACCGCGGCGTGGCGCCCGATGGTGGCCATGAGCCCCTTGTCGTGGTAGCGGAAGGGCGTCGAGGGCTCCTTCACCAGCTGCCGCGCGATCTGGAGCGCGGCGTGCTTCCCGGACTGGATCGCCACCTGCGCGACCTGAGGACAAGCATCGGGACGCGCCGGTCCCCACGGCACCGCGCCGGCGTCGCCGACGACGAAGACCTCGGGATGGCCCGCCACCGACAGGTCGGGCTCGAGCGTCACCCGTCCTCCCCGTCCGTGCGCGGTAGGGAGTGTGGCCGCCAAGGTGCCGTCGACGGTGACTCCCCCGGCCCAGATGACCGCGGCGGCCTTGAGCCAAGCACCGTCACCGAGACGGACCGCGTCACCGGTCACCTCGGCCACCGGCGTCCGAAGCCGGACGTCGACGCCCCGGGAGCACAGCGTCTCCAGCGCATAGCGGCTGGCCTTCTCGTCGAACCCGGGTAGGAGCCGGTCGCCCGCTTCGAGCAGGACGACCTTGGAGCGTTCGGGGTCGATGCGGAGACGGTCGCGCCGAACCGCCACGTCGAGCAGCTCCAAGAGGGCGCCCGATATCTCTACACCGGTGGCACCACCCCCCACCACGACGAAGGTCGGAGCCCCGTCGTTGAAGTCCTCGGGACGGGCGTCCGCCGCCTCGAGACAACCAAGGACACGATTTCGCAGATGCCGGGCGTCGGCCAGGGTGTAGAGCGGAAGCGCGTGCTGCGGGGCGCCGGGGACGGAGAGGAATCCCGTGGTGGCGCCCGTGGCGACGACGAGGTGGTCGTAGTCGAGGGCCGTGCCGTCGGCGAAGCCCACCTGTCGTGCGTCGACGTCGACCGACACGGCCCGGCCGTGGCGGAACACCACGTTGTGCTCGCGGCCGAAGATGGTGCGAACGGGATAGGCGATGTCGGCAGGGTCGAGCCCGGCCGTTGCCACCTGGTAGAGCAGCGGCTGGAAGGTGTGGAAGTTGTGGCGGTCGACGATCGTCACCTCCACCGGTTGGCCCCGGAGATGCCGGACGGCGCTGAGCCCTGCGAAGCCGGCCCCGATCACCACCACGCGGTCCACGTCCTCAGGATGACACGGTCCGCGGAGGCCCACCTACCCGACTTCGACGGGCCCGAGGCGTGCGGGGCAGCCTTTCGGGTCGTCCAGGTCTCCCGCAGGGTCGGGCTCCTGGAGTGTTCAGGTCTTGGCCAGGGCGCGTGCTGCGGTGACGATGTCTTCGACCTGGGGGAGGATGGCGTGCTCCAGGGATGGCTCGTATCCGACGAAGGTGTTCTGGGCGGCGACGCGTACGACGGGCGCGTCGAGGTCCCAGAAGCAGTGTTGCGCCACCCAGGCGGCCACTTCAGCCCCGAATCCCGCGGTGAGGGTGTCCTCGTGGACGACGGCGAGACGACCGGTCCGCTGCACCGACTCGCACACGATGTCGTGGTCCCACGGCGAGATGGTGCGAAGGTCGACGACTTCCACCGAGCATCCTTCGCCTGAAAGCTCTTCGGCCGCCACCAGCGACTTCTGCACAGTCGCACCCCAAGTGGCGATGGTCAGGTCTCGCCCCTGTCGGGCCACGGTGCCGCGGCCGAAGGGCAACACCCACCCCGGCCGCGGGATGGGGTCCGCCGCGTAGCGCTGGCGGTAGAGGTGTTTGTGCTCCAAGAAGAGCACCGGGTCCTCGGCCGCGAAGGCGCCGCGCAGCAGTCCGACGGCGTCGCGCGCCCGGGACGGGAACGCGATGAGGAGGCCGGGAATGTGGGCGAAGATCGACTCGCCGCTCTGCGAGTGCCAAAGAGCGCCACCCGTCAGGTATCCCCCGATGGCGACGCGCACCACCAGCGGGCAGGTGAAGTCGCCATTCGACCGCCACCGGATGGTGGCGGCCTCGCTGTGCAGCTGCTGCATCGCCGGCCAGATGTAGTCGAAGAACTGGATCTCAGCGCACGGTCGTAGGCCTCGCAGGGCCTGTCCGACGCCGCGGCCGATGATGTTGGACTCCGCCAGGGGAGTGTTGTAGCAGCGCGATGATCCGAAGCTTCGCTGGAGCCCTCGCGTCACTCCGAACACGCCACCTTTGCCCTCCACGTGGTCGAGCACTTCGTCATCGGCGTCGGCGACGTCCTCGCCGAACACCCGGATGCGCTCGTCCGCGGCCAGAAGCTCGTGGAGGGTGAGACGGATCGCTTCGGCCATCACCACCGGTTCGGCGTCGGCGGACGCCGGAGCGGGGTCGGGCTCGGGCTCGGGCAGCGACGGCAGACGCACCACGTTGTCGGTGACGGTCGACGGATCGGGGCGCTCTGCCGCCAAGGCCTCTTCGGCCGCGGTCGCGGCGAGGTCGCGCGCCTCGGCGCGCACGGTGGCCGCCTCGGCCTCGGTGAGGACGCCCGCGCTGATCAGTTGACGTTCGAGGGTGTCGATGGGGTCGTGAGCCTGCTCCTCGGCGAGCTCGCCGGCGTCGCGGTACTTGGCCTGGGAGTCCGCTGAGGAGTGGGAGTACGGGCGCGTCACGTGGGCGTGGATCAATCCCGGTCCCTCGCCGGCGCGCACCCGGGCGATGGCACGACCGCCCTTGTTGCGGCACGACGCATAGTCCCAGCCGTCCATCTGGGTCACCGCCAAGCCGCGAAACCCCCGAACGAGCTCAGCGACCGGAGCCGGCGACTGGTCAGCGGCGCGCACCGAGATGGCGTATCCGTTGTCGGCCACGACGAAGAGCGTGGGCAGGTGCAGGCGGCACGCCGTGTTGAGGCTCTCCCAGAACTCTCCCTCGGACGTCGCACCCTCGCCCAACGACACGTAGGTGATCTCGTCACCGTGGGCGCGGCATCCCGCCAGTCCCGGTCGTCGGGCGATGTACCGCCCTGCTTCCGCGCACCCCACCGCCGGGAGGCACTGGCTGCCCGTCGGGCTCGACTGGGTCACGATGTTGCGAGTCACCGCGCCCCAATGACATGGCATCTGCCGTCCGCCCGACGCCGGGTCGAGGGACGAGCCCACCGCCTGGAGCATGATGTCCAGGGGTGTGACACCGAGGGCGAGCACGAGCGCCCGGTCACGGTAGTAGGGAAAGAACCAGTCATAGGCAGGTCGCAGCGATCGGGCCAGGGCCAGGAGCAGGATCTCGTGGCCGGCTCCCGAGATCTGGAAGAACACCCGGCTCTGTTTCTGCAGCACGATCTCCCGGTCGTCGAGTGCCCGGGAGAGACAGGCCAGCCGGAAGTCCTCGACCAGCTCCGCGGCCGGGAAACTCCGCAGCGACCCGCGAGAGGCGGGGGGCGGGTTGCCGTTCCCCTGGCGTCCTGCGGTGCCACCGGAGTGGGCCTGGGACTTCACGCCGGTACCTCGTCCCTCCGTGCCCTTGCGCACCACGATCGACGCTACCCGCCTGCCGGGCACAATCGGTGGCCTTCGGAGGTTCCCCGGGGTTGTTACACCCCGGCGTTACGCTCGGCCGCGTGCACCCTCGGATCAGGGAGACCCCATGATCGTTGGCCTCGTGATCGGCATCGTGGTAGGCGGCGGGGGTGGTGTCGCCATCGCCTGGACCGTGGCATCGGCCCGTGCGTCGGCCCGGGCAGGCGCCGAGCGCGAGTGCCACGCCGAGGCCTTGGGCACGGCGCGCGCCGAGGTGCTCTCGCTCCAGGCCGTGCTCGAGCACGAGCGCGGGGCGGCCGAGGAGCGCCGGATCGCGACCGAAGAGGTACGGCGCCAGCTCGTGGGCGAGTTCGCCGAATTGTCTCGCCAGGCGCTCGAGCAGAACAACACCCAGTTCCTCGAGTTGGCCGACGCCCGGATGGCGCACTCCCAACAGGTGGCTCGCGGTGACCTCGATCAGCGCACCCAGGCCATCGAGCAGCTCTTGACGCCGCTTCGGGACCAGCTCGGACGATACGAGCAGGGGTTGCGGCTCCTCGAGCTCGAGCGACAGAAGGCGTACACCGGGCTCAGCGAGCAGGTGCGGACACTCACCCAGTCCCAGGACAAGCTCCAGTCCGAGACGCGCAATCTGGTCACGGCGTTGCGGTCGCCGGCCACGCGCGGTCGTTGGGGCGAGATGCAGCTGCGGCGCGTCGTCGAGATGGCGGGGATGGTCGAGCACTGCGACTTCGAACAGCAGGTGACGACCGAGGGTGCCGACGGCAGGCTGCGGCCCGACATGGTCGTCACCCTCCCCGGGGCGCGACACGTCGTGGTCGACGCCAAGGTGCCGCTGCAGGCCTTCCTCGACGCCAACGACGCCACCGACGAGGCGGATCGCCGTGCGCACCTGGTGGTGCACGCCCGTCAGCTGCGGACACATGTCGACTCGCTGTCGAAGAAGGCGTATTGGGAGCAGTTCGAGGACTCGCCCGAGTTCGTCGTCGCCTTCGTTCCCGGCGACGCCCTGCTGGCGGCGGCGCTCGAGCACGACCCCTCGCTCCTCGAGCACGCCGTGTCGCACCACGTGTTGCTGGCGACGCCGACGACGCTCATCGCGTTGCTGCGCACCGTCGCCTACGGGTGGCAGCAAGAGGCACTGGCCGAGAACGCTCGCGAGGTGCAGGACATGGGGCGGGAGCTTTACAAGCGGCTGGCCACCTTCGGCGAGCATATGGCCCGCACCGGCCGCAGCCTCGGCGGCGCCGTCGAGTCCTACAACAAGGCTGTGGGGTCGCTCGAGCGCAACGTCTTCCCCCAGGCCCGGCGTTTCCACGAGCTCGGCGTGGTGGGGGGGGCCGACAAGGAGATGCCCGAGCTCGAGCACATCGACGCCACCGCACGCGGCCTCGAGGCACCCGAGTTCGTCGGCGCACCGCGCGGTCTTCCCGGAGAGTCGGGCCTCGAGCTCATCGAGGGATCGCGCCGCGACGACCTCGACCTTCCCGGGGCTGCGGTTACCTGACGCCCGGGGTCGTCGTGGTGGCGGCGAGCAGTTCGTCGGCGGCCCGTCGAGCCACGCCACACGCCTCGGCAAGCTCGGCGCCTTCGAGGACGACCTCGATCGGCGCACCGTCTCCCACGAACGCGAGCACACAGCGAAGAACGGGGCGCCCCGTCGCCTCCTCGAGGGCCAGCGCGTAGCTCGCCACCTGAGGTCGGTACCGCGCCGCGGTCGCGTCGAGCCCCGGCTGCCCGCCCGTGCGGTCGGTCTTGTAGTCGACCACCACCAACCCGTCGTCCTCCTCGACGACGAGGTCGACATATCCCTCGAGGACACCGTCGCCGACGGGGATCGCGACGAAGAGCTCACGCCAGTGCCGGCGGCCTGCGCCCCGGGCCACGGTCGGTGAGACCAGCGCCGCGCCCACCATGGAGGCGATGGCATCGGCATGGGAGCTGACACCGTGCGCGGCGGCGCGTGCCCGGGCCACCTCGGGCGCCGGGTGCCCGGCGTCGTCGGTGCCCGTCGCGAGGTCGATGACGGCCAATGCCGAGTGCACGGCCCGCCCGATCTGCAGCGCCGTGTCGGCGTCGCGCCACAACGCCCCGGCGGCGTCGGGCGATCCGGGATCCGGCGCCGTGGCTGGCGGTCGCGCTCCTTGTCGACCCTCGCTGTCGGCGACCGCGATCGACACGGCCGTGGCTGTCGTGACCGGCGCGCGCCGGTTCGAGGCCAGGGCCGCGCTGCGTCGGGTCGCGAACACGTCGACACCCTCGCGCCATGCCACCACGTCGGCATCCTCGGACCTGGGCACGGCCTCGGACTCCGTCGTCGCGCCCCGGTCGAGCCCGAAACCCGCCAGCACCTTGGAGAGCGCCTCGGTCGGGGCGACCTCGTCGGAGACGTCGTCCTCGGTGAGTGCCGCGATGGGCAGTCGTCGCCACAGCTGGGGTGAGCGCAGGCAGATGTCGAGGAGTCGGGCGGCTTCGGAAGGTGTGGCGCTGTTGGACTCCTTGAGCTCTTTGTGATGCAGGCACACGATCAGGTGGTCGCGTGCCCTGGTCATGCCCACGTACAGCAGGCGGTGCTGCTCGAGCAGGTCGAGCTCCCGCTCGCGCCCGTTGGCCTCGTCGAAGCCGAGGGAGCGCAGCGGCCCTCCGCCCCGCAGCTCCGGGGTCCCGTCCTCGCGCCACAGCACCGCGGGCGGTCGTTGTCCCGACGCCACGTCGCGTTCGAGCCCGGCCAGGACGACGATCGGGAACTCGAGGCCCTTGGAGCCGTGGATCGTCAAGACTCGCACGGCGTCGTCATCGGGGTCGGGCGGGCCCACGCCACCGCTGTGGCGGTCGTCCTCGGCCTGGAGGTCGGCCCAGCGTAGGAACGACCGCAGCGGGCCGCCCACCGTCTCGTCGAAGAGCCGGGCCTGGTCCATGAGCCAGCGCAGCCGTTGCCAGTGGTCGCGCGGCCGGTGGTACGCGAGGCAGAGCTCGAAGCTGCGCAGTTCTTCGAACGCCCGCCCCACCACGGCTGAGGGCTCGCGCCACCAACGCTCGTCGTGCAGCCGCGCCAGCACCGCCATGGCACCCGCCACGGGGTGTGCCTCGAGGCCCTCGGGCGGCGGATGACGGGGATCCCACGTGCCTTTGGCCTGGTGCCACGTGACGAGGTCGTCGTCGCCACAGGCGAGCCCCGGGCTCCGCAGCGCGCCGAGCACGGCCACGCGGTCGACGGGGTCCTCCGCCGCGTGCAGGACGGCGAGGACGTCTCGCACCTCGTCGGAACCCCACAACAGGGCGACGCCCTCGAGCCGGTAGGGGATGCGGGCCTGCTCGAGGGCCTCCTCGAGGGCCGCCAGCGCGGTGCGCGCCGGGAGCAGCACCGCCACGTCGCGCCAGCGGGCCGGCCGGGTGGCGCCGTCCTCCTCGTCGACGACGGCCCAGCGGGTGTCGACGATGTCGTCGATGGTGACCGCGACGTCGTGGGCGGCGGCCCGCCGGACCTCGGCGATGCTCGTCTTCATCGGCCCGCCCAGCAAGACGACGGGGGGCATCGCGCTCCCCGACCGCCGGCGTGGTGACGCCTCTGGTTGGGCCGCGTCTTCGGGAACGGTCCCCAAGCCTTCGAGAAGTGACAGCTGTACGACGCCGGCCCCCGATCCCGCCACCGCCGCGGACCGTGTCCCCCCGCTGGTCGAGGCGCCCCGGTAACGAAGCGGAACCGGGGCGCGTTCACCGACCAGCTCGTGATGCGCGGCCTGGCCCTCGACTGGCTCGCGGCCGAAGAGCTCTTCGAAGACGGTGTTGACGAAGTCGAGGATGCCCGGCACCGATCGGAAGTTGGTGACGAGCACGATCTCCTCCCCGATGTCGCGACCGACCCGGGAGAACAGCTCGATGTCGGCCCGCCGGAACCGGTAGATCGACTGCTTGGGGTCTCCCACTACGAAGAGCCCACCCGGCTCGGCGTCACGCAGGTCGGCCGAGCCGTCCACGGTGGCGGCGATGCGGGCGGCCAGTTCGACCTGGATGGGATCGGTGTCCTGGAACTCGTCGATGAGCAGGCGCCGGTACCGGCGACGCAGGGAACGCGCCGTGCCGGGGTCGTCCCGAAGGAGCCTCCGGGCGTGGACCAACAGGTCGTGGAAGCCGAGCCGTCCCTCAGCCCGGCGTTCGTCGGCGACGTCCATGACGAACCTGGCCAGCCGCGCCCCCAGCTCGCCGAGAATGGCGTGAAAGCTGGCACGCTGGAGATCGAGGCGCGCCTGCTCCGCGACCGCACACGCGGCCCGCACCTCGTCCACGTGTCCGTTCCAATTCCCCTGCTGGCCGAAATTGCAGCGCAAGGACCTCAGGCCGTCGAGCAGGCGCAGGGTCGAGGGCTCGTCGTCACACGCCGCCAACTCTCGACGGATGACGCGGAGCCCGTCGAGATGCTCTCGCAACTTGTCCCGGTCGTCGGTGCACCAGACGCCCATCGCCAGCGCCGCGTCGATGGCGTCGAGCACCGGCGCGCGCTGGGCGGCAGGCCACTGTCCGGGACCGGGCCGCATCTGCTCGAGGACCACGAGCCCGCCGTCTTCGAGCCGGTCCCAGTGCCGGTGCAGGGCCCGGGCGATTTCGACCATGTCGTCGTGGCCCAACCCGATCGAGAATCCCTGGACGAGGGCGGGCTCGGCATCGGGGTCGGCCAGCAAGGTGTCTGCGAAGCGTTCGAAGCGCGCTTCGAAGTCGGCCCGTTCCGCGGTCTCGTCGAGCACCTCGAACCCCGGCGGGATGCCTGCCGCCACACAGTGCTCGACGAGGATGCGCTGCGCGAAGGCGTGCAGCGTGCAGATGGCGGCCTCGTCAGCCTCTTGGCGGGCCGCGGCGATCCGCGCGTCGTCAGGGTGCTCGAGGGCGGCTTGCTCGATCTTGTCCCGGATGCGCTGGCGCAGCTCGGCGGCGGCGGCTTCGGTGAAGGTGATCGCCGCGATCTCGCGCAGCGAGGCGCGTCCGCTTCTCACGAGCTCGACGATCCGATTGACCAGAGCGGTGGTCTTCCCGGTGCCCGCTCCCGCCACGACCACCAGGGTGGAGTCGAGCTCGAACCCGATGGCGGCCCGGGCCCGGTCGTCGTCACGAACCACGGTCACGCGCCCACCCCCGCGTCGTCCCCGAACCCGTCGACGACCGCCCCCTCGACGTCGTCGGGCACCTCGGCGTGCATGAGCGCCAGCACCGGGGCGAGCCCCGGGGCTCCGCTCTTGCGGGCCCATTGCCGGTCGCGCGTGACCGGGCACAGGGTGTCGAAGTCGCAGGACCGGCAGGCGTCGAACTGGCGGTCCCCGGGCTTCTCGGTGGGTGCGCCCGGGAAGGCGCCCGCCTCGACCGCGTCGGCGATCAGGGCGAGGACGGCCAGGAAGCGGGCGCGCACCTCCTCGGTGATGATGAGGCTGAAGCACGGGGCCACACGCTTTTGCGAGAGCAGCCAGTAGCGCGCCCGCACGCGTTGGCCCGCTTCGCCGAATCGCGCCTGCGCCGCCAGGGCGTAGATCGGGAGCTGGAGGAGCCTGCCCCCGGCCACGGGGTCCTTCTTGAGAGCCGACAACATGCTTTGCTTGCCCGTCTTGTAGTCCGACACGACGAGCTCCCCCGACCGGGCCCGGTCGACGCGGTCCGCCTTGCCCTTGAAGCGGACCTCGAGCCCGCTCTCGAGCGTCACGATCACGGCGGGGTCCGAGCCCTCCGTCCCGGAACCGAACTCGAGCTCGGCGGCCAGGGGCTCGAGGTCACCCTCCTCGTCGTGGAAGCGCTCGAGGTCACGACGAATGGCCGCTCTGTCCATCCGCCACAGCAGCGCCTTGCCCACCAGGCCCCGCCCCTCGGCGGTGGAGAAATGCGTCTCGGCGATGGCGAGGAGCCGGGGAAGCGAGCGGGGTACGCCGGCCAGGCGCTCGACGAGGTACTCCTCGAGGATGGAGTGCACCAGCGTGCCGCGTTCGGGCGGTTCCATCTGCCAGATCTCTTCGGGAAGGGTGCGCTTCGAGACCTGCAACACCCGGTCGTAGAGGAACCGACGTGGGCATTTGGCATATGCCTCGAGCCGCGTGGCGGACATCGGGGCATCAGCCAGGAAGGGGGACACCAGGCCCGACCCGACGTTGCCGTCGAACCGGGTGAAGTCGTCTCCCAGCCGGTCGCGGGCCGCCCCGAGACCGGTCCGCAACCGGATTGAGGACAGCGCCAGCGGGGACCGTGCTGGGTCGCGTCCCTGCGCCGCCCAGCGCGCCGTGTCGTGGAGCTCGAGCTCGCGGGCCGAGAGCGGCGGGCGTGCCGACGAGACCCCGGCCGTGAAGGAGTCGACGGATCTCCACCTCGTCGCGATGCCGGTGAGCGAGGCCATCCAGCGCGAGGGCACCTGCTCGCGTCCGGTCCTCGGGTCGACACGCGGGTAGGTGGCGACTCGTCGTGTCGACCCCGCACCGATGGCGGCGACGACGTCGTCGTGCAGCTCGTCGAGTCGCGCCGAGCGCGTTCGCAGTCCGCCTGAGGTGTCGACCCGGCGGACGTCCTCGGGCAACAGGGCATCGTCTCCGATGCGGCCCGGCACGACGGCGTCGGCCATGCCGACGAGCACGACCGAGTCGAACCGCAGGCCGCGGGCGCGGCCGAAGGGCGCGACGAACACGCCGTCGCCGAAACCACCGTCGGGCAGCTCCGAGGTATCGAGACCCGTTTCTTCGAGCACCGTCCGTACCGTTCGCACGAACGCCCCGTAGTCGGTGCGGTCCGAGACCGCGTCGAGCTCGGCGAGCGCGAGCACGGCGCCGCGCACCTGTTCGGTGGCGGCCAGCTCGTGAGCCGGCCACGATGCCGGATCGGTGTCGAGGTACCGGTCGAGCAGATCGACGGCCCAGGTGGCGTGGGTCGACCACGTCCCCCTCGGGGGGACCGCGCTCGTCACGAGGTTCCCGACGAACGCCGCCAGGGCGTCGGCTTGCTCCGCCTGTTCGGGGTATCGCGTGCCCAGGTTCTTCAACCGCTCAGCCCACTGCGCGGGCCCGCGCACCACGCCTGCCTCTGACGACAGCGAGTCCCATCGACTCGTGGGTACCCGGCGACGGTTCGGGCCCGACACGATCGGCGCCGTCGAGAGCCAGGCCACGACCTCGTCGCGCCCCCAGTCCGACGTGGCCAGATCGAGCAGGCCGAGCAGCGCCGCCCCCGCTACCGACCTGTGCAGGTGTCGTGTCTCGGGCCCGTTGACGGCGACACCGGCGGCAGCGAGCTCCTGGTGCAGAGCGCAGGCGTAGCCGGGGCCCGGAGGATGGAAGATCGCCTGGTCCCACGAGGAGACGCCGGCGTCGACGGACGCGACCACGGCCCGGACCGCGGCCCGCACCTCTTCGTCGGGGTCCGCACAGACGCGCACCTCGGTCAACGTCCGCTCGCCGCCGCCGCCGCCAACACCGTCGGCGAAGGGTGTGGTGCCCGCCCGGGTCACGACGACATCGAGGACGGTTCGCTCCAACGGGGCGATCGCACCGGTGTCGAGCACGAGCACGGGGCCCAGTGATTCGCGCGCGCCACCGTGCGCCGCCGCCACTGCGGCCTCGGCGAGATCCACGATGTCGGCGAAGCCGCGTCCGTGCAGGTGGGTGCGCACCTCCTCGGACAGCCGGCACAGGTCGCCCACGCGGTCCCGGCGCGCTCGCAGGGTGGCAAGGGTGGGAGCGGGGCAGCGGCGGAGTTCCCCCACGGCATCGCGAACCGCCGCCAGCCCCCGGGGGTGCCCGACGAGCTCGGCCAGCCACCTCCGCGACGCCAACGCTCCGGTGCGGATGGCCTCGAGGTCGACGTGAGCGGGTGCCAGGCGTAGTCCGCGTGCTGCCAGCACGGGAGTGCCGAGTTGGCGGACCAGCTTGTCCACCGTGGTGCAACTGACGTTGGCGACGCCGCGTCGTCCCTCGGGCCCGTGTCCCGCCCCGAGGGCACGGCGGGCGAACAGGGCCGCATATGCCGAGGGCGCCACCACGGTCACGGGGGCGAGCGGGTCCGGCCCCTTGGCGCCGTGCACCGCGGTGCGCAGGGCGGTCACGACCGGGTCGGCGCTACGCGACGTGCGCAGATCGGGGCCCGGCACGCGCGTCATCGCGGCATGCTACGACCCCGTTGTCTCAGCGCTCCCCGACGACAGATCAGGCCGGGCGCTTGGCTCCGTAGGTGTTGCCCGAACGGAGTCTCCACCAGATGGCGAACGTGTCGCGCAGCATCCCGACCACGACACGGCGAGAAACCGTGCTCGAGAAGCGGATGCCGATGCGAACCGGTGCTTCCACCAGGTCACGATGGCCCAGGCGCCGCGCGATCACGAGCATCTCCAGGTCGAAGGCATATCCCTGTTCCACCATCAGCGGCAGCACCTCGGCGATGACCTCGCGGCGAACGAGCTTGATGCCCGCCTGGGTGTCGCGCACGTCGAGATGGAACAGCACGCGCACCAGCTGCTGGTATCCCCACGAGTAGAGGCGGCGGGCGAGGGGGTAGACGACCTGCGAGTCGGGGTGCCGCTTGCTGCCCAGCACCACGTCGGGATGCCGCTTCTGGACCACCTCGACGAATTCGGCCAGGAGCTCGGGCGGCACGTCGCCGTCACCGTCGATGAACCCGAGGTAGCGGCCCCGGCCCCGGGCCAGCCCGGCACGGACGGCCTTGCCCTTCCCGGCGTGGGGGAGCACGACCTGGACCACCAGGTCGGTGGGCAGTCCCTCGAGCGAGGTCTCACTGCCGTCGGTGGACCCGTCGGACACGGTCACGATCTCGAAGGAGATCCCGGTCTCCTGGAGGACCTCCACGGCGCGCTCCACCGTCGCCCGCAGCGCCGGGCCCGGGTTGTAGTAGGGCACGACGACGGTGAGGTCCAGCACGGCGGGCGGGAAGGTGGCGGGTTCCACGAGGCTCAGGGGCACCACGGACGTGCGCGAGTCGCGAAGCCCGCTTCCGGGATCCTGTCGCGCCACAACCCCCCCTCCCATGCCTGGACACCCCCACTCACCAGCCAGGTGTCGGCATTACGCATTTTACCGGGGGGCCCGGTGCAACTTGGGCGCGGCACGAACCGCGGTGCTTTCTCCGCACCCGGCCGGGCTCATTTCACGGCGATGTAGATGGCCATGAAGGTCCCGAAGGCCAGGCAGTAGATCCCGAACGGGGTGAGCGACCTCGTCTTGAAATAGCGCATGAGGAAGCGCACCGAGAGCAACGCCGTCACGCCGGTGATGACCATGGCCACGAGTGCCTGGGGCCGGAGTCCGTTTCCCAGAGGGCCGGTCAGGTCCGGGAGCTTGAAGACTCCCGCCGCCAGGATGACGGGGGTGGCGAGGAGGAAGGCGAAGCGTGCCGAATCCTCGTGGTCGAGCCCCCTCGCCAGGCCCGCCGTCATGCACACCCCCTCCCGACTGATGCCGGCGATGAGCGCGGTCGACTGGGCCAGGCCCACGACGCCGGCTTCGCGGTATTCCAGCGATTCCAGGCGGCGCCCGCCGTCGGCCTTGGCGCCCATCCGTGCCCCCAGCGCCGCCACCTCGGAGCGTCGCCTCAGACGCTCGGCGCCCAGGAGGATCCCCCCGTTCAGGATGAGGAACAGTGCGGCTGACTCGGGCTTGGCCAGGGCGACGCGCAGCGGGTGCTCCAAGGCGAGGCCGATGATGCCGGCGGGGATGGTGCCCACGATGATCAACCAGGCCAGGCGCTCGTGCGGGGTCTCGATCCGCCTGGTCACGAGGGTGTGGAGCCAGGCGGTGATGATGGCGACCCAATCCCGCCAGAAGTAGACGAGCAGGCCCAGTGCACTGCCGACGTGGAGCATGACCACGAATGCCAGCCACGACGACTCGGGGTCGGACTGGGCCGCCACGACCTGGTGCCATCCGAAGAGTGAGGGGAGGAGCACGACGTGACCCAGGCTCGAGACCGGGAAGAGCTCGCTCACGCCCTGCAGGACGCCGAGCACCACCGTCTGGAACCACGACAGATGCAGGTGAACCGGGGCAGCGTGCACGGTCAGGAGCACGCGATCGGCGCCGGGCACGCCGACGATGGTACCGCCACCATGGAATCGGGACGGGGAAGCGGGGCCTGTAACCTCACCATCTCTTCACGACTTCACAGGCCTTTCTGCAGGTCATCCCAGCTTCCTCCCAGCTTCATCGGGGAGTCTTGGGGTGCCTGCCGCATATGCGCAGGGACGAAAAAGGAGGTGGCACGGGTGAGGATCCTCGTGCTGGGGGGCGATGGGTACCTGGGTTGGCCGACGGCGTTGCATCTGTCTCGGCGTGGCCATGACGTGGGCGTGGTCGACAACTTCTGCCGGCGGCAGTACGACTTCGAGATGGGGGTCGACAGCCTCGTCCCCATC
>Ga0182024_10009991_pt1 | contig 19471 bp, 17 predicted proteins | sample P32metaG_FD_120480 | JGI IMG/M metagenome (GOLD analysis project Ga0182024, IMG submission 120480) | Permafrost microbial communities from Stordalen Mire, Sweden - P3-2 metaG (Illumina Assembly) | ecosystem: Environmental > Terrestrial > Soil > Wetlands > Permafrost | place: Sweden: Stordalen... | reverse complement strand
CCCGAACCCAACACCTGGCGCGAAGTGCTCGCCGGATTCGTGGGAAAGCTGGAACTCGCAGGCAGCCGCGTCGCGGTGCAGGAGTACGGCGTCACCAATCGCGATCTGAGCGCAAGCCTCGAAGCGCGCGGCGCGAGCGTGACGGTGGTCCCGGTTTACCGCTGGACGCTGCCCGAGGATCGCGAGCCCCTGCGTGACGCGATCAGAACGATCGCGGCGGGCAACGCCGACCTGGTCCTCTTCACCAGCTCCAATCAGGTTACGAATGTGATGGAGATCGCGGCGGCCGATGGGGTATCTGCGGACTTTGTGCGCGGACTCGCAGCAGTCGTCATCGCGTCGGTCGGCCCGGTATGTTCGCAGGCGCTGCGGCGGCGCGGAATCGCCGTCGATATCGAACCCGAGCATCCCAAGCTCGGCCACCTGGTGAAAGCGGCGGCGACTCGCGGAGCCGCGCTGCTTGAGCGCAAACGCGCCGCGGCAAACCATCGTGCGAAGGAGGCCGGCGCGCGCATGACCGATGCCGCCGCTGGCGCCACGATTATCCATGAATCCAGCGTCATGAAATTGCGCGATGCGACGCCCGAAAGCAAGTTAGACGCCCGGCCGTTCATGCGGGCGTGTCGTCGCGAGCCCGCTCCCTACACGCCGATATGGCTGATGCGCCAGGCCGGCCGTTACATGCCTGAGTACCGGCGCTTGCGTGAAAAACATTCGTTCCTCGAGCTGTGCCAGCGGCCCGATCTCGCGGCGGAAGTAACCGTCACGGCGGTCGAGCGACTGGGCGTCGATGCGGCGATTATTTTCGCCGACATCCTGCTGCCGCTGGTGCCGATGCAGGTCGGACTCCATTATGAAGCGAGTGACGGTCCGGTAATCGATCGGCCGCTGCGATCCGCCGCCGATCTCGATCGCCTCGCGCCGGTGGCCGTGCTGGAGTCGCTGGGCTACGTCGCCGAATCGATTCGGCTGGTGCGCCGCGCGCTGGCCGGGCGTATTCCGCTGATTGGTTTCGCGGGCGCACCATTTACGCTGGCGTCGTACCTGATCGAAGGCGGCGCCTCTCGTCAATACCAGGCGACCAAGACGCTGATGTACACGCAACCCGCGACGTGGCATCGCATGATGGAGATGATCGCGCGCGTCACGGCCGATTACCTCAATATGCAAATTGACGCGGGCGCAGAGGTTGTGCAGCTCTTCGACAGTTGGGTCGGTAGCCTCAGCCCCGGCGATTATCGCCGCTTCGTGCTGCCGCATACGCGCAACGTGATTGCCGCGATGCGTCCCGAGGTGCCGGTGATTCATTTCGGTACCGTCACGGGAAACCTGCTCGAACTCATGCGCGAAGCAGGCGGCGACGTTATCGGGCTCGACTGGCGGGTCGATCTGGGCGAGGCGTGGACACGGCTCGGCGACGGCGTGGCGGTGCAGGGCAATCTTGATCCGATCGCGCTGTTCGCCGAAATTCCAGAAATTCGGCGCCGGGCACGCACAATTCTTGAGAGCGCCGGTGGACGCCCCGGCCATATCTTTAATCTCGGTCACGGAATCCTTCCGCAGACACCGGTCGATCACGTAATCGCGCTGGTCGACGCGGTGCATGAAATGAGTCGGCGATGAGCGCGCGCGATCAGCGCGATCAGAACGACCACCATGATCAGGGCAACCGGCGCAGACCAGGTGATTCGCACGATGCTCTGCCCGATCGGAGCAATGATGCAGTTTCGCGTCGCGACGTGGGCGGCTTTCAATGCGAGGCAGTAGTGCCTCGTTCCGATGCGGTCGATCCCCGTTGCGATGCAGTAATGCTGGTCGGCTTTGGCGGACCCACCGCGCCTGCCGAAGTACGCCCCTTCCTCGATCGCGTACTGGATGGGCGGCCGATTCCGCGCGAACGCTACGAGGAGGTCGTGCATCATTATGAATTGCTCGGCGGGCGCTCACCCTACAACGATCTCACGATGCGGCAGGCGGCGTCGTTGCGTGAGCGTTTGCGCAACGACGGGATCGATGTGCCGGTCGTGGTCACGATGCGCAATACCGCACCTTTCATGGATGACGCGCTGCGTGAACTGTCCGCGCTAGGGGTTCGCCGCGCCTTCGGTTTTATCCTCGCGGCACATCGCTGCGAGGCCAGTTGGGGGCGTTATCAAAGCGACCTCGCCGCGGCGCGAGAACGGGTCGGCGCCGCCGCCCCTGAGATAGACTATCCGCCGCCATGGCATAGCCATCCGCTCTTCATCGCCGCAGCCGCCGATTGCGTACGCGACGCCATTGCGTGTTTGGCGATGCCGGATCGTGAACGCGCCGATCTGATTTTCACCGCACACAGTATCCCGCTCGCGATGGCAGCATCTGCGCCCTACGCCGATCAACTGAAGCAGTCGGCTGCGATGGTCGCGGCGGCGGTCGGCAAATCGACCTGGCGAATCGCCTATCAGAGCCGCAGCGGTAACCCGCACGAACCCTGGCTCAAGCCCGGCGTCAATGAAGTCCTGCAAGGGCTTGGCGGTCGTGCAGTCGTGTTGACGCCGATCGGTTTTCTCTGCGACCACGTCGAGGTGCTGTACGATCTCGATATTGAGGCCGCGCAGATTGCGCGCGCGGCCGGCGTCGTGATGGTGCGGGCGGCGACGGTCTCCGGCCATCCGAGTTTTATCGAGATGATGGCGGCGCTCGCGCGGGCGCATCTGGTCCGTTCGCCCCCGGCGTCGGGCGTCTGATCGCAACGCCTGACCCCCAGCGCGTTATTCGATGAACAGCGCAACGCCACGATGGCGCATCGCAATAATCGGCGGCGGGATCAGCGGCCTCGCGGCCGCATTTCGCCTGCGCGAACTCGCGGACGCCAATCAAGTGCCGCTCGAAGTCGCGCTTTTCGAGAGCGGAATGCGGCTCGGTGGCGCGCTCGATACCATTCGCCGCGACGGCTTCGTGATCGAAACCGGCGCTGATTCATTCCTATCGGAAAAACCCGCCGCCAGGAAGCTCGCAGAACGCCTGGGCATCGCCGCGCAGCTGATCGGAACGCAGGAACAATTCCGTAAGACGTTGGTGGTGCGCAGTGGCCGGTTGCTCGAGATACCGGAAGGATTCTCGCTGCTTGCGCCGACCTATTTCGGACCGCTGCTCAGGAGCCCGCTCTTTAGCGCGGCGGGCAAGTTGAGGATCATGATCGAACCACTGATTCCGCGGCGCCGATCGATCGAGGACGAAAGCCTCGGCGCGTTCGTCCGGCGGCGGCTCGGGCGGGAAACGCTGACGCGCATCGCGCAACCGCTCGCCGGCGGCATCTACACGGCCGATCCGGAGATGCTGAGCGCGGGCGCGACGATGCCGCGGTTCGTCGAGATGGAGCGGCGCTATGGCAGCGTGATTCGCGGATTGCGCGCGGCAGTACGTACGCGCAACACCGAAGCGCGTGGCACCAGCGGCGCGCGCTGGAGTCTGTTCCTCAGCTTCAAGGATGGCATTCGTGCCATCGTCGACGCGCTCGTCAACCGCCTCGAAGGATCGATTCACTATGGCGCTGAAGTCATCGCCGTGACCCGTGCAACAGACACGCGCGATTCGGCTGAATCGGCGCCGCGATGGCGCCTGGGGTTTCGCGACGGCACGAACTTCGACGCGAATGCGATCGTGTGCGCGGCGCCCGCGTTTGCAATTGCGCCGATCCTTCACCCGCTTCAATCGACCAATCACAATCTTGCCGAGACGCTCTCTGCAATCGCGTACGCTTCGGCGGCAACCATCAATTTGGTTTTCCGCGCCGCGGATTTTCCACAGGCGCCAGCCGCTTTCGGCTTCGTCGCGCCCATCGCCGAGCGCCGTCGGATAATCGCGGGCAGCTTCTCGAGCCTCAAGTTCGCCGGTCGCGCTCCTGCTGGAATGATCCTGGCGCGCGTGTTCCTGGGAGGAGCGTTGCAAAGCGAGATGATGGCGCTGAGCGACGCCGAGATGAGCGCCGCCGCGCGTGACGAGTTCGAAAGCCTGCTCGGGGTGACGGCCGCACCGGCGCTGACCTGCGTGCAGCGCTGGCCCAAATCGATGCCGCAATACGCAGTCGGTCACCTTGCACGAGTCGGTGAAATCGAGCGTGCGGTCGAGACCATACCGGGCCTTGCATTGGCGGGCGCTTACCTTCATGGCGTCGGTATCCCGGATTGCATCGCGAGCGGCGAGCAGGCGGCCGAGACGATTTTTTCGCAACTCGCGTCCCGCACCTGACTGCGCGTGCGAGCGCTTCGAGCTGACGCGGCGCCCGCCTGATGTGCGCCACCCGCGTGCGATGCGATAATGCGCTGGGGATCAGACGCCGTGACGGATTCGATCGACATCATTGATGCGGGTCTCGCACGCACGGGCGCGGCGAGCAAAAGTCCGGCGCGAGAAAGTGCGACGGCGGGTTGGGATCGCGTCATCGCACATGCGGACATGGACGCGTTCTATGCCGCGGTCGAGATGCTCGACGATCCAACGCTGCGGGGCAAGCCGGTAATTGTCGGTGGCAGTTCGGCACGTGGCGTGGTCACGTCCGCGTCGTACGAGGCGCGCAAATTCGGCGTGCATTCGGCGATGCCGACGGCGCAGGCGCACAAGCTCTGCCCCAATGCGATTTTCGTGCGCGGTCGGATGGATCGTTACGTTGAGATTTCGCGCCTGATACGCACCGTCTTCAACGCCTTCAGCCCGGTGGTCGAGCCGCTCTCGCTCGATGAGGCGTTTCTCGATCTGACTGGCAGCGAGCGCCTCCTCGGTCCGCCAATCGAAGTGGCGCGCGCGCTCAAGCGCCGCGTCATCGAACGTACCGGCCTGGTTGTATCGGTCGGTGTCGCCTCGACCAAGATGGCGGCGAAAATCCTGAGCGACATGTCCAAGCCGGACGGCCTGCTAATCCTCGGCCCCGACGGTTTGCGTGTGTTCCTCGAACCATTGCCGGTCGAGCGGTTGTGGGGCGTCGGACGGGTAACCCTCGCACGGATGCACCAGGAAGGAATCCGCACGATCGGAGAACTCGCGCGCCGCGATGTCGCGGACCTCAAGGCGCGCTTCGGATCGTTCGGACCGCACCTGTACGAACTTGCCAACGGACGCGACCCGCGTCCTGTAGTCGCAGACTGGCAGCGCAAATCATACGGCGAGGAGAGTACCTTCGAGCACGATCTAGCGCTCGACTCGCTCGATTTGCGGCGCGTGCTCATCGCTCACGCCGAGGCCCTCGGACGCCGCCTGCGCGCCGATCAGGTACGCGCCCGCACCGTCACGCTCAAGCTCAAACTCGCGCGCCCGCTCGGTGGCGGACGCTATCCGATACTCACGCGCAGTGAGTCGATCGGAGACCCGACCGACGATAGCGTGGCGCTTGCGAAGCGCGCGATCGCGCTGATTGCGCGCGTAACCGATGATGAAAAAGTTCGCCTCGCCGGAATCCAGGTGCACAATCTGGAACGTGCCGGCGCCTCACAGTTGGGACTCTTCGATTCGTCCGCCGGTGCCGCGGCGAAGAGCGCGCGGCTCAATCGCGCACTTGACGCGGTTGCGCAGCGCTTCGGCGATGACGCCGTGACCCGAGGCCTCGCCCGCGCCGAGCGTGCGGCACCGACGCGCCGAATCAAGTAGCGCGCGCTGCGGCAGAATTCAGATGACGGCGTTGCATGTGCGCAACCACGCATCGGAGACGCCGGTACTTGCGCGATAACGTGAACAGTTGATAGGGCATCAGCACCCGACCCTTGCGGACTTTGGGGGCCGGCTTGTGTACTATTTCAGCCAGTATCCGGTTTTGACGGCCGGCAGACGATTCTGATTGAATAGGGATTTCGTCCGGAGGCAAAGTTCCCAGCCATGGCCGCGCAAACACTCTTTGAGAAAATCTGGAATTCCCACGTTGTCCACGAATCGCCCGGTGAACCGGCGCTGCTTTATATCGATCTTCACCTGATTCACGAAGTAACTTCGCCGCAGGCCTTCGAGGGTTTGGCGATTGCCGGCCGCAAAATCCGCCGGCTCGATCGCACTTTCGCAACGCTGGACCACAACATCCCGACGACCGATCGTTCGCTTCCGATTACCGACCTCGACTCCAAGGCGCAAATCGACATGATGCGCCAGAATTGCCGCGACTTCGGCGTCCGGCTCTTCGACCTCGGAGAAATCGGGCAGGGCATCGTCCACGTTATCGGTCCCGAACTCGGCCTCTCGCAGCCCGGGATGACGATCGTGTGCGGCGACAGCCATACAGCTACTCATGGAGCCGTCGGCGCACTCGCCTTCGGTATAGGGACCAGCGAAGTCGAGCACGTGCTGGCGACTCAATGCTTGTGGCAGGCGCGGCCGAAAACCATGGAAATCCGCGTTGATGGAAAGCTTGGTCTCGGCGTTACCGCCAAGGACATCATTCTGGGCATTATCGGGCGCATCACGACCGACGGCGGCACCGGCCATGTGATCGAGTATCGCGGCACTGCGATCGAAGCGCTCTCGATGGATGAGCGCATGACGGTGTGCAACATGACGATCGAGGGCGGTGCACGCGCAGGCATGATCGCCGCCGACCATAAGACCGTCGATTACCTGCGCGGCCGGCGTTACCTGCCGAGCGGCGCCGAATTCGACCGGCTCGCCGCTCAATGGCTCACCTACCGCACCGACGAAGGTGCGAAGTTCGATCGCAGCATTGCCTTCGACGCTGCCGCGTTCGCGCCGCAGGTCACCTGGGGCACGAACCCCGGCATGGTGACCGAGGTCACCAGCAAAGTGCCTGACCCGTCGAGTTTCGCCGACGCGACTTCACGCCGCGCTGCCGAACTGGCGCTCGAATACATGGCCCTGGCCCCTGGCACGCCGATAACCGACGTTAAGATTGATCGCGTGTTCATCGGATCGTGCACCAACGGGCGCGTCTCCGACCTTCAGGCCGCGGCCGAAATCGTCAAGGGACGACGCGTCGCTTCGACCGTCCATGCGATGGTCGTGCCGGGCTCGCAATTGGTCAAGAACGAGGCCGAGAAGCTCGGTCTGGACCGCGTCTTCAGGGAGGCAGGTTTCGAATGGCGTGAGGCGGGATGCAGCATGTGTCTAGGCATGAACCCCGACATCCTCCAGCCCGGCGAGCGTTGTGCAAGCACCTCGAATCGCAACTTCGAGGGACGCCAGGGCAAGGGCGGACGCACTCATCTAGTCAGCCCGATAATGGCAGCCGCGGCTGCCGTAGCCGGTCATTTCGTCGATGTGCGCGAATGGGCAGGCAAATAGCAGCGTAGCTCGGAGACCACACCCATGATCAAACCGCTGAAGAATTTTACCGGACTGGTCGCACCGCTCGATCGTCTCAACGTCGATACCGATCAGATAATCCCCAAGCAGTTCCTTAAGGCGGTCGTGCGGAGCGGTCTCGCCAAGGGTCTTTTCTACGATTGGCGCAATCAGCCCGACAGTCAGTTTGTGCTGAATCAGCCGCGCTTCGAGAAGGCGACGATCCTGGTCGCGCGCGCGAACTTCGGATGCGGCAGCTCGCGGGAGCATGCGGTTTGGGCACTAGCCGATTTCGGCTTCAAGGCAGTCATCGCGCCGTCGTTCGCCGACATTTTCAAGAACAATTGTCTTAAGAACGGCATCCTGACCATCATCCTTAAGCCCGAGGAAACCGAGGCCGTCTTTGAAGCGATCAAGTCCCACCAGGACTATCGTATTGCAGTCGATTTGCCGGCACAGACGGTCACGGACGAGTTCGGATGGTCGGCGCATTTCGACATCGATCCATTTCCTAAACGATGTCTGCTCGAGGGGCTCGACGATATCGCGCTCACGTTGATGCAGGACGAGAAGATCAAGGTGCACGAGTCAGCCCATCCGGTGCCGTATAAGCTCTGATGAGGCGACGGCCAGCGCCCCCATGCTAATCGGGGCTGAGAGTTGGCAGGCGAGTGAGTGTATCCGCAAGTTCTGATCGCTGGGGATGAACATGAGCGTATGCGGCTCGATCAATTCGTCGCTGGTGCGCTCGCACCCGAGTACTCGCGATCGCAATCCGCGCGGATGATCAAGGCTGGCTTCGTAACTTTGAATGACGCCGCGGCGCGCGCGGCCACCACGATTCGCCGCGGCGATCGTGTCGCGATCGCACCGCCGGCTGCACCTCCAATACTGCCGCGGCCGGCCGCGGCGCCCGAAATCGAGGTGGCCTTTGCGGATGCGGAACTGATTGTGGTCAACAAGCCCGCCGGAATGGCGGTGCATCCTTCTCCCGGCAATCTTCACTCAACTCTGGTCGACGCACTGCTGGCGCGCTTCCCCGAGCTCGCCGCGATGGCTGAACCAGACGGCGTGATGCGTCCAGGTATCGTCCATCGGCTGGATAAGCAGACCTCGGGCGTGATGGTGGTGGCGCGGACGCCCTTCGCACGAACCGCGCTCGCGCGGCAGTTCAAAGATCGCAGCGTGCGCAAAATTTATGTAGCCGTCGTGCGCGGAATCGTCGCTCGAGATCGCGTGACGATTGCACGTCCGATCGGGCGTCATCCCACGGAGCGCAAGCGGATGTCGGTGCGATCGCGCAATCCCCGCGATGCGGTCAGCCATGTCATGGTGTTGCGGCGCTTCGCTGATTCCGCGAGGCCTGCGACGCTGGTGCGAGTGCGTCCCGAAACTGGCCGCACTCATCAGATCCGCGTGCACCTCGCGTCGATCGGCCATCCCTGCCTCTGCGATCCGGTTTACGGCAGCGGCGCCAATGGGGGGAGCGGCGTGGATGGCGCAGACTTCGGTCGCCAGGCGTTGCATGCGCTCGCGTTGGCGCTGACTCATCCGCGTAGCGGCGCGCGCTTGGAATTCATCGCACCGCTGCCACTCGACCTGGCGGTCTACCTCGCCGAGCGCGGTCTGGATACGTCTTCCCTGGCTCTCGGTAAATGGGTTCAGGGAGAGTAAAATGAAGTTTGGCGATTACCCTGATAACTGGGCATAGTGGTGAAGCGGCGATTGACACATGGAAGGGGCTTAGTTATTTTTGAATTGAGCCTCCGCATTAAGTGCACCGAATAGATCGAGTTTCAAAGTCCGCCCGTCTTCAGACGCCTGCCGTTTTTTAAACTGAAAAGGCGTCCGCATTCGCATCCCAAATCGGCCGTGCACGCAGGGAAATCTGGAGGCGGATAGCGCGCATGGCAGTCGTTCACTAAAGAACGCCGGCCCAAAACGAAACGCCGTCAAATCGCGTGCGCCAGATTGATCGAACGGGTTCGAGCGCTAAGAATTCCAAAACTAAAAGACTGCGAAGGGGGAAAACAGGTTGCGGGGAGCTAACATGGGTAAGGGTCGAGGAGCTACGAGACACGAGACTCGCGAACAGACCGAAGACGGTTCAGCGCCAGCGCCGCCGGCGGCGATTATCAGGCCGCGCCACGCGGCCCATCCGGCCCCGCAAACGCAAGGCACCGAAGAATTGAGAACCGTAACCCCACGAAAAGAGCTGAACCCACCCATCGTGGCCCAGAATTCGCCCAATGGAGCGGACGACCGCGACCGCGTGGTGCAGCAACCGTCGCTTTATGTGCCCAATCGGCATGCTGTAGTGCCCGTTATCAGCGATACCGGCGGACTCAACCTGAAGGCGCTCAAGGGCGCCAAGATCACGGAACTCGCCCAAGTTGCGCGCGATTACAACATCGACGGCGCGACCAACATGCGCAAGCAGGAGATGATTTTCGCCGTCCTGCAGGCGCAGGCTGCACGCAATGGATCGATCCTGGGCGAAGGTGTGCTCGAAATCCTGCCCGACGGCTTCGGCTTTCTGCGCGCTCCCGATTACAACTATCTACCCGGTCCCGACGATATCTATATCTCCCCGAGCCAGATTCGTAAGTTCAATCTACGCACCGGCGACATCGTTTCCGGTCTGATTCGCCCGCCCAAGGAGGGCGAGCGTTACTTCGCGCTGCTCAAGGTCGAGTCGATCAATTACGAGGAGCCGGAAAAGGCTCGCGACAAGATCCTCTTCGACAACCTGACACCGCTCTATCCCGAGGAGCGTATCAAGCTCGAATATGACCACGAGGACTACACCACTCGCATCATCGACTTGATCGCGCCGATCGGCAAAGGCCAGCGCGGATTGATTGTAGCGGCGCCGTTTACCGGTAAAACTATGATGATGCAAGCGATTGCCAAGGCTATCGCGCGCAACCATCCCGAAGTAATCCTGATCGTCCTGCTGGTCGACGAACGTCCTGAGGAAGTAACCGACATGCTGCGATCGGTTCAGGGCGAGGTCGTCAGTTCGACTTTCGACGAGCCCGCCACGCGCCACGTGCAGGTGGCTGAGATGGTGATCGAGAAAGCGCGTCGCCTGGTCGAGCACGGCCGCGACGTGGTCATCCTGCTGGATTCGATCACCCGCCTGGCCCGCGCCTACAACACGGTGGTCCCACCCTCGGGCAAGATTCTTTCCGGCGGCGTCGATTCCAACGCACTGCACAAGCCCAAGAAATTTTTCGGTGCCGCACGCAATACCGAGGACGGCGGCAGCCTGACGATCATCGCGACCGCCTTGGTCGATACCGGCAGCCGCATGGATGAGGTCATCTTCGAGGAGTTTAAAGGCACCGGCAACCAGCAGATTGCGCTCGATCGCCGGCTGCTCGAAAAGCGCATCTTCCCGACTATCGATATCCAGCGCTCCTCGACCCGTAAGGAAGAGTTGCTGCTCCCGCGCAGCACGCTCAACCGGGTCTGGATTCTGCGCAAGCTGCTGTCGCAACTAAATGCAGTGGAGTCGATGGAGTTCCTGCTCGACAAGATGCAGGGGACCAAGACCAACGAGGAATTTCTCGAATCGATGAACGTCTGACCCGGAGTGCCAGTGTCTGGCGGCCGGGTGACGGGGGGCGCGTGACGGGGGCGAGCTACCTAGCAGGTCAGCCGGAGCAAATCAGAGGCAGTGACTCTGGCGTCTCGAAGTTATGAACTCGCCCTTTTGGATCCCGACATCGGAACGTGGATGGCATTTATTAAGCCGGGAACGATGCCGTTAGAGGCGCTGGGCACGGGATATTCCGGCACTCACGAAGGATAGCATGCGAGATGCAAAATATTTTTTTACAAAACAAACTGGTTTTTCCCAGCATTTCCCTGCCCTTTAGCCATGACAGACCTCCTTTACCGCGCTAGGAATTAGCCGCCCGAAGCGATAGGGTAAGGGGTTAGCGCCGCGAGACGGCCAAGCGAGAGAAGAGAGAAGACTTTCTATGACCGAAATCACCATGAAGCAGCTGCTCGAAGCCGGCGTCCACTTCGGCCATCAGACCAGCCGTTGGAATCCGAAGATGAAACCGTATATCTTCGGCGCCCGCAACGGCATTTACATCATCGACCTGCAACAAACGGTCAAGATGTTCCGCGCCACCTTTGACTTCGTCCGCGATCTCGCCACGCAGGGCGGAACGATCCTGTTCGTCGGGACCAAGAAACAGGCCCAGGATATCGTACGCGAAGAAGCCGATCGCTGCGGCATGTTCTATGTCAACAATCGCTGGCTCGGCGGGATGCTGACCAACTTCCAGACCATCCGCGCCTCGATCGACAAGCTCAAGAAGCTCGAAGAGGTAATGGCCGATCCCGAGATGATCCAGGCGCTCACTAAGAAAGAGATGAGCGACAACTCGAAACATCACGAAAAGCTGATGGGCACGCTGGCGGGCATCAAGAACATGCGTAAACTGCCCGACGCGCTATGGGTGATCGACACCAAGAAAGAGGAGATTGCCGTGGCTGAGGCCAATCGCCTCGGAATCCCGGTGGTAGCGGTGGTCGACACTAACTGCGATCCGGACCTTATTTCGTATCGGATTCCGGGCAACGATGACGCTATTCGGGCCATCAAGCTGTTCACCGCCGCGGTTGCCGATGCCGTGATCGACGGCAAGCGGTCGGCCGAAGAGCGTGCCAAGGGAATTGAGGACCTCGCTCCAGTGGAGGATCTCGGCCCGGCCCCGGAATCGCCGGCCCAGCAAGTCTGACACTAGATTACACCGGCGCGCGACGCCGGCTGGCAGAATTATTCGGGGCGGGTCAGTGTCTCGCACCCAACCATAGTAAGGCTGAACCCGGAGCCTGAGCTCGGAAACACGAATGGAAGTAAACGCGAATCTGGTCAAGGAACTGCGCGAAAAGACTGGCGCTGGCGTGATGGACTGCAAAACCGCGCTGGCCGAAGCCAAGGGCAATCTCGATCAGGCTGTCGTATGGCTACGCGAGAAAGGCATCTCGCAAGCCGCCAAACGCGCGAGCCGAGTTGCCTCCGAAGGCACGATCGGCTCCTATATTCATGCGGGCGGCAAGCTCGGCGTGCTGGTCGAGATCAATTGCGAAAGCGATTTTGTCGCCAAGACGCCCGAGTTTCAGGCCTTGGTGAAGGAAATCGCGATGCAGATTGCCGCCGCCAATCCGCGCACCGTACGCCGTGAGGAATTGGCCGAAGAAGTGATCGCGCAAGAACGCCAAATTTACGCATCGCAAGCGGCGGGTTCGGGCAAGCCCGAGGCGGTCATCAGCAAGATCGTCGAGGGCAAACTCGAAAAATTCTTTTCCGACGCCTGCCTCTACGAGCAAGCTTGGGTGCGCGATCCCAATCGCCTGATCAAAGACGTAATCGGCGAGTATGTCGGCAAGCTTGGCGAGAAGATTGAGGTCCGGCGCTTCGTGCGCTTCCAGTTGGGCGAGAACCTTGGCGCCAAAGCGGCTTGACGCGCGGCAACTTCGAAAAGATTTCGATCCACACCATTTGACAAAACCAACTGCAACCGAGGGGGCATACTGATCGCGATGGCCGAAGCGGAATCGGTTAAAGATGGCGCTCCCCGCTTCCGGCGTGTACTGCTCAAGCTCTCCGGGGAGGCGCTGGCCCCAGCCCTGGGCAACGGCATCGACCTTGATGCGCTTGGCGAAATCGCCAAAGAGGTCAAAGAGGTCGCCGCCCTCGGTATTGAACTGGCCGTCGTCATCGGCGCCGGCAATATCCTGCGCGGCAGCGAGTACGAGGCGCGCGGCATGGACCGCTCGACCGCCGATCAGATGGGCATGCTGGCGACCGTGATCAACGCACTCGCGATGCAAAATGCGCTCGAACAGATGGGCGTGAGGACGCGGGTGCTCTCAGCGATCGAGATGCATTCGGTATGCGAGCCATACATTCTACGACGCGCAATTCGCCATCTCGAAAAGGGCCGCGTCGTAGTATTCGCCGCCGGTACCGGCAATCCCTATTTCACCACTGACACCGCGGCTAGCCTGCGCGCGATGGAAATTGGCGCCGAGGTCATCCTCAAGGCCAGCCATACCGTAGATGGCGTTTACGATCGTGATCCTATGCGCGAGGCTAACGCCCGCCGGTTCGACCGCCTCACCTACATCGAAGTGCTTCAACGGAATCTCAAGGTGATGGACTCGACCGCGATTTCGATGTGCATGGATCATGATCTGCCGATCATTGTCTTTAACTTACGCAAGCCGGGGAATATAAAAAGAGCCGTGATGGGTGAACCGATTGGCACCCGGGTGGAGAGCGGCCGCCAGAGCGCGCCGCGCCTTACGCCATGAACGAAGAAATCGAGCTCGCGCAAATGGAGATGGAGGAGGCAGTCAACGCCTTCCGCAATGACTTGGCCCGCGTTCGCACTGGACGCGCCTCGACCGCCCTGCTGGAAAATCTCTACGTCAACTACTACGGCACGCGCACGCCGCTGCGCCAACTCGCCGGGCTGGCGGCGCCCGAGGCGCGCCTGCTGGTGATTACGCCCTACGACAAGGGCGCTATGAGTGAAATCGAAAAGGCCATCCAGACCTCCGACCTTGGTCTGAATCCGATGAACGACGGCAAGCTCATCCGGATCCCGATTCCTGAGCTCAACGAGGAGCGGCGTAAGGACCTGGTGCGCCATATCCGCAAGACCGCCGAGGAGTTCCGCGTTTCTATCCGCAACCATCGGCGCGACGCTAATGACAAGTTCAAGCAACTGCTCAAGGAAAAGAAGCTGACCGAGGACGATTTTCGCGCCGCGGAGGCCAAGGTTCAGGATCACACCACCGAGTTCATTGAAAAGCTCGACAAGATTTTGGCCGCCAAGGAAGCCGAGATAATGGAGGTCTGATCGGCCTCGCCCAGTCGGCGCCGACTCGCATCAGCCAAGTGCCCTCATCACTACCGCTCGACGAATTCCCAAATCTTTCGCTCGACCCCGTTCGTCTGCCGCGCCATATCGCAATCGTGATGGACGGCAACGGCCGCTGGGCGCATGGACGCGGATTAGCGCGCTCCGAGGGCCATCGCCGCGGCAAGGACTCCGTGCGTGCGGTGGTCGAAGCCGCGCGCGAACTCGGCATTCCGTATCTCACCTTGTTCGCTTTCTCGAGCGAAAATTGGGGGCGGCCCAGCACCGAAGTGCGCTTCCTGATGTCGCTACTGCATCGCTATCTGGTGACCGAGGTCAAACGCCTGATGAAGCGCGGCATCCGCGTAATCGCGTTAGGCGATCTCGCACGGCTGCCGGCGCAGGTTCGGCGCGCGCTGCAACAGACGGTCGAGATGACCGCGGATAACCATACGATGACCGTAGCGCTGGCGCTCTCTTATGGTGGTCGCCAAGATGTCGTCGTTGCGACGCGCCGAATTGTGCAAGCGGTCGCCGAGGGCAGACTCGACCCCACGCAAATCGACGAGCAGACCGTTGCGCGCGAGCTTGCGACTGGCGGCTTGCCCGATCCTGATCTGCTGATTCGCACGTCGGGCGAGCTGCGCATCTCCAACTTTTTCCTCTACCAGCTCGCCTATACCGAACTCTACTTCACCGATACCTTGTGGCCCGACTTCCGCGAACGCGATCTGCTACGCGCGATCGCCGCCTACGAGACGCGCGAGCGCCGCTTCGGCACGGTCGAGGCTGACTCGCCCGCTCGGCTGCGTGCTGCGAACTAGGCTCTGGACCGCGATCGTCGCGCTGCCGGCGACAATCGCGATGGTGCTGTTTGCCCCGTCTTCCGTATTCACCGCATTCATCACGATTCTCGGTGCATGGGGACTTTACGAAATCATCGCGATGACCAAGGCCAACGTTCGTGAAACGCTGTTCGTTGCGAGCGTCGGCGCTGCTTCTGCCATCGTATTGCTGCTGAGCGCCGCTGACGGATTGAGCCCGATGGTCCTGACCATCGGAGTAACCGTCCTAATGCTACTGCTGGTCGCGCGCGTAGGCTGGGAAGGCACCTACACCCTCGTAAATTGGCCGTGGTTTAGACCTTGGCTGCTCTTTATTGGCGCGCTGTGGGTCGGCGTGCTCTTCCCCTACTTCGCGCTGCTGCGCAATCACGCGGGCGGAATTCCAATCATCGTTCTGATGTTGCTGCTGGTGGTCGCGAGCGACAGCGGCGCTTATTTCGCTGGAGTCTCATTGGGCCGCGTCAAAATACTGCCGCGCGTGAGCCCCAACAAGACCGTCGAAGGCGCGATTGGCGGGTTGTGCGCATGCGTGGTCGCGGCGGTCGCCTTGCGTCCCTTGCTCGCGCCCCAATGGAGCATCGCCGGGACCGTGATCATGGCGGTAGCGGTCGGCGTGCTCGCGCAATTCGGCGACCTGGCCGGATCGGCTTTCAAGCGCGCCGCCGGGGTGAAAGATTCCGGTTGGATTTTCCCGGGTCACGGCGGCCTGCTCGATCGCACATGCAGCCTAGTCTTTGCGGTCTCATTCACCTACTATTACTACCGCTGAGAGGGTCGTCGATAGACAGCTCCCTCGGCCTGCTCGAATTTATGATCACATCTATACTAGCTGCCATTATAATTTTTGGCGTACTGGTCATGGTTCACGAAGCCGGACACTTCGCAATGGCGAAGCGGATGGGCGTGCGCGTGATCCGATTTTCGATCGGCTATCCGCCAAGAATGTGGGGCTTTCGCCGCGGCGAGACCGACTACTCGATCGGCGCCACGCCGCTCGGCGGCTATGTGCGGATGCTTGGCGACGAGATCGCTGAAGAACCCAGCGCGTCGACGCTCGAAGGCTATATCAAGGAGATTGAACTCGATCTGCTCGGCGGTGCGCGCCGGACCGGATGGCTCGCGACTTCCGGCAAACGCGGCGACGACGCCCTCGCGGCGATCGCGGATGCGCTTGCGCCCGCACTCGGCGGCTCGATTTCGCTGGAGCGTGCGGTTGCGATCATTGGCCGTGAACCCAGCGTCGAAGAAGCTTTGATATTGCGCGAGGTGGCGAAGACGGGCACCGTCAAGCGCGCGCGTGAAACTCTATGTGAAGGACGTCCGTCGGCGCTGATCGAGCGCTTCAACCTGCGCGCATTTCCCAGTCAGCCATTATCCCGACGCATCGCGATCGTACTCGCCGGGCCGCTCGCCAACATAATTTTCGCACCAATCGTCCTCACCTTGGTCTTCATGCTCGGAATTCCGGTGATCCTGCCGGTGCTTGGACAGATTCTTCCGGGTAAGCCCGGCGCTACCGCCGGTTTGCGAACTGGCGACCGGATCGTTTCGGCCGATGGACGCGCGATCGATACCTGGGAAGATCTCTCAAGCACGGTCAGGGGCAGCGGCGGCAAAGCACTGCAGCTCATAGTGCGCCGGCCGGCTGGCTCGGCCAACGCTGTCAGTCTCACCGTTCAACCCAGACAGTCGCTCGAAGAAGCGTCCCCGTTCGGCGACAAGTCGCCCGTCTGGATAATCGGCGTGATGCCGCGCGGCGACGAAATCAAGAGATACGAGACGCCGTTGAATGCGGTGCGCAAAGGCGTAGTGGGTAGCTGGCAGATTTCGCACGACATCGTGGTCGGCATCTACAAGATCATCGATGGTACAACGCCTGCGCGCAAAGCCCTCGGCGGCCCCATCATGATCGCCCAGGTGGCCGGCCAGAAAGCTCATCAAGGCTTCGCTGATGTCGCCCTCTTTACCGTCATGCTGAGTCTGGAGCTCGGCATCATCAATCTGCTGCCAGTGCCGTTGCTCGACGGTGGTCATTTGGCGTTCTTCGTGATCGAGGGTATTCGCGGAAAGCCGCTCAAGGTGCGCCATCGCGAAATCGCGATGGAGGTAGGATTGTTTCTCCTGTTCATTTTGATGGCCTTCGTCATTCTGAATGATATATCGCGTATCATCGGCTGAGCCCCTGCTCGTTGCCGGCGCAACCGCTGGTCCGGTCCTGGGCTTCGACACCGGCAGTATGATCGCCCGGATCGGATTGGTGAACGGCGGCCGGATCGTAGCCGCACTCGCGCAGCCGGTGAAATCTCATGGCGCCGACTTGCCCGCCGCGGTCGATGAGCTTATGCGCGACGCGGGCATCGCCATTCGCGACCTGTCCGCAATCGCTGTAGGGACAGGTCCTGGCTCATTTACGGGCCTTCGTGTCGGTCTTAGCTATGCCAAGGGTCTTGCGGCTGGCGCACGCACTAAGATTGTCGGAATTCCTTCTCTGGACGCGATGGCGTTTTGTGGATCTTGCTCTGCCGATGCCCATCCCGGAGTTAAAATTTGTCCGATTCTCGACGCGCGCAAAGGAGAGGTCTACACTTGTCTTTACGAAGTCGTTAACGATGCGCTAGAAAAGATAACGGATGATCTGGTGATTCCGCTCGATGAATTCGCCTCTCGCATTACCGGCGAGGTTCTCTTCGTCGGAGACTCAAAGGCCGACGACGCACGTGTACTCGTCGTTCGAAATGGCGGGAGTGCGACCATCGCTGAGGCTGCGGAATTATGGCATCAGGGGAGCTTCATCGCCGCGCTGGGCGCGGCGCGGGTTGCGCGCGATGACGTGGACAAGGCCGCCACTGTGGAGCCGCTATATGTTCGCGCGCCCGGAGCGTCCGTCAAATCAACCGCCGTAAACCCGGGAGAAGGGACTCATGGAACAGCGAGAAGAAGAGTTGGTTCAGCAACATGCGGTTCATGACGCGGAATTGAGGACGCTGTATCAAGAGCATCTGGAGCTCAAACACCAACTGGAAGCCTTTCGCAGCAAGCTATACCTTACTCCCGAAGAGGAGTTGGAAAAGAAACGAATCCAAAAACTCAAACTGGCCTCGAAAGATCGCATGATGGACCTGCTCAATCGTCATCAGCACGACGGAGCGAATTAGCCGCGGATTTGCGAGGTCGGTAGTGGTTACCCACACGAGATGCCAAGTCATACGATATCGGTACTGGTCGAAAACGAATTCGGCGTGCTCTCTCGCGTCGCCGGCCTCTTCTCGAGCCGCGGCTTCAATATAGAATCGCTGACCGTCAACGAGGATCCGCTCGACCCCACAGTCTCGCGGATGGTAGTCGTCGCCACCGGTGACGACCAGATCCTCGAGCAGATCAACAAGCAGCTCAACAAGCTCGTCTCGGTCATCAAGGTCACGGACTTCAAGGAAGTCGATACTGTTGACCGCGAGTTGGTAATGGTCAAGCTCGCGGTCGACGAACGCACGCGTATGGAACTCGATTCGATCGTCAGCGCCTTCCGCGCTCATGTGGTCGATATCGGACAGCGTTCGGTGACTGTCGAAGTGACCGGCGACACCGGCAAGATCAAGGCATTCATCTCGTTGGTGCGTCCGCTCGGCATCAAGGAAATCGTGCGAACGGGCAAAATCGCGCTGGCGCGAACGGTCCAGCTTGAAACCAACAACCATCGCCATGCCAAAGAATAAACCTTCGGGAGAACAATCAAGATGAAAGTCTTTTACGATCGCGACGCCGACCTAAGCGCGCTCCGGCCCAAAAAAATCGCGATCCTCGGCTTCGGCAGCCAGGGTCACGCCCATGCTCTCAATCTGCGCGACAGCGGCATGGACGTTCGCGTCGGCTTGCGCAAGGGCAGCCCGACCGGAGACAAGGCCGCCAAGCAGGGCCTGCGCGTGCTCGAGACCGCGGAAGCCGCCAAGGAAGCCGACATCATCATGGTACTGGTGCCGGACGAGATGGCGGGCGATATCTACAAGGACGAAATCGCACCGCATATGACCAAGGGCAAATACCTCGCCTTCGGCCACGGCTTCAATATCCATTTCAAATTCGTCCAGGCGCCCAAGGATGTAAACGTTTTCATGATCGCGCCCAAGGGCCCCGGCCATCTGGTGCGATCGGAATTTGTCAAGGGACGGGGCGTGCCGTGCCTGTTAGCGATTGAGCAGGATCCGTCGGGCGATACCGAAAAGATTGGACTCGCCTACGGTAGCGCGATTGGCGGCGGACGTGCGGCTATTATCGAGACGAGCTTTCGCGAAGAGACCGAAACCGATCTCTTCGGTGAGCAATCGGTATTGTGCGGCGGGCTGACGGAACTCATTCGCGCGGGCTACGAGACCCTGGTGGAAGCCGGCTACGCGCCCGAGATGGCGTATTTCGAATGCCTGCACGAGGTCAAGCTGATCGTCGATCTGATTTACGAGGGCGGCATCGCGAACATGCGCTACT
>Ga0182024_10009990_pt1 | contig 19472 bp, 13 predicted proteins | sample P32metaG_FD_120480 | JGI IMG/M metagenome (GOLD analysis project Ga0182024, IMG submission 120480) | Permafrost microbial communities from Stordalen Mire, Sweden - P3-2 metaG (Illumina Assembly) | ecosystem: Environmental > Terrestrial > Soil > Wetlands > Permafrost | place: Sweden: Stordalen... | reverse complement strand
CTGAAGCTGCGAGGCCACGATCCCACCACAACAATCGTCGCCGCCTTGCGGGAGATGCTTCAAACAGGGAAATTACCCCCGTTGCCAGCGAAAGCTGCTGCACGCGGCTGAAGTGTCACAAATTCTCGACCCTGCCTGCGGCTCCGGCGCGTTCCCCATGGGCGCGCTTCACCGCCTCGTTGACCTACTACAAAAGCTCGACCCAAACAATGAATCATGGAAGCGTGACCGTCTTGCAGAGGCCCGCCGCTACCGCAAGCTCTTGGAGGAAGCTGGTGCGGGCAAGGACGAGGTCATGGCCTGTGATGAGCGCATCGCCGACATCGAGAAATCTTTCGACACCCGCTTCCATGCCCTTGATTTCGCGCGCAAACTCTACTTGATCGAAAACAGCATTTACGGCGTCGACATCCAGCCCATCGCGACACAGATTGCAAAGCTCCGCTTCTTCATTTCCCTCATCGTGGACCAGAAGGTCGACGTGCGCGCGGTCAACCGTGGCGTACGCCCGCTCCCGAACCTCGACACCCGTCTCGTTGCCGCCGACACCCTGACCCCAGTTGAGAAAGTCAGCACCGACCTCTTCTCTAAGGAACTCGACATTCTTCGCGCTGAGTTGACCACCATCCGCCATGAACACTTCAACGCCCGCAGCCCAGCCACCAAACGTAAGTGGCGCGAGGCGGATGCCGGCAAACGGCAAGAGATCGCCGCTTTGCTGGCAACGAGCCACGCCCTATCAACCGGCGCGGCAAGCAAGCTCGCTTCGTGGGACCCCTACGACCAAAATGCCTCGGCACCCTTCTTCGACTCGGAGTGGATGTTCGGCCTCCCCATTGGCAGGCTTTGCATTGAAGGGAAATCTCCTGCCACTCTCCTCGGGCACTTCACGTTTGTCAATGAAACCGCTGGCCAAACCGAGCTCGCTGCAAGTGCCCGCCGAGAAATCGACAGCGGTTTCGACATCGTGATTGGAAATCCGCCCTATGTGCGGCACGAGAAAATAAAGCACCTCAAACCGTCGCTGCAGCAAAATTATCCCGACACCTACACCGGCACCGCAGATCTCTACGTCTATTTCTATGACCGCTCCCTTCGTTTACTACGCTCGGGAGGAACTCTTTCCTTCATCACCTCAAACAAGTGGTATCGGGTTGCCTACGGCGCGAAACTGCGGTCCTACATCAGTAACACCACCTCCCTGGTTCACGCGATCGATTTTGGCGACGCGCCTGTATTTACGGCCATTGCGTATCCAACAATAATTATTGCTGTCAAGAAACCTCCATCTCCTACCCATACGTTTAAGGCACTCAACTGGGATCTGGAGACGCCTGCAGCCGAGCTTGTGCACTTCGCAGACTTTTATGCATCTAAGGCAACGAGTTGTTCACAGGCGAGTCTCGGTCCAGGAACTTGGAAATTTGCGGATGCCAAGCGCGAGCAAGTCCTTACGAAGATGTACGAGGTCGGAACGCCGCTCACCGAGTTTGTGAAGTCACGCATATTTCGCGGAATCACGACAGGCCTGAACGACGCATTTGTCATCAATGGTGACGTCGCAAGAGATATGATTAGAGCGGATAAGGCATCCCACACGGCGATTAAACGCTACGCCCGCGGGCGTGACATTGAGAGATGGCGCTTGCAGAAATCCGACGAATGGATCATTTTCACTCGCGGTGACTTCGACTTGCGACGACAACCGGCGATCCGACAGCACTTGGAGAAATATCGAGATCAGCTCACCCCGGGGACCGCCGGAGGCCGAAAGCCTGGGACTTACGAATGGTACGAGATTCAAGACAACATTGCTTATTGGAAGCTGTTTGAGCGTCCCAAGATTGTTTCGACTAAAGTGTCCATCCGTCCCACATTTGCACTTGATGTCTCCGGAGCCTATCTTGCGAACACGGCGTATTTCTTCCCGGTCGAGTCCACTGCTCTGTACCTGCTGGGCTTGCTCAATTCAACTGTCTCCTTTGCTTACTGCAAGCGAATGTTTGTTGAAAAGCAGGGAGGATGGTACGAAGTCCAGCCACAAGGATTGGAAGCGTTTCCGGTTCCAAACACATCGCCCAAACGTCAATGCATCGTTGAGCATCTTGTTGCTTGGATCCAATGGCTAAATCACCGCTTCGCCGATCATCCCGACTCTCAGAGTTCCCGCGACCCGCTGATGCTGGCCTATTTGGAACGGATCTTGAACGGGTTGGTGTATGAGTTGTATTTTCCGGAGGAGCTGCATGGGACGGGGTTGCAATTCTTTGACCTTGTTGAGTACACCCGACTGCCGCACCTTGCCACCACCACGGAATCCACACGACTTACCACGCTGCGCCAAGTCTTTGAGGCCATATACGATGGTACCCACGCTCTCCGCATCGCTTTGGACAAGCTTCAGACTCTTGACATCGTCCGGGTCATTGAGGGCAAGTCATGAAGATAGCCAAAATCACACTCCAAAGCTTTCGAGCATTTGACGAGCCTTTCGAACTCGATCTCGACGGAGGCAAGAACCTCCTGCTCCATGGTGAGAACGGTTCTGGGAAATCTTCCGTCTACCTTGCTCTGAAACGATTCTTTGAGGAACGCGGTGACGACATTGCCAAGCATCGCAATCATTTCTCCGCTGCTTCACGGCTCTCGCACGTGTGGGTCCACCTGAAAGGCAAGGATGCTACAGGTAAAGACCACGACGAGGAGCTCCATTGGGATGTCGCAGACGGCCATCCACTCCCCGTACCGAGAGATCTTAAAACAGCCCCCATAACCAAAGAACTGCGTTCTCTCCTTGTAGATGCAGCCCATCGAGCCGGATTTCTCGACTACCGGACGATGCTTCGCACCAACCTGCTCACCAATCCGCTGTCTCGAGCCAATCGCGGTCCGACAATTCATGATACTATTTACGGTGAACATCCAAAAGGCCTAGAGGCACAACTCTTCGATGTAGTCTCGTTGGTAATCCTCGCCGGCGTTCGCGTCACAACCGCCGGAGGCGGCGAAACTACTATCGGTACACTTATGCGAAGAGTCTGGGAGAACCGGCCCTCTGCCCGTTACAAAAAAGTTCTCGGCAACGCGAATGGCCACGCGAACGCATTCAATCAAGCCTTCAACGCCAAGTTGCCAGAACTTGAGGCCAAAATGGCCGAGTTTCTGAACGGCTTCGAGAATCACCAGCTATCGGTCAAGTTTCAGCCCGTCTCCCTGGCATGGGAAAAAGCCACCTTGAATTTGACTGGTGCGGAGCTGCGCCCGGCAATCACTTTTCGAGGAATCGCCGTCACCAACCATCACCATTTTCTTAACGAAGCACGCCTTTCGGCCCTTGGGATCTGCTTCTTTCTCGCCGGTGTGCTCCTGTCGGACAACGATTATGCAAATCCGGCTTATCCCCGTTTTCTCGTTCTCGACGATGCCTTAATTGGACTGGAACTTCAGAACCGCCTCCCCGTTCTTCGCATCCTAACCAGCGACGCTTTTAAGAACTATCAAATCTTTCTGCTTACCCACGATCGTGTGTGGTTCGATCTTGCCCGCGGACACCTTCCGACCTCGGATACTTGGATTCATCGCGAGCTCATCGCCGATGAGTCATCGGGGCAGCTCGTGCCACGCTTAAAGGCATCGCTCGAGGACATCGGACGGGCCAAAAAACATCTCGCGGATGGTGACCTACGAGCCGCCGGCGTGTATACTCGAGCGGCATTTGAATGCCGGCTTCAGAACATTTGTCAGGATAAAGGAATCGATATTAAATACAGAAAGGATCCGAAGGAAGTGTCCGTCGAAAAACTATGGAGGGGTATACTCGCTCGGCAGACCGACCGTGAAAAGCATCGACAAGCGGGACACCCGGCTTCCCCAGATTTCATTCCGCGCAACCTTGTGCGAGACATTGAGACGATGCGGTCAACCGTGTTGAACCAGCTAAGCCATGCTAACTCTCCTGGGCTTGTTCGAGCCGATGTCGACGGCGCGATCCGAACGATCGAGTCGCTCTTTCGACATGGTTTTCCCGATCCGTAACTAAGTCAGATTACTGCATCGTTACTTTTTCGCCGCCACGTCGCCGGTTGGCTTGCTTACGTTTCGCCATCTCTTCGAGCCGGCCGGCGACCTTCGCGATCAGATCGATTGAGACGCAATCGAGCGCGTCATCCTTGTCGAGATAACGCGAAACGTATTGTGAACTCGCGCCGCTCAACCCGGCGCGACGACTCACCACATACGCGACGGATTCGGCTTCGATCTCCATCGCTCTATGTTTCAAATCACCCCGACTTGGCCACCACCCGTCCTTGTCCCCTCCAAGGTGTCCCAGGTAAATATGAGCCAGCTCATGGCACAGCACGCCGTAGCGGCTTGGCGAGTCCAGCTCCTCGTGAACAGCAATGCGCATTTTGCTGCCGCTGGTGCTGCCCGCCACAGTGGCAAAGCCCGCACTCGTTGACGAGAGCTTCTTGAAATCGATTCGGATGGGGCGACGTCACGGCGACAATGCATCACATTCGCTATCCTTACGGCGATGCTCGCTGGAACACGGAGTTCGATGCGTTCCTCGAGGACTACATCCGCCGAAGTAAGGCACAAGTTCTTCTGGACTTTCGCAACCATGAATTCAAGGCGGAGGAGTACCGCGAACGCTACACCAAGGCAGATCTCACGCCCGAAATGCCTGTGATTGCCACGGGTGTGATTGCGGGCCGAATCGTGCCCCCCGATCAATGGCCTAATAGGGCCGAGATACCCGCCCAGGAGTTCACGAACCTCGCCGAGGCACAAAAGGTCTTCCCGGACCTAAGCCTTGATCGGCCCAGTAAGCGCTTCTTCGGCCCGATGCCGGACAAGCTCCAACAGAGCATCTGCACCCGCTACGACACCCTTGACGTCTTTGAGCGGCTTTCCCGTTGATCCGACACCCCCCGGCGGCCCATTGTATGCCGCTCCGCGGCCTGCCCCTAAATCCTGGATAGACGTGCGACCCTCCGTCGGCATGGAATGCCCTTCATCAACTTGTGTGGATGTATGGCAACTGGCACTGCATGTATGCCAAGACGGCGATCGACCAGGTCCGGAGCGATTTCGTCGGATCTGAACCGATGGGTAGCTGCCAGCATCGAGGCAACCCGCCCCCATGGTGCCATCCAGCCATTCCGAGATGCACACTCGTGGTGTCCGCCGCAGTCATCCCAAATGAACTGCGACTCGTGGCCAATTCCTCAAGCGGCTGATCGATTATTTCGATGAGCTCCGCGGATGGTTCTTCGTCTAACTCATTCGCTTCTGCATCGGCGTCGATCGCTAACGGCTCATTTGGAAAAGACTCATCCTCGCTGCCGCCGTAAAGCGGGAGCCGCTGATGCACATGCCAATGCGGCTGCCCAGCGTTCTCCGGCTCTTTCTCCGAGGGCATAGCCCACTCCGCCCTCATTAAAAGAACCTTGTCCCCTCCGCCGTTGCTACAGTACAGGGACCAGCCCGCGGCCTCGAACTTGAATTTTCCGTTTTTCTCCGACCTCCAACGTTCCCGCCAACTGACCCACCAATTCAACAGCGCCACCTTGCGCTTAATCTTCGAACTCTTGTTGAGTCTGACGACCGGAGTGTTTGAGTCCGAACCGTGTCCAGCAAAATCCTGATATTCAGTTCGCGGTCGGCGAAGATAGAACTCAATCGGCCCGGGCCGCATTGTTTTCCACGATTCAATGGGATTCGAGTTACGTTCATCGATAATAAGCGTCTCGCCGACGAGAATCCCCTTCATCTCCAGTAGCAACATCGAGTGGAACTTATTGATCCCCGTTGCGAGGATGACCGGGTTTTCGGGTGTTTGTCTCGACATGAGCGGATTCGCGAGGGTTCCTGGCGGCCTGTGACTTCGACCCGGCATCATCCGGGAAGTTCGTACGCATCTGCCGCCGCACCATCAACCTGGTCTTGAACATTATCCAAGTGGCCCTCCATGATCTTCTTGCCGAGCCCAACGAGCCTTTCCACCAACTGCATTGACACTCGTTCCTGATTATTTACGTTTGGCATCGGGATGTCGTCAAGAAACCGGCTCTCCAGCCTCATTTGTCCGCCTTGCAGTCGCCACGAATAGCAAGCGATGGCCCGAACAAAGACATTGCTGTTCAGAAGCGCAAGGTAAGCCAGCGGAAGCGTCGTTTCCTCAAACGCAAGAGGATCTCCGTCACGCTCATCGTCCGGGGCACCGGGCGTCTGAACACCCTTTTTCCAAAGCCAAGCAAAGCCTTCGACAACGGCATATTCGCCCGTCTCGTCGAATGCGAAACTACCACGACCACCGAAGTATGTCGAAACGAGCTTCCGCTGGGGTTCGAATTGCCAAGACCTTGGCCATGTCGGGAGCCACCACTCGGTAATCTTTGCCCTATGTGCTAACTTCTCCTTTAGCGGCAACAACCACATCTCATGGTATCTGGGCACCTCTCTCACCAACGTCTCATTCGTCAACACCACACCTGCCGGCGCATAAGGATAAAAAACATACTCTTCCCTAAAAAGCTGGCCATCGCGAATCGTCCCTTGGCCGGCGGCGGGACGAAAATACTTGCGCTCACGTTTCGGAAGTTTCTGGAGGTCCTCAGCAGAAAGCAGGAACGCTGCCTTGTGACCAGTTCTAATCCCCTGATGAACCGCAAAAAGGTCTGAGACCTTGGGAAGCTCGCGAGAATCCAATAGTTCCAAGAATCTAAGATCCGCCTGTCGGCGCGGCAGCCAACTGCCGGCCCGAAAGGTCTTCAGGGGTGCGTCGAAAAGCTCTACGAAAGCCCTTTCGCTTTCGTCTGGTGGTTTCGCACCCCGAAGTACTCGCAGCGCTCGGTCTTCGGCCTTCTCGGCCGCGATAAGAACTTCGGTGCGCTGCGTCGCGATCTCCGGGGCTTTTCGACGTAGGACAAAAAAAGCTGTCTCGACAAGCGAGCTGCTGAAGTATGAAAAACCTTCGAATCTTCCGATCATCAAAAGCTCGGATTGACTTCCGAGGGCCTCGCGCAGTGCATAACCACTCTGGTTTTCCAACAGCGCTCCGGGAAGCACTGCCGCAAGAACTCCACCCTCCTTAAGTGACTGAAATGCTTTCCAGATGAACGCCATAGCGAGATCCGGGCGTCCACTTGTGAGATCGTCGCCGAGAATATCGACGACGCGAGCTTGTTGTACCCTTTCCATGTCCGGCCACGACCGAAATGGGGGATTCATTAGAATGATGTCAGAAGAGGGCCAATGCACTTCGAGGGCATCCGCTTCGTCCACCTGAATCTTGAGGTTCTGCGGACGATCCAGCTCCACGAAAGAAAGGTGCAGGGACGAATCAGCGATGCATTTAGAGATGCGCGACTGATCGATCCCAATTAAGTGCAGCGGCCCCGAGTTCCACGAAACCGCCCACTCTCTAACAAATTCTTGCAAGAATATCCCTGATCCACAAGCAGGATCGAGAACGACCAATGGCTCGGCTCGCACACACGTTTTGGGATATCGTTTTATTGCCTGTTGAACTAGTGCCCGAGCCAGATTCGCTGGCGTGTACCGCACATCCCGCGGCCCCCGGCCAGATGGGGCCGACTCACCCATTGCAAAGAGTACGCCCTGATTTCGTTCGATGTCAAGGTGAGCTTCCTGATAGAGCTGACTTGCCGCATGGCGAAAAAGTAGGTCCGCGCGCAGTGCGTATCCGTTTTCCTGATCCGGGTCGAGCAGAAATGGAATCATCTGCCTGGCTGATAGCTGTCGTACTGACCTTGAAAGACGGTCAACGCCACCAGCCTTTTGAAGCTCCTGGGAGAGAAGATTGAAGACGTCGTCGATCGTTTCGCACTGACGTAATTCGTTGTCCGGCAATCCACCTAGCGCGACCTCCCTAGCAGCCAACAGCAAGCCATTCAAGACTTGGAGCGAGTCAACCGTATCAACCACGTTTCGACGGACGTACCGAAACGCTCGCAATACATGCTCGATGACTCCGGGCGATCGCGGTGCCGCCGCCGTCTGTAATTCTTCCAGCAACTGTTCAGCGGCGCGAGCAGATGGAATCTGAAATTGCCGTAGGTGCGTGGGTCTGTCCCACCGCCGAATGAACATTCGGTCCCGCTTCGAGTTTATAATTACTGTGTGTCGGACGTTTGACGACCAAGACCATGGCAAGGCTTGGTCCCCAGTATCAAGTTCCTCCTCACCGCTGGAGAATTGCAGGCTAGCCTTCGTTCCGTCGAGCAAAATGGCATGATGTCCGTTTACGGGAGCAGGCGCCGCCCCGAAAAGCGGAACATTGACCAGCCCAAGAAGCTTCGCCCATGCGGTCGGCGATTTAGGGTCCCAATTATTGAAACGCCCTTCCATTGACATTTCTCGAAAGTGTAGTGGTCTTGGATCACGTGGCAGCGATTCGTCGCCGCCCAATCGTCTGCCGGTTTCTCATTTCAAGACGCGCGGCTACGTCAACGATCGCCTGTCGGCCCTTGTCTACGGCCTCTGCTGCGACATCTGCCCGCTGTAGAACTCCAGGAAGCTCGCGGCATTCAGCGATAAATTGATTGCCTTCATTTTCGCGAGAAACCACAAGATGAAAGAGCCTTTCCGCCACTCGTATTTCCTGAGTCCACTTCTGGGGCAGCGAGTTAACCATCTGACTTGTTTCAAGAATCAGTTTGCCAAGTGGAACAGACCAAACCTGTTGCTGCGTAACAACTTCCATCACGTGCTGCTCATCCGCCAACATGTAAACCCGATTCCCGTCGGTCATTAGCGTAAGGCGAGCAACCGACTGCCCACCCGGCTCATCTGGGTAATGTGATTGCAGAAAACGGATCGCCTTGCGAATCTTCTGGAGGGGGCAATTCCCATCTCGCAGCGTGCATATCGTCCTCAAGGCCACGAGGTCCCGGAAGCAAAACCGGCGCTTTGACCCTTTTCCCGCCGCAGGGACGCCCGACGGTTTTAGGAGTTCACTTCGGTCCCAATAATCGATTTGGCGGACACTCGCGCCCGTTAGCTCTGAAGCCTGCCTTGTTGAAAATTCACCAAACATCACGTCGCCTCAACTTGTAGTCATCAAACCTCATCGGAATACACGAATGTAATACCGCTGCAAGATGGAAAACGTTCGCGTATTTCTCAGCATCAAGGAAACACAATATCTCGGCGCGCCGGCCACTGCAATCCCAGGCTCCGCCCGCCGACGTTTCGAGTGCAGTCCCACTCGATCGCTCGGAACATCCAACATGAATGCCCGCGAATGCCCGAAATACGAATCGGTCCGCCGGCGCAGGCCCCAGAGCGCCTCCTTTCTCATTTTCGAATAGAAGTGTGGTCACCTCGTCCGTCCACATTCCCGTTTGTTGAGCCTCCTCGCTTTTCTTGCCGCCCCCTGGCAACACGTCCTTCGAACCCTGGCTCTTGCTTGACGGTTCGAGCTACAGCTTTGCCTGCGAGATCAGCAGGGCGCACTGTTGCAAGGGGGCCCGCATCGGCCCGTGCCGTGGGCCCCTCCGTCCGCCGACGGACGCGGGCCGTGATCGGCTCCTCGGCGGACGAATGCGTATGCCGAACACGTTGGGGAGGAGCCTCAACGGTGTGTGCAGCCTTAATCGCTTTGATGCGCCCGGCCAGCTCGGAGATGCTCGGACCTTCTTCTTTGTCGTCCTTTCGTGCCGTGCCGGAAAGACCGGCCTTGAGCTGGTCACGCAAGTTCGTCAGCTCAGACATGTAATCTTCATGCGTGAAGGGCTTGCCGAGCCTTGCCTGATAGTCGCGCAACTGGCCCTCGGCAATGGCCAGGTTCTGTCGGACGCCGTCGCACGAGAAGCGGTAGCCATCCGCAAGTCGTTCCAGGGCGTTCAGGATGGCGCGCGGTCCGGCGTGTTCCCGCGAAAGCGTGTCCTCGCGTATCGCCTTCCCTTCAAGATAAACCTCGGTCGGGAATTGGGGCCGAAGGACCAGCCCGAAGCGTAAGCCGCGATAGGTGCCCAGCGGAATGCGGGTCGCCTCAGGGACGCGCTTCGGCAAGGTGTCCAGCGTGGCGCCGAGAACAGCAAGTATGTCTTCACGCGGATACGGGCGGCCCCTGATGGCGATTTCGTCGCTGGCGTGAGCTGTCGTCGTGGCCAGGTCCGACGACAGCTTGGACACTCGCTCGGACATGCCGGCGATGGTCCCCGGCAAATCCCGCACGCGGCGTCGGGCAACGAATTGCTCATCAAGGTGGTTCTTCTTGAGCACGGAGAGGCGTTGCAGCTCCGCGTCCGCCTCGGCGAGGGTCAACACCGCCGGGTTCCCTGACGCAATTGCCTTGACCTCGGCGTAGGAGAGTTCCTGGCCGCCGATGTCCTCGGCGCGGCGGGCGGCGTTTTGGCCGGTCATCACCTGGGAGATAAAGCGTGCCTTCGTCTCCAGGGCTTGCCACATATAGGCGTCAAATGAGCCTTCAGTGACGTAGCGATGGATTGAGACTTCCTTGTTTTCGTTCCCCTGGCGGAGGATGCGGCCGTCGCGTTGCTCGACTTCGGCCGGCTTCCACGGGGCGTCGAGGTGGTGCAGGGCCACCAGGCGTTTCTGGACGTTGGTGCCGGTGCCCATCTTCTGCGTGCTGCCGATCAGAACCCGCACCGAGCCGTTCCTGACTTTCTCGAAGAGCGCTTGCTTCTTGGCGTCGGATTCGGCGTCACCCATGGCCGCGATCTGGTCGCGGGGCATGCCGTGGGCGACCAGCTTCCTGATGATTTCCTCATAGACCGAGTAACCCCAGGGCGTCGGATTGACGCCCATGTCGGAAAAAATCATCTGCGTGCCGCGGGTGGGTGTCGTCCGGTCCCAGATGGCTGCGACATTTTCGACCAGGCGGTTGATCTTTGAGCTTGGGAAATCCGGGGCCGTGGGCGACAACATCCGACCATCGGTGGCGAGTTTTCGCCCGTCGGTCGTAATCGCCAGGGCGTTGTCTATCCTCGGGTCCACCTTCTGCGAGCGGAGGCGCTCGTAGCGTTCGACCAACTCCTGCTGGAGGGCACGCTGTTCATCGGACATCGGGCAGGCGTGAACGATCGCCTTTCCCGTTTCCAACGTGGGGCGCGGCAGGTTCAGCATCTCGGCGGTCTGCACGTCGGTGAAGGCCCGGAACATCTGCTGAAGCTCGGGCAGGTTGGTGAAACGAGCGAACCGGCTCCGCGGACGCAGGCCGGCGCCGTCGGGGGAAATTTCCATGGTGTCCACCACTTCGCCGAAGGTCGCCGCCCAGGCGTCGAAATGCTCCAATCCGCGACTCCGCAGGCCTTCGGGGTCGAGGAACCGCTGCATCGTGAACATTTCCACCATCGTGTTGCTGATGGGTGTGCCGGTGGAGAACGTGACGCCGTGGCCGGCGTGCTGCCCATCGAGAAAACGGGCTTTCATGTACACATCAAACGCCCGCTCCGAGCCGCCGGTCTGGATGCCAGCGACCCGCTCCATCTTTGTGGGCGTCTCCAGGTTCTTGAAATAATGCGCTTCGTCGATGAAGACGTGATCGACGCCGAGTTCGTCGAACACCAACCCGTCATCTTTCTTGTCCTCCGCGAGCAGGTCCTTGAGCCGCTCGGCCCGCGCCGCCTTCTGCTTCTCGATGGTCTTGATGAGATTCCGGCCGGCGCCCTTCTCCCCGGCATGTTCGCGGAGCAACTCGTCGTATTCGGCGATCTGCGCCAGCAGGAACTTCTCCTGGTAGTCCCGGGACATCCCGATCCGCTCGAAGCTGCTGTGAGTCACCACGATGCCGTCCCATTCGCCGCTGGCGATCTTGGCCGTGAGGAACTTCCGGCGGTCGCGGGTCAGATCCTCTTTGGCTGCGACCAGCAGCTTGGCGTTCGGGTAGAGCTGCATGAATTCGCGGGAAAACTGCTCCAGCAAGTGATTGGGGACCACGAACATCGGCTTCTTGATGAGTCCCGCCTGCTTCATCTTCATGCCAGTCGCTGCCATCGTGAACGTCTTGCCCGCACCCACTACGTGGGCCAGCAGGGTGTTGCCGGAACTCATGCCCCGCCACACGGCATCGCACTGGTGGGGCCGGAGCGTCACGGCCTGATTCATTCCCGGAAAGTCGAGGTGCGAACCATCAAACAGGCGCGGACGCAGGTTGTTGTAGGTGTCGTTGTAGAGCCGCACCAGCCGCTCCGTGCGGTCGGGTTCGGCAAACACCCACGAGCGGAACCGCTCCTTGATGGCCTTTTGTTTCTCCCGGGCGGCGACGGTCGCCTCTTCGTTGACGACCCGCACCTCGCCGTCGCCGAGATCAACGGCGTCGTAAATCGTCGGCGTCTTCATGTTGAGCGCCAGCTCCAGCAGAGACGTGCCGTTGGCGCGCTCGGTGCCGTACTCGCTCGTAGCTGCCACGGATGCTTTCGCGGCATAGGAAGGGTCCATACTCCAGACGGCGTCTTTCTTGAGGTGGGCCACTCGGACCTCAGACGGCTCGACGTGAAACAGCTCGGCCGCGAAGGCCCCGATATCATCCGCTGGTATCCAGGGAGCGCCCAGATTGGCGTCGATGTCACCAGGTAGAACGTCCTCGGGCTGAACGCCCTGTAGCGCCCGGACGTTGCGGGAATAGGCAGGGCCCGCAGCTTGGGCGGCGGCAAGCTTCGCCCGCACGTTTCCGGACAGATAGGCGTCGGCGGTTTGCCAGGTTCGGGATTCCGGGTCAGGAAAGATCAGATCGCCCAGCTCACCGACAATTTGTGCTTTCGACTTGTCGTAGAGGGTTCCAATGAACGGCAGATCGACGGTGCCGCGTTGGTTCAGCGATACAAGCAATCCCTCCTCGGCGCTGGCAACGTGCGTGATCGGAGGCGTCCTCCCCACCACGTCCCGGACCATAATGGCGGCTTTTCTCGCCTTGCCCGTGCTTTCGTCGTAATCCTCCAGCGACATGACGAGCATGGCGTCAGGGTCCTCGCGGAACTTCACCAGGTTCGGCATCCGCCGGATGGCGCCGCCCGTGGCCGTTTCCCCGAACGTGGTCTTGTTGATCGGGCCGTACGCCAGCTCAAACCGGTCATAGGCGCGGTTCAATTCCCGGCGTGACTCATTTCGGTCGGACTCCGGCCAGCCCTGATTCTGCGATTGCAGCACCCGGCGCGCACGGTCGCGCAGGCCCACAAGGGCGGCCAGACGCTTGCCCATCAATGTGCCATACGAATTCAGTGCCTTGCCGGCGCTGACCACGGGCACGCCTTGGCCGCCCTGCAATTGATAAATCACCCTGTCGTCGCCAACGAAGAAGCTGCCTTCGCCGATGTGCCGCTCGGATGGCGGGGGTGCAAAGAGCGGGGCCGGTTCATCCCGGGTCGATGCCTGCGGTGCGGCGAAGTGCGGCAGGCGCTGTATGGCATCCTTGAGCCTGCCCGCGAGATCGCCCTTACCCGCGACGCTGTACCCTTCGCCCCCATAGAGCGTGTCCTTCCTGGTCCACGCGCCGAGAACCATTTCGGGATGATTCAGGAAGTAGCGATTGATGGGAATGTCCATGCCCTCGATGGAAAGCGGTGCAACGCCCAGCCATTCGGGATCGACATGGTTTGACACCTCGCCGGGGGCGCGCTTCCGCAGGAACAGGATGTCCGTGACCACGGACGTGCCTTCCCGCTTAAAGGCATCGGACGGCAGCCGGATCGCGCCAACGAAGTCAGCCTTCGAGCCAAGGTACTCGCGAACGCTGGCGTTCTGCTTGTCGAGCGTGAAATGCGTCGTGACCAGCGCCATCGCGCCGCCGGGTTTGAGGGCGTCGACGGACTTGGCGAAGAAATAATCGTGCAGTGAGAGCCTCTGCCCGTGGTAATCCAGCTTAACGTCGGCAAACGGCACGTTGCCGACCACCGCGTCGATTCGATCCTCCGGCAGCGGCGTATCGCGGAAGTTCTCAATGCGGATGTCCTGGTCGGGGTGAAGCGCTTTGGCAATTCGCCCCGAGATCGAGTCCATTTCAACGCCGATGAAGCGTGTCCCCGGCCGGCCGTAGCTTATGAAGTTGCCGGTGCCGCAACCCGGCTCCAGAATCGTGGCGTTGGCGGGCACGCCCAGGCGGGCGACGGCCTCGTGGATTGCCGTAATGACTGTGGGAGACGTGTAAAAGGCGTTGAATGTCGTGCGTTTCGCGCTGTCGTATTCGGCCGGCGTCAGCAACGTCACCAGTTCCCCGCCGATTGCCTGCCAGCCGGCGTCCTTGTATTTACCGGTGACAGGGTCGGGAAAGATCGAGAGGGCGACGGGGCCGAAGCCGCAGAAGCGTGCGAGTGCCTGTTTTTCTTCGGAAGTCGCAAGGCGCTGCTCTTTCTCGACATTCTTCAACGTGCGGATGGCGGTGAGGATGTCGCGCGCCTTGCCCTTCTCACCGCTTGCGATGCCCCCGTTTAGCGGTTTCGCCTCAGTATCTGGCGCGGCAGTTTCAGTCGCTGCTTGCGGCGGTTCGGGCGGCGCCCGCGTGTCGGTTGGAACATATTCCGGCAGTGGATCGAAAAGACCGGACCCGCCCCGGGACGCCCTTACCCGTTCGACGTGCGATTTCGGACGAAAGCCATTGCCGCGTCCAGCGAAAGCGGTTCCCCGTCTTCCGGCGGGGTCGAGGAGGGCAGACGCTCCTCCAGATCCCTGAGCGCCATCTCCAAGGCTTCGGCCGCGATCTGGCTCGGATCGCTGTCCGGCTTGGCTTGAGCGAGCGTCTTCTTCCAGGCGTCGTGGCTGGTCTTCAACTCCTCCGCCAAGGTTTCCAGCATCGGCAGGAGCTGGCGTGTTTGACGCAGTTGTTCGTGCAACTCCGTCCTTTCCCTGAGAAGTTCGAGCATTATGGTCTTGTACTGCATATGGGTCTCCTTCACTGGCATGGGATGCATGATCGTGCGTTTTGGCTGAGTTGCCGAAATCGAGGTCGAAAAGCGACGGACCTTGCCACGAGGGTGGTTTCTTGGCCATCGTCAAGAACACGCCGAATCACAGCGCTCCCGACTGCGGACGTGATCGTCAAGATACGGTCGCCGCTCTTTCGTCTTGCACGTCTGTTGCTTTCGTGCCACAGGCTCCCCCCATGCGTTGATTTGAGTTCCGCCGACGCGGTGCCGGCGTTGTTTTCATTATGACACGAAATGGTTGCCAAATCGTAAACGGAACCGACATGGCAGTAAGTCATTGAACGCGCATAAAAAAAGCCGGCAGTTGAAGAAGGAGGGGGGGAACCTTCTTCGGGGAATACCGCCGGCACTCATAGAATCCGCGAGCATTGAATCTGACGCAAGCAGTTTTTTAATCACCGATACATTTTTTCCCCCGACCCGCGTGGCGTTGCCCTCCCCCTTCTTTTAGCTTTTCCGTGCCCGTTCCATCAACTGCCGGGCGTCTCCCCGCTTCGCGGGGCCGGAGTGCTACAGGACTCCGCTTCGCTTCGGTCGCGAGTACGTGACAACGCTTCGCGTCCCCTTCCGCTTCCTGACGCAAGACATAATGACCTGCGGGCAATGATGGTTTATCCCCGAGTGCGTCCGTTGAAGAAGAGGAAGCCGATTCCCACACGGCCAACCGCGGGTGACGGAATGAAGCGCCGAAAAGCGCGGTGCCGGACCTAAAGCCGAAACCAAGGGAACCCCTCCCTCTGGCTCTGGCTCAGGCTCTAAAGCCCCGCGAGGGGAAAAAGACCCGTGGCCCCATCGCCCTCACCGTCGGTCGGGGGGCCCATTTTATGCCGCTTCGCGGCGATGGGCCGGCAATACCCCGACCGACGGCGAAGGCGACGGTGACGAAGCCAAGAGAGAAGGAGGACGCCCTGGGCCACCCGGCCCCGCCACCCCGAATCCGAATAGAGGTGCGAAACGCCGTCGGCATGAATCGCCGGATGCCTTTGCGGATTGGCTGGCCTGAAACCACAGGCAAGCCTGGACGGCGGTCATAACGACGCGAAAGCTTGTCACGAATGTTTTAGCGGATAGCCAAGTCATCCCATGTTCCTTCTGGCACAACCAGCACTTCCCCAACATGCGGCGATTTGCGAGCATAGGAAGGGTTGTCGTCCTTGACCATTCGACACGTCCCGCCAAGACAATGCCAACGGTCGCGCTGCATCACAAACGAATATCGGAACACCCATTCCCTCGACCAGGCGATGCGCTCGTCGTCGCTCAAAAAGTCGCAGGACTGTTTGAGCAGTACGACGCCCTGCGCGGGCCGATCGGCTGCAGGGTGCGTCAGCTCATCTGATATCAGCGTCACTCTTAGCTTCCTCGTGCCCTTCGGTTCAGCCGAACTCGGCGAGGAATTCTGAACCACAGTGTCCACACCAGCGACGAATCTTTCTGCGAAGTCATCGAATTGCATTGTGAGCGACTTAGAAGTCCCGGAAGCTTGATGGACGCCGTCATCTGTTCTCGCCTGCCTATTCTCAGACCGCTCCCGAAGCTCGTTAATCTCCGCCTGTTTCGAAGAAAGTTCACGCTGAAGCCGATCAACAAGTTCAGAGTTCGGCGGTCTCTTCGTATCCGGCACGCCGGTTTGCTTTATCGGCTGTTGGTGCTCGGGGGCCGTCGAACGCGTTGGTTGGGTAGCCGGCGCTGATACCGATGTTGCGGTAAAAGCCTGGACTGCGAGACCCGGAGACGAACGCCTCGATGGCGATTTGTCTCTCACCAAGTGAGTGCCTTCATCGATGGCCACCAAGGAAAAGACCACAAACGCCACCACGAGCCCAATGATCCGAGATCGAGACATTGCGACCTTTCGTTAAATCAGCCGTGGAGGCTGCCGAGTGCTGTCAAATGGTCACCTGGCCCACGGCATTTCAAGAGCTTACCGGCGGCGATGACTCCAGATTGTGGCTGTAGCCCACACTCGCCCAAATGAAAGGCTGGCGAACTTGCTCCAATGCGCGCATGCCGACGCTCGGCGATCGATGGCGGGCAGCCGTGTGCAAGCGCCGAAGCGATGGAATGCCTCCCTCTGGCTCAGAGGACCGGCCGGAACGAAATGCTCCCCGCTGGACGTGCCAACCCGAATCCCGAATACCCCCGAGTGCCGGCATCGAAGGGACAGCCAGTTGTAACGGCTTAGTTTTGAGAGCCGGACGCCCAGGTCCTCGCTGCCATGCTGGACGGTGACGATTACTCACGGATGTGAGCGAATACCCGAAGAAGATGAGCGGACATTTTTCGCAGAATCTTATTCGCGCATGGCAGTCAATTTGTGGACGCAGGTAACCGCAAGGGACCCATTCGCCTACGGCAAAGCCAACTCGTTTGGTCGAACCTGCGCGTATGTCGCCGGCAGCGAGAATCCCCGGAATTGTCGTCTCCAACGTGCATGGCTCACGCTCCCGCAGCGGCCAACGGCCTGACAGAAGCGCATCCGTACCAGTTAGAATGTATCCAAGGTCATTCCTCGCGACTTCCGTTGGCAGCCACCGGGGCCGACGCTCCCCGGCATGTCACTGCTTGTCACCGATTTGTCACCAAAAGCTTGAAAAACCAGTGTAAACTGTGTAAAATCTGGACAGTTCAGCAGGAATAGCCTGCGTTGCTGGTGTGACGTAAGTATCGGTTTTCCAAGTCTTTCCAAGTGACTGTCTCCCGCCGCCGCCCAAGTAGGCCGCGGGCCTCCGGAGCCGAAGGTTGCAGGTTCGAGCCCTGCCGGGAACACTCGGTTCCTTGAATTACACTTCCCCTGACATCGCGAATCCTCGAGAACTGGCTTTGGGGCCGCGCGGCACGCGCCGGCTCGACGTAAGAGTTCGCCGAAACCGCGAAACATCCGGCGTCCCCCGCGACCTTGCGCTGGTTGCCCAACGCTTGAGTTGCGCAACCAGCTCTCAAGAACCACGAAAACTCGGCGGTCTTGATCCGGAAACGAAGGCCGCTCAGGTTGCGCAGGTTTTTTACCCACCTCGTGCACACCACCGCCCGAGGGGCATAGCACCGGCGCGCGGAAAAAAATAACCGGCGTCTTTCAACAACTCGACAACCGGGCGCTCCGGCCGGAGAGCTGATAGGAATAACCGGCAATACATCCTGTGCCATGTGCAATGATCGGCCCCGCGACCATGCCCGCGGCCTCAAAATCTCGAAAGTCGCCGCAGCCATCCCGACCACCAAAGCCGCAACCACCTGGACAAAGAGCGAAAAACACTGGAGATTGACGGCGCCCCGCGCCGGCCATGGAAGCGACGACAACACTGCACAATAGCGGCATGCAAGGCGCACAACCCGCCGACGGCTCATGACTGACGACCCCACCCTGGTCTACTGTCTCCCTCCGTTACGAAAGCGAGGGGAGGGTACACGCGATTTTGGGCCATTCCTTTTTGAAGGCACCGGACAGCAGCCGGATGGCTCCGACGAAATCCTGCCTTCGAGGCCAGGTACTCGCGGACGGACGCGTTCTGTTTGTCGAGTGTGAAATGGGTCGTGACCAACGCCATCACGCCGCCGGGTTTGAGGGCGTCACTGGACTTGGCGAAGAAATAATCGTGCAGCGAAAGTCGCTGTCCCTGGTAATCGAGCTTCACGTCGGCAAACGGCACGTTGCCGACAACCGCGTCGATGCGGTCCTCGGGCAGCCGCGTATCACGGAAGTTCTCGATGCGGATTTCTTGGTCGGGGTGAAGCGCTTTGGCAATGCGGCCCGAGATCGAGTCCATCTCAACGCCGATGAAGCGTGTCCCCGATCGGGCATGGCCCATGAAGTTGCCCGTGCCGCACCCCGGTTCCAGCATCGTGGCCGTCGCGGGCACGCCCAGGCGGGCGACGGCATTGTGAATCGCAGTGATGACGGTGGGAGACGTGTAAAAGGCGTTGAACGTCGTCCGCTTGGCGCTGTCGTATTCGGCCGGCGTTAATAGCGTTGCCAGTTCTTCGCCGACGGCCTGCCAGCCGGCGTCCTTATATGTGCCGGTCACAGGGTCGGGAAAGATCGACAGGGCCACGGGACCGAAGCCGCAGAAGCGTGCAAGCACTTGCCTTTCTTCAGAAGTCGCGAGCCGCTGATCTTTGTCGACGGCTTTCAGCGTGCGTATGGCCGCGATGATGTCGCGAGCCTTCGCCTTCTCGCCGCTGGAAATGCCCCCAATTAGAGGTGTCGTTTCCGGGGTGACCGGGTCGCTGTCGGTTGCTGCTTTGCGTGGCTCGGGAGGCGCTCGCGTGTCGGTTGGGACATAATCAGGTAGCGGGTCGAAAAGACCGGGCCCACCTCGGGACGCCCTTACCCGTTCGACGTGCGATTTCGGACGAAAGCCATTGCCTCGTCCAGCGAAAGCGGTTCCCCGTCTTTCGGCGGGGACGAGGAGGGCAGACGCTCCTCCAGATCCTTGAGTGCCAGTGACACTTCAGCCGCGTGCAGCAGCTTTCGCTGGCAACGGGGGTAATTTCCCTGTTTGAAGCATCTCCCGCAAGGCGGCGACGATTGTTGTGGTGGGATCGTGGCCTCGCAGCTTCAGG
>Ga0182024_10009989_pt1 | contig 19472 bp, 14 predicted proteins | sample P32metaG_FD_120480 | JGI IMG/M metagenome (GOLD analysis project Ga0182024, IMG submission 120480) | Permafrost microbial communities from Stordalen Mire, Sweden - P3-2 metaG (Illumina Assembly) | ecosystem: Environmental > Terrestrial > Soil > Wetlands > Permafrost | place: Sweden: Stordalen... | reverse complement strand
TGCCACGTCGCTCTGCAACGCCAGTATCTCGGTGACGGTGCGTTCGTAACTGTGCGCCCAAAGGTTCTGGCCGGTTTGCGGCTGCACCAGTTCCGCGGAAATGCGCACGCGGTCATCGGAGCGCAGCACGGAGCCTTCCACCAGCGCGTCCACGCCCAATTCCTGCGCGATCTGCGCGGGGCTTTCGTGCTTGTCCTTGTACTGCATCACGGATGTGCGCGAGATCACCCGGAGTTTCTTGATCTGCGAAAGCTCGGTAATCAAGGCGTCGCACATACCGTCGGCGAAATAATCCTGTTTGGGATCGCCGGTGAGATTTTCGAGAGGCAGCACGGCGAGCGACTGAATGGATGAGGCGCCCACGGCCGGCGACCCGCGCCACTTTACTTCCACCAGTTTCCACACGAACGCCGTTATCAACACCAACGCCGCTACAGCCGATGAAGCCAGGAGGGCGCGGATAAGCCGCGAGCGAGGGGCTGCAGGCGACGGCTGAATCGGCGACGGTTGAATGGCGCTCGCCGGAATCACAGCCGAGTTCGTGCGCAAAGCTTCCAGCGCCGCGCGGATTTCGCTGGCGTGCTGGTAGCGTTGCGCCGGATCCTTCGCCAGGCAGTGCTCGATCACCGAACGCAGGCCCAGCGGCACGTTATCGCGCAACGACGGCGGTGAATCGTGTAGAATCATCGAGCTCAATTCGTACGATGTTCTCCCGCGGAACGGCCGCTTGCCGTTGGACATCTCATACAGCACCACGCCCAGCGCCCATATATCGCTGCGCGCGTCCGCCGGCTCGCCGCGAAATAATTCCGGCGCCATGTAATGCATGGTCCCCACAATCGCGCCTTCCCCGGTCAGCGTGCTGATGGATTGCGTCTTCAGGGTGATCTCGCCCGGAGTCATGTGCTTGGCCAGGCCGAAGTCCAGGACCTTGATGCGCCCTCCTGGCATGACAATAACGTTGGGAGTCTTCAAATCGCGGTGAATCACGCCACGTTCGTGCGCGTGCGCCATGGCGTCCGCGATTTGTTCGCCGTAGCGAATCACCGTCTCCACCGGAAGCCCGTCTTCCGGAATTTGCTCGGCCAAGGAACGACCGCTGACGAATTCCATGACGATGTAGCTCTTGCCGTCCGCTTCGCCCACGTCATAAATGGTGCAAATGTTGGGATGATTCAGCGCGGAAGCGGTGCGCGCCTCGCGAATCAAAAGCGCGCGTGCGTTTTCGTCCTGGTTCAGTTCGTCAGGAAGGAATTTCAGGGCGACGTCGCGGTTTAGCCGGTCATCATGCGCGCGATAAACCACTCCCATCCCGCCGGCACCGACTTTTTCGACGATTCGGTAATGCGAGACGGTCTGGTCGCTCACGTGTGCGAGACGCTCAAGCGAGCATCTTAGGCCGCCGCGGAAACCCAAGTCAACGCGGAAGCCAACCCCGGTTTCGCGCCATTGACTGCGAGTGGTTTCATTTACAATCAAGCGAGTGAGCTACGCAGCTTGCTATATCGGTTCTGAATTGTCAGACAAGCGTTGGAACCCGTTTATCGCAAGATCGCGTGGGCAATCCTCGTCCAGCAGGGCAGGCCATGAAAAACGAAGTGAGGTGCTGGAGTTGGTCGAGCTCTGTTTTCTGCCGAGTTACTCCGATTGCGGACGTTTCAGGGTTCTCTAAAGTGATTTAGTAACATCCCTGAATCAAAATTCTAGCGTCGGCGTCGGCGGCTTCTGTCCTGACCTATCCTGATGTATGTTCCCTGTTCCGGCTTTCGTGTAACGGCGTCGAAAGACAGTGGTAGTAGCCACCGTAAAGGAGTGTAACCGTGCAACCACGTTCGGTTTTCTCAGTCATTGGGAACGCGTTGAAGATGCCGATTTTCTACCTTCAGGACTACTCGCTGCTCGCTTTTCATTCGGTTCGGGTAATCTTCAGTACAACCCGTTACTCTGCCGACTTGGCGGAGCAGATTGACCTGATCGGGGCGGGCTCGTTGCCGATTATCGTCGTAGCTCTTGCCTGCGTTGGCGGCGTAATCGTATTGAATGCAGCATCACAATTTAAGCGCTTCGGCGAAACGGTTCTGACGGGTGACGCCCTTTCGCTCTCGCTCCTCCGCGAACTCGGTCCGGTATTTACGGCGCTTCTGGTCGCGGGCCGGAACGCCACTGGGATGGCTTCCCAGTTGGGCTCCATGCTCGTTACAGAACAGGTGGACGCTATGCGCGGGCTCGGAATTGACCCAATTCGCAAGCTGGTGACTCCGCGTGTGCTTGCGACGGTTTTGACCCTACCCTTGCTCGTGGCCATCGGTGACTGCGCAGGCCTGTTCGGCGGATTCCTAATCGCGACTGTTACACTACACATTGATGCGGAACAGTTCTGGACACGCGCCATCAAAGCGCTAGTTTTGGGCGACCTCGTTATCGGCTTTTCGAAACCGATTGTTTTCGGATTTATCGTTGCGACGGTGGGTTGTTATCAGGGGTTACGCGTCGAAGGTGGCACTGCCGGGGTGGGTCGCGCTACGATCATGGCATTTGTCGTGTCCTCGTTGGCCGTCCTGGTTGCGGACCTGTTCCTCACCCGACTGCTCCTTTACATATTCAATTTGTGACACTCCCAGTCAGGACCACCGCCGCGGGGGCTGATGGTCGGCTACCGGGCAAGTGCCTCAGCGTTACTCGAGTCCGTTTGCGGCGTCTGGAATTGACGGTTCGTCTGCGAAGCCGCAAAATGACCCAACACTGAGCAACGTTCAAAAAGTGACGCGCAACCGCCTGCTCGTTCTGAACGCCCGCCAATGGCAGACCCGAAGGGCCGTTCACGGTGCATTTCCCGCAAGCTTTTCATTTGCCTTTCCTCCAATCACAACGTTATCGGGTGTGTACTGACTTGAAATCTCTGCCGCACTATATTATGGTGCGTACGTGACTATGCTTATATATTCAAAAAACAGTATTTACCGTCCAAGCGTGCCCTGAATGAACGCCGTAGCCGCCCGGCCCTTCGCCACCGCGGCGCTACGTTCCTCCTCAAACTTCGAAATTTCTAATCGCAAATATGAAGGATTAGAACCTCTCGCAACTCGCAGAAAACAAACCACGGCAACACGCTGTAATCGCCAATTTTTGCATGGTTCGATATTTCGCCGAATCAGTCTCGCCGCCGCACGCCGCAATATGCGCGACGGATCACCGCTGCTGCCGGGTCGCGCTATCAGGCCGCCTACCAGACGCTTAGTTCGCTGGAACCGAGGAGGCGGGGGCCGGCAAAGCCGCTGGCAGCGAATTCTTGGCGACGGCTGTCGGATGCTGCGACGGCAGCGGTGGCATCAGTGCGAGGGCGTGGTCGCGCATGGCTGCGAATTCGTTCCAGTCGCGCTTCGATACCGGATCGGACGGCGGCAGCGGGAGGCGCTCGAAGTTCAGGAACTCTTTGCCGTGTTGGATGCGGAAATCCAGATGCGGGCCGGTGGCGAGGCCGGTCATGCCAACGAGGCCGATGCGCTGGCCCTGCTCGACGCGCTCGCCGGAATGCACCAGCACGCGAGACAAGTGCATGTAGTACGTCGTGTAACCATTGTTGTGCTGAATCTCGATCAGATTGCCCGCGCCGCCTTTCCTGCCGGCGAAAATCACACGACCATCGCCGATGGTTTGCACGGGCGTGCCGGTGGGCGCGGCGTAATCAATTCCCAGGTGTGGCCGGTACTCTTTCAGAATGGGATGGAAGCGATGCTCGCTGAAATGCGAGGTAATCACGGCAGCGAACTTCAGCGGCGAATGCAGAAAGGCTTTTTTCATAGACTTCCCTTCCGGCGTGTAATACGCAGGCGCACCGTTGGGGCCATGAAACAGGACCGCGCGGTAAGGATGCGAGCCGTTGTTGTACTCCGCGGCGAGAATGCGGCCATAGGAAGCAACCTCGCCAGTCGCAAGCGTTTTCTTTTCGACGACCACGCGGAAAGTGTCGCCCGGGCGCGGGTCCGTGTAAAAATCCAGATCCCAACCGAAGATTTCCGCCAGGTGCATGGCCAGCTCCGGCCTTTCTCCCGCGTCCAGCACGGCGCCGAAGAGGGAGCCGTTGACTCTGCCGGTGACGCCCACTTCCTCGGTTTCCGACGGAAGGGTCTGCACCTCCGCATGGAAATCATTTCCCTGCGGCCGGATGTAGAGGACGCGATCGGCATCAATGCGGTAGCGCACTTCGCGCAGGTCACCCAGAATCGAGCGTCCCACCACGAAGCGATTCCCCGCGCGCAGATGGCGCAGATCGAAAACAGATTGCGCGGAAGATATCAGGCGCGTGGCGGCGTTCGAGCTGAATCCCATACTCTGCAGGAAAGCTGGGAACGGCTGGCGCGCTGGGACCACCGCCTCGCTGAACAGGACCAGCTGCTCCTGCATGCGATGAGCTTCTTCGCGCGAGGGAGAAGTCTGGGTCATGATTTCGTAATCGGCGGCGGAAGTGCGGAAGTAATATGCGGCGACGACGCCCGTTACAGCTACGGCGAGCAACAAAATGCAGATTAGAACCTTTATTTTTGTTCCCATAATTCCCTACGGCGAATGAATTTCGAAGATGGGAGCATAGCGCAATGCGATGAGGGGCAGGAAGTGAAATGCTGCGGATTTGTTCATGGTGGTAACAGACGAGGTTCGGGGGTCTGGGCGGCTCGAAACGAAACCCGTGCAACCGCAGAGATGCAGAGTTCGCAGAGAAAACCGAAAGCAATAGCGCCGGCGAGACGCCTGCCTACCGGCAGGCAGGCCGGCGCCACCAGAGGCTAGTGAGAGGCGCCTGCGGCTGTGGTGAACTGCGCTCTGTGCGCGGCCTCGGCGAAGTAATTTCGTTCGCGCAGGCCGTGGTAAATCCGGCCGGCGATTTCGGAAGCATGCGGACCGCTCACCGCGCGGCCGCCCCCGCGAATAAGAACCACGAGCACGATTTTCGGATGCGCCTGGTCAGCATAAGAAACGAACCAGCCTAAGCGTCCGCCGAGCGATTCGTCGTTGCACGTGCCGGTCTTGCCGAGAGCCTGCTCGCCATCGGGGTCGTAGCTTTGCTTCGCGGTGCCGTACATCACGGCAGCGAGCATCCCTTCGCGCAAATCGGGAAGCAGCGGCGCGATATCAAGTTGCTGGCGCACGCGCGGCTGAAAATTTTGACGCGCTTCATCGGTGCGCGGATATTGCAGGTAATACTGCGTGCCGCCGTTCGCCAGAGTGGAAACCAGCGAGGCGAGCTGCAGCGGCGTGAGGCGGATGCCTTCGCCGAAACTGGACATGCGCGCGACGCCGCCGTATGCGGGAGGCGCGGAGGGCACCAAACCGGGCTGCTCTTCGGGAATGCCGTAGCCGGCGCGTTCACCTAAGCCGACCAGCTGCGCGTATTGGTGGACGCGCGGAAAACCCAGGCGCGTGCCGACCTCTTCAAAATAAACGTTATTGGAATGCGCCATCGCTTCGGTGAGGTCCATGTAGCGGCGATGACCCACTTTGAGCATCGTGTCACGAGTGATGACGCCTTCCTGCAGCCCAGCGAGCGCGATGACGGGCTTGATCGTGGAGCACGGCTCGAAGCCGGAAGAAAAAGCCATTTTCTGGTTGACAATCGTGAGGATGCGGCCCGTGGACGGGTCCATCGCGAGCACCGAGCCGTTGGCGTGGCCGAGCGCGTTCACAGCAACCTCGCGAATTACAGGGTCGTCGTAGGTGGCATCATCATTCTTAGTGGGATCACCGTAGGCCGAAATGCCGGATTTCTTGTGGTGCGCGCGCGTCGTAGTGGCCGCAGGTGTGGCCGCCGACGCGACGGCGAAGGTGCCCGCGAGAAAAAGACACAAGAGCGGGACAAATTGTTTTAAGGCTGGGCTATGTTGCATTGAGTCCTATCTCGGCCTAAGAATCACATACCACAACCGATTGAATGCCAGTTTACGGAAGGTACACAGGGGAGTGCAACTGTTAAGGAGTACAGCTTTCCTGTGCGGCATAACTGGCCTAAAGGACAGATGCGGACTGCGGGCAGAATAAGGCTAAACTGCGAGCCAGAGGGCGAGGCGGCAACAGGCCGCCCCGCGTCCGGTGTGAAATTATTCGTGTGGCACAGGTGCCGCTCCGGTGCTAGCGGCCCGTGCGACTCTGCGAAGAAGCGGTTGCAGCCGCCGCTTTTGGCGGTTGCTTGGCCGCGTCTGTGGCCAATTTTTGTGCTTCGGCTGAGGGCTTGCCGTTTCCATCGGCTGGAACGGCGGGATGCGCGAGCAAACCGAGCTGCTTGCGCAGGTCGTGTTCGATTTTGCCGCGGATGTCGGTGTTTTCCTTGAGGAAAACGCGGGCATTTTCGCGGCCCTGGCCCAGGCGTTCGTTCTTGTAGGAAATCCAGGTACCGGATTTTTCGAGCAGGCCATTGGTGACGCCCAGATCAATCAAATCGCCTTCGCGCGAGATGCCTTCACCGTAAATGATGTCGAACTCGGCCTCGCGGAACGGCGCGGCAACTTTGTTTTTCACGATTTTCGCGCGGGTGCGTGAACCGATGATGCGATCGCCTTCCTTAATGGACTGAATGCGCCGGATATCCACGCGGATGGAGGCATAAAACTTCAGCGCGCGGCCGCCGGTGGTAGTTTCCGGATTGCCGAACATCACGCCGATCTTCTCGCGGATCTGGTTGATGAAAATCAGGCAGGTCTTCGATTTCGAGACGATGGCGGTGAGCTTGCGCAGGGCTTGGGACATCAAGCGCGCCTGCAGGCCCATCTGCGCGTCGCCCATATCGCCTTCAAGTTCTGCGCGCGGCACCAGGGCAGCCACCGAGTCCACGACTATAATGTCCACGGCGTTCGAGCGGATCAACGCCTCTGCGATTTCCAGCGCCTGTTCGCCGTTGTCCGGCTGCGATACCAGCAAGTTGTCCACGTCCACGCCCAGCTTGCGCGCGTAGGAAGGATCGAGCGCGTGCTCGGCGTCAATGAAAGCCGCCTGGCCGCCCAGCTTTTGAGCTTCGGCAATGACGTGCAGGGTCAGTGTGGTCTTGCCGCCGGATTCCGGGCCGTACACCTCGATCACGCGTCCGCGCGGGAAGCCGCCGACGCCGAGAGCTGCGTCAATGGAGATCGAGCCGGTCGGGATGACGTTCACGGGGACGAGCACGTCCTTGTTCCCCAAGCGCATGATGGAGCCCTTGCCGTACTGCTTTTCAATCTGCGAGATTGCCAAATCCAGATTTTTTGACTTTTCGTCGTTCACAGTGCCACCTCAAGAGGACTATCTGTTTGGTCTTAGCTGGAGACCGAGGCGGAGTGAGTTTAACACTGAGTGCCCGTTCCCGGCTCGGCCATTTCGAGGGGCATATTAGCACAAGGCGAACAAAAAGCAAAAGGTATTTTAGGCGTGGTTGCGCCGTGACTTTTGCCTGAATGTCAGGCAAAATGAAATACAGGCGAGGACATCCATGGAGTCCGCAAAAGTCGGAAAGCGCGGCGCGATCATCGTGCCCGCCAAGCTGCGCAAGCGCTTCGGAATCGAAGAAGGAAGCATGGTGATCGCCGAAGAACGGGAAGACGGCATTCTGATTCGCCCCGCAATCGTCATGCCTGTCGAGCGGTACACCCCAGAGCGCCGGGCAGAGTTCCTGTTATCCACATCCACTACGGCACAGGATTACGAGCGCGCGCGGAAAGAAGTGAAGAAACTTGGGATCGATCCCGATGCGATCCGGCACAGGCGTCCGCAATAGATGGACCGGCTGTTCCTGGACGCGAACGTGCTTTTCTCCGCGGCATATCGTCCCGATGCCGACCTTCTGAGCCTGTGGAAACTGAAAAGAGCCACGCTATGCTCTTCCCGGTACGCGGTCCAAGAGGCGCGGTTCAACCTTGATGACGAAGATCAGCGTGCTCGTCTCACGACACTCATGCAGCATCTTCATTTGTTCGAGCCGGTCTCCCGCGAGCTGCCCGGCGGCGTTTCCCTTCCGGAGAAAGATATCCCCATTTTGCTCGCGGCCATCAAAGCACGAGCCACGCACCTCTTGACCGGCGACATACGGCATTTCGGGCCTCATTTTGGCCATCGGATCGCGGGTATTTTCATTTTGCTTCCCGGCGATTATCTGCGAACACACAGCTAACCTTCACGCAATTAGAAAGGTTCGCAAGGTTCAAAGAAGCGCGCCGGCAGGATTGTCCGTCTTCGCTAATGCTTCGGCGGGCGGGCCTGTGCCACTAATATTTGTAGAAGCCGCGGCCGGATTTGCGGCCTAGCCAGCCGGCGGCTACGTACTTGCGCAACAGGGGGCAGGCGCGATACTTGGGATCGCCGAAACCGGTTTGCAGCACTTCGAGAATATTCACGCAGACATCCAGGCCGATGAAATCAGCCAGCTCCAGCGGGCCCATGGGATGGTTCATCCCCATTTTCATCACGGCGTCCACGGCTTCGGGAGTGGCGACGCCTTCCATCACCGTAAAGGCGGCTTCGTTGATCAGCGGCATCAGGACGCGGTTGGAGACGAAGCCGGGTGCGTCGTTCACCGCGACGGGCTTCTTTTCCAGCTTTTCACACAGGGACATGGTGACGTGAAACGTGTCGTCGCTGGTGGCCAAGCCGCGGATTACTTCCACCAGCGCCATCACAGGGACCGGATTCATGAAGTGCATGCCGATGAATTTTTCCGGGCGCGAGGTTTGCGCGGCGAGCTGCGTGATGGAAATTGACGACGTATTGCTTGCGAGAATCACGCCGGGCCTGAGCACCGCGTCCACATCTTTGAGCAGGCGGACTTTCAGGTCGAGCTGTTCGGGAACGGCTTCAACGGCGAAATCGGCCGCGGCCAGCGCGGAGACGTCGGTCGTCGGCTGGATGCGCGCAAGGATGAGCGGCTTTTCGCTGGCAGTGATTTTTTCCTTCTTCACTTCGCGGTCGAGGTTCTTGCCTATGGTTTCCAGACCGCGGTCGAGGAAGCGCGTTTCGACGTCGCGCAGAATCACGTTGTAGCCGGCGCGCGCAAAGACGTGGGCGATGCCGTTGCCCATCGTGCCGGCGCCGAGCACCGCGACAGTCTTGATCGCATAAACGGACATGAAGCCTCCAGAATTAGAAAGGATGTAGAGGAGCTAAAGGAAACATAGGACGTGGAGAATCGTCAAGCATCTCGCTTCACAGAACTCGGTGCCACCGATGCTTCGATTTGATTATTGGAGTTCAGACGCGTCCATGACTTGGCGGATCATTTCTTTCGCGCGTTTCTGCGATGATGGCGTCACACGAATTCGCAACTGGCCTGCGGAAGCGTCAGCTGCAGCGCCGATGCCGATTCCGCGGAGGCACGTGATCAGATTTTCTCTAGTCGTAGTGTCCTGGCCGGACCAAACTTCGGCGGTCGCGTCGTCCGGATCGAAATCGTCGGGAACGTAATCGGGCGGGACGTCGGACAAATCATCCTCGTCCTCCGTCGCCTCCGGTTCTGGCGCGGATGAATCGGAATTGCGGAGTTCGTCGCCTGTTTCCTCTGGCGCCGTTTCGCGGCGGCGAGCCGCACCTTCCAACGCCAAGCTAGCCGCGTGGCGATCACGCGCATGAATAAAGATTGCGTAGACCTGCCGGGACCAGCCCGGCAATGATCCGACTTTGTCGCCACGCTCGTGGTACGGGATTTTCGCCGTTTCGAGCGCGTCAACGATTCCGTCCCGAGTCCCCGCGTCCGTTCCAGTCCAGAAAAGCTCGGGCGTGCCTGAAAATTCAGGATTGTTGGAATGAACGTCCGATTCTTCGAGGCGCTCCGCGAGAGCGACGTCGCAATCGGAGCAACGCGTGAAACCGGGCCGATACTCAGCTCTACACTCGGGGCAGAACATGGATTTACGTGCGCTCCGGAATGCGTTAGGGCAGAAGCTAGAGCCGACAAGACGCCCTTCGATCCTGCCACCTGCAGGCTCTCAGGGCAAGCCGACGCTACGGCAGCTCAATGGCAAGCGCTACGGCGTTGCCGCCGCCGAGGCAGAGGGCTGCGATGCCGCGCTTGAGATCGCGGCGCTGCAGCTCGTACAGCAGCGTGACCAGAACGCGTGCGCCGGATGCGCCGATGGGATGGCCTAGCGCGACGGCACCGCCGTTTACGTTTACTTTTTCGGGGTTGAGCTTCAGCACGCGGGTTACGGCGATGGCGGCCACTGCGAAAGCTTCGTTCAGTTCGTACAGATCCACGTCCTTGTCGCGGTCCCAGCCCGTCTTCTGCAGAAGTTTTTCTACGGCGTCCACCGGCGCCATCATCACCCACTTGGGTTCGACGCCGCTGACGGCTTGCGCGACGATGCGCGCCATCGGCTGCTTTCCGAAGCGCGCGGCATTTTTTTCGCTGGTGACGATCACGGCGGCGGCGCCGTCATTCGTTCCCGGCGCGTTCCCTGCCGTTACCGTGCCGTCTTTCTTGAACGCGGGTTTCAGCTTCGCGAGAATTTCCATCGAGGTATCCTCGCGCGGCGATTCGTCGGTCTTGATGACGATGGGATCGCCTTTTTTCTGCGGAATTTCCACCGGGACGATCTGCGCACTGAAGAAGCAAGATTTTATAGCGCGAATCGCTTTCTGATGACTTTCCAGCGCGAACTGATCCTGTTCCTGACGAGAGATGCCGTATTTCTCAGCAACCAGTTCCCCGGTGACACCCATGTGAAAATCTTCGTACACGTCCCACAAGCCGTCGGTGATCATGGAGTCGAAGATTTCCTGATTGCCCAGGCGGAAGCCGGTGCGGGCGCCTTTCAGCAGGTAAGGGCAATTGGACATGGACTCCATGCCGCCGGCGACGACCACTTCCGATTCGCCCAGCTGCACCGCTTGCGCCGCGAGCGCCACAGCTTTTAATCCTGAACCGCAAACTTTGTTGATGGTCATCGCGGCAACGCGCGCGTCGAGACCGCCGCGCAGCGCCGCCTGCCGCGCGGGATTCTGGCCCAGCCCGGCCTGGACGACGTTGCCCATGATCGTTTCGTCCACCTGCTTGGGCTCGATGCCGGCGCGGCGCACGACTTCGGCGACGGCTTTCGAGCCGAGCTCCGTCGCGGAAAGAGGCGACAGCCCGCCCATGAATCTTCCGATGGGCGTGCGCACGGCGCTTAAGATGACAGCTCGTTCCATGGTGGCTGCTCCTTCAGGCTTCCTCGGTCGGAATCACAAGTATAAGCGCCGCGCCACACGCGGTCAATTTTGCGGCCGTCCGGTAATCGCGCACTCTTGGCACAGCGAAAATCCGAGCGCGATTTTCAGGTGTATCATCGTCTGGAAAATCCGCCGTAACGAACGACGCACACCCACGGAGGACGGCTATGGAGCGTGACGAATTCCTGCAAAATTTCGATCAGGTGCGCGAGAGGACCATGCGTGTGGTCCGTTGCATTCCGCCAGACCAATTCGGGTGGACCTGCCGCGCCGGAGCATTCACACTCGGCGACTTGGCGCGCCATATCGCCGCGACCGAACGATTCGTCTTCGCGGAAGGAGCGTGCGGGCGGCCGAGCCAATACAAGGGCTGCGGCCGCGACCTGGCCCACGGACAACAGAACATCCTCGCGTTCATGGAGTGCCTGCACGCCGAGTCCATGCAAATTTTTCGCGAAATGACCAACGAACAGTGGAACGCGAAAGGTAAATCCCCCGACGGCCACCCTATCACCGCATGGAAATTGCTGCGCGCCAAGCTCGAGCACGAAGCGCATCATCGCGGCCAGATTTATTTGTATCTCGGGATCCTCGGCGTGGCCGCTCCGTCGCTCTTCGGGTTAAACGAGCAGCAGGTAAAGAGCCTTTCCGCTTAGAAAGAGCATACTTGCTGTAACCGTACATCCCAAACGCACGTCGTATGTACAGAGAGCAAAAAAATGCGAACACTACTGGTCATCTTGATGCTGGCAGTGAGCGCTTCTTTCGCGCAGGCCCAGGACGCGGCGGCGCAGGCTGCCCAGCAACAAGCCATTCAACAGACGATGATGAATGCCCAGCAAGTTCAGCAGAACGCTCAGCAAGCCATGCAACAGGCACAGCAGGCCGCGCAAACATTTCAGCGGGAGCAACAGCAGGCAGCTCAATCCGATCCACTACCCGTTTGCTGCAGCATCGCTGGCAAGCCAAAATTTTCGGTGAAGTCCGGCACCTACGCTTCCTCCAAGACGGTAAAAATAACGGACTCCACTCGCGGCGCAATCATTTACTACACCACTGACGGCTGGACGCCCACAACCGCGTCGAACCGTTACATGGGCCCGATCACGATCAGTTCCACCACCACCTTGCAAGCGATCGCGGTCTATCCCTTGTACGGACCTTACGGGCAGGGTTATGGGAGGAGTTTTGTTGTCTCGGCGCAGTACAACATTACTTCTCCGGCTGCCGCAGCCAGTTCCTTGCCGCCGAATCCGCCGCCTACTACGCAAGGTGTTGCCGCGGCGCCAGCGGATGGGCGACTGACGCTCTCCGAGGGCACGCCCGTGCTGCTGGTGTTCGCCGCCGATGTAAATTCAAAGACGGCCTCTGTCGGCGACCAGATTCCGCTGTCGCTTAGCGAAGACTTGAAGGCCGGGAACGTGGTGGTCGCGCCGAAAGGCTCGCCGACTTTCGCTCTTGTTACGCAAGTGGATACGACCGGCCCTGGAGGCGGCCCAGGTGACATCACTTTTCAGGTAGATTCGCTGACGGTGAACGGTACGGTTATTAGGCTGCGCGGATTTGCAACGAAAGAAGGCGAGGCCAAGCCGCCGAACGCCGCGGTCTTGATTCCGGTTGTGGGACCATTCACTGTGTTCAAGCACGGCACAGACGCGGAGATCAAGCCGGGCACGCCGTTTACAGCGTTCGTGGACGCGGACACTTCGCTGCCGCGGGCGCAATAGCCGGGACTAACGCGAAATTGCCATTCGGGTTAATGCAGTCAAATATCCCGACATGATATTCGTAAGCGCCCGATGATTCTGTGCGCGTTTCGAGATTCCCAAATCGCCCCGGAAGGTCTTCGCCTCAGCTTCGCCCCTGCAAAAGTCTGCTAATATGGTTGCGAACTAAATCGTATTCATGACTTCCAATCGATCCTCGAAAGAATCCTCGGAGCGAAATTCCGGACTGAACGCCGGGCAGCGCGCGGCGGTGGAGCACGGCGATGGTCCGCTGCTGGTGGTTGCGGGCGCGGGCACGGGCAAGACGCGCGTGATCATCGAACGGATCCGCAACCTGCTCGAGACGAATCCGGAGCTGGCCGGCGAGAGCATCCTAGGTCTCACGTTCACCGACAAAGCCGCCGGGCAGATGAAGGGTCGCGTGGTGAAAGCCATCGGCGAACGGGCCGAGGGTGTGTGGCTCAGCACGTTTCACAAATTTTGCTTGGAAAAAATTCTGCAGGCGACCAATCCGGATTCACAGCCGCTCGATGAAATTGACCACAAGATTTTGCTGCGGCGGCACATCGGCGAACTCGATCTGAAACATTTCCGCAGGCTGCAGGATCCCGGCGAGTTCATCAGCGATTTCGTGAAATTCTTTTCGCGTTGCCAGGACGAGTTGGTTACGCCCGAGGATTACGAACGATTCGTAGCAGGACTGCGGAAGAAACATGAGGCCGGAAAGAAATCGCTGGAATCCGACGCGCTGCAAATCGCGGAGGATGAAGTCGCGCGACAGGAGGAGCTGGCGCGCGTCTATCGCGTCAGCGAGCGCCTGCTACGCGAGCGCAACCTGCTGACCTTCGGCGAACAACTCATGCATGCTGTGCAGATGTTGCGCAGAGACGATTCCCTGCGTCAGCGGATGCACGAACAGTACCGCTACATTCTGGTGGACGAATTTCAGGACACGAACATCGCGCAACTCGAACTGCTGTGGCTGCTCGCGGGCGAACGCCGCAACATCGTCGCTGTGGGTGATGATGACCAGGCGATTTATCGCTTCCGTGGCGCTTCGTTCGGGAGCTTCACGATATTCTTGAAGCGATTTTGCGGCGTCACCGACGCGAAACTGGGTCCCGCCACGAAGAAATTCCTGGTTTCCCTTTCGCAGAATTACCGCTCGACGCAGCGAATCCTGCGTGTGGCCGGCGAAGTGATCCAGCACAACGAAAAATCGCCATTGCTGCCGCCCAAGGCGCTGACCACGGAAAATCGCGAAGGCGAAAAAATTCGCATCGCGGAATTCGCCACGCCCGAAGAAGAAGCGCATTGGGTCACTTCCGAAATCGAGCGGTTGCACGCGGCAGGCGCGGCCTGGCGCAACTTCGCGGTGCTGTACCGCAAGCACACGCACCGGGAAAAGCTGGTGGATGAGTTGCGCAGGCGGGAGATTCCGTTTGTGATTCGCAAGTTATCAATTCTGTCCAGCACGCTGCTGCGCGATTTGCTCGCATGGCTGCGGCTGATTGTAGTGCCCGGAGACAACGTGGCCTGTGCGCGCGTGCTGGCCGCGCCGTACTGGGGCCTGGAACCGCGCGACCTGGTGCGCCTAGCGGAGCGCGCCGAGAAAAACCATCGCCGGCCGATGGGCGACGAACTCGAAACCGCGCAGAACGAAGCGCCATTCAACGCGCGAGGCCGGCTCGGCGAATTGGTGGAGTTGTTGAATCAGTTGCGCCAAAGCGCGAAGCGTTCCACCGCAACGGAATTGGTGGACGAACTGATCACCGGGCTAGCCCTGGCGCCGCTGCCTTCGGACCAGGACCGCTACTATCTCGACCGCTTCGTGACGTTCGTAAAAGAATGGGAACGCAAGAGCGAAGAAAAGCAGCTGCGCCACTTCATCGAATACCTCGCGTATTTTTACGAAGCGGGCGGCGACATTTCGCTGGAAGAAGAAATTTCCGACGACGCCGTGCAGTTGATGACCGTGCATTCCGCCAAAGGCTTGGAATTCCCGCACGTTTTCATCCTGCGCGTTTCCAAGAACGACTTCCCTTCCGGCGTGCGCAAGGTCGTCTTCGAATTTCCGCCGGAACTGATGAAAGAAGAACAGCCCAAGTTTGATTTTCAGATTCAGGAAGAGCGGCGGCTTTTCTACGTGGCGCTGACGCGCGCGGAGCGGCAACTGACGCTTTCGACTCTCGTGAACAAGCGCAAGAAACCTTCGCCATTTCTCGACGACTTCCTGGCCAACGCGAAAATCAAAGCGCTAGACACACATCAACTCGTACCGAAAGTGCACGTGCCGCCTGCCGAGGAAACCGCGGGACCCGAAGCCAGTTCGAGCGACCCTGCGCAACTCTTTCCGCCCGGCAACGAACCATCCAGGGCGTATTCGCAGGTGGCGCTGTGGGCAAAGGCCTTTCATCCGCCGCGCCCCGAACCGCTACAATTGAGCGCTTCGGCGATTGACGCCTACGATCGCTGCCCGATGCGCTACATGTTCCAGTACGTATGGGGCATTCGCGGCGGCGCGCATGCCATGGCTACGTTCGGCAACGTGATGCATCGCACCATCAAGGAATTCGTCACGGAATTCGGCAAGCGCAAGAAGGTTTCGCTCATAGAAGTGCTGGATATTTACGACCGCGAGTGGTCCGCCGCAGGATTCATTGACGAATATCACGAGGAGGAATATCGCAAGGCGGGGCGCGAGCAACTCGAAGCGTTTCATCGCACGTATAGCGGCGCGCGGGCCGATGTGCTGTATCAGGAGAAAACTTTCGAGCTACCGTTGGAGCACGACGTGATCGTCACAGGCCGCATGGACCAGGTGAACCGCATCGAAGGGAACCAGGTCGAAATCATTGACTACAAAACCGGCCGGCCGAAAGACGCGAAAGCCGCGGCGAAAGATCTGCAGCTCGGCGTGTACGCGCTGGCGGCGGAAGAAGTGCTCGACCTGGATCCGGTGCGCCTGGTGTTTTACAACCTGATGACCAACGAAGGCGTAGCGGCGACGCGCGACGCCAAAGCGTTGAAAGAAACGAAACAGAAAATCGCAGAAGTAGCGGACCAGATTCGTGCGCGCGAATTTTCCGCGAAGCCGGGATTCGGCTGCGGATTCTGTGATTACAAACCGCTATGTCCCGCGCACGAGCAGTTGATTTCGATACGGCCATCGCCGCGTCCAGCCGGCGCGAAAGAGAATGCCGATTCCTCGCTGCGTTGAGAGTGACCCGCTCACAGAAAACTGGCGTCACAAAAAAAACAGGGCGTCGCGATTTCTCGTGACGCCCCGTTTTTTTTCCGATTGGGCTTCTCTGCCTGACCAAGCCCGGGATGTTCCGCGCATGAACTACTGTGGAACTTTCTCCCCGCGATTCAGCGGCGCCGTAAATTTCACGACGCGCTCGATTCGCTTCGTCAATCTATAAAGGCCGGGGACGTTGAAGTCAAGCAGAAAAACTTTTGTGCCGGCGCGATTTATAAATCATTGGAGCGCTAGCGAACATTGCTGCCGGTGCAGCAATTGCAGAATTTGCGCGTCAACGGATAAATGGCGGCTTACATGTACTGCGCCAGCATCGTGACGCGAGCCGCGACAAACAAATAATCGCGATTTGCCGTGCCTTCGCGATGGCTGGGCGAAATCTAGTGCAATCCGCTCTGGTAATAGCCCTGGCGCGCGGTTACGTCCAGGTCCGGGCGGCGCACGCGCACCTCGATGCTGTGAAAATCCTTGCTGCGGTCGGTGTCTTGCGGCTGAAACGTGATGGTGTACTGGTTGCGTGCTTGTTCGGTGACGGAGGCGTAGAGGTTTTCCAGCCCGCGATCCTTGCCCGCGTAAAAAGTATCGCCGCCGGTGGACGTGGCGTATCTCTCCAGCCTGGTGCTTTCCTTCTGCAGAAATGCGTGGCCCACGGAAATGGAATAAACGGAAATATCGGACTTGAGCAAGAGCTGCAAAGTCTGGTCCAGCGTGTGCTCGTTGCTGTGCGAATTATTTCCGTCGGAAATCAGGAAAATAATTTTGCGGCGGTCGCGCCCGCGGCTCTTCAGCATCTCCCCCGCCGCGTACACCGCGTCGTCGAGGTCCTTGTCCTGCTTTTGCTGCTGGACGCCCAGGGTCGTCGGCGCTCCGGTTTCCAGGGAATGTCCGTTGGAAGTGGCGCCCGAGGTTAAGGGGCCGCCGACGGGCGAGCCGGGATAGTGCGAATGGAGGTCGAGGCGCTTGAGTTGAGTGAACAACAGGTCATTGTTGAACGAGAATTCCGAGACCGTATTGGGAAATTGGTCGTACGTGACCACCGCCACTTCGTCGTTGGGCCCGAAGCCGCCGGAGATGGCGGTCAAACTTTTTTGCACCTGGTCGGCGGACTTGATCGAGAGATCGTCATCAATCAGCACGACAGCTGATAGCGGATACGGATCGGAGGTAAAGTAAACAATTTGCTGTTCTACGTTGTCGCAGAACACGCGGAATTCGTCCTTTTGCAAATCTCCGATCAACTGGCCGTCCCGGTTCTTCACGGTTACCGGAACGATCACCACGTTCGTGCGAATTTTAATCGCCTGGCGCGTCTCGCTCCCTTGCTTGGAATTCTGCGGCGGCACCGGCGGTGGCGGCGCGGGTTGCGACTGGCCGGTCTGCGGCTGCGGCGTTTGCACGGGCGGAGCCTGCGCTGGGGGAACCTGCACTGGGGTACCGGGCTGCGTGGGCGGCGGCGCCAACTGCCCCGGCTGCACGGGAGGTTTGGATTCCTGCTGCTGCGTCCCCGGGGCGCCCGACTGCTGAGCCGCCGCAAGAGCGCCGAAAAGTAATACAATACCCAGCGTCGAAATTATTCGCGTCATCAGAGATTCTCGATTCGGCCGAATGGAGCCAATTTAGAGTACTCTTCTCATTTCGCGCCGGGCAACTTCCGGAAACATCCGCTGGCGCGCTCGGTGCATCGTATCAAACGCAACCGGCTACAGGGAGATTATACAATGCGGCTGACCAACCTCGCGGCGGGCATTTTCGCACTGGCACTGGTGGGTTACGTGGGGGCCACGACGGACGCGCCCGCTAAGGGCGCCGCGCAGCCGATTCCGCACGCGCGCTCAAGTCAGCAGCCATCCAGCCAGCAGAATGTGCCGCAAGATCAGGGGCAGGGGTCTCTGAAGGTTCAAACAAACGTCGTCAACGTGTTCGCCACGGTTCGCAACAAGCAGCACGGGATCGTCACCGACCTGACCAAGGATGATTTCAAGATCACCGAGGACGGCGTCGAGCAAAAGGTGGAATTTTTCTCGAAGGAAATAAATATGCCGATCACGCTGGGCATGCTGATTGACACCAGCGCCAGCATGGACCGGATGATTGACGCGGAACATGACGCCGCGTCGCGATTTCTGCGGGAGGTGATGCGCCCGAAGGACGAGGCGATGGTGATTACTTTCGACTTCGACGTGGACCTGGTCGCTGATTTCACCCAGGACACTTCCGTCCTCGCCAGTGCAATCCGCAGCACCCGTGTGAATTCGGTGGGCGGAGGCGGCGTGGTGACGCCCGGCACATTTCCGGGGGGCAGCAATGCCGGCGGCACGGATCTCTACGACGCGATTTACCTGGCCTGCCACGACGAACTGGCGACCGAAGCCGGCCGCAAGGGCGTAATCATTCTGACCGACGCGGAAGATACCGGAAGTAAGTTGGGAATGCGGGACGCCATCGAGGCCGCGCAGCGCTCAGACGTCGTAATTCACGTCCTGCTAATTTCGGATCGCATGGCGACATTCGGAACCGGGCCCGGCGTGGCGCACCGCATGGCGGAAGACACTGGCGGACGCGTGATTGACGTGCACAACGAAAAGTCGCTGGAAAAGGCGTTCGACGAACTTTCGGAAGAACTGCGCTCCCAATACGTGCTGGGCTACTATCCCATCAACCTCAAGCGCGACGGCACCTTCCGCAAAATCCAGGTGAGCGTCGCGCGTCCTGACGTGAAAGTTTTGGCGCGCAAGGGATATTACGCGCCGTTCAAGTAAGGGAAGGTCTTCGTAGCGGCGGTCCCGCAAAGCGGGACCGCCATCGATGTTAAGCCTCATACCGATGGCGCACTGAAGTGCGCGCTACGAAATCCACGGCGCGGCCCTGTGTCGATCCTAGGAAAATCACTGAACTCACTTGCCTGATGGCGGTACGGTGGGCGACGTAGCGTAATAGCCTTTGCGAGTGCGGACGTTCAGGCCTTTGCGGTCGGTCTGCACTTCGATCTTGCGATATTTTCCCGTGGATTGCGGATTTGAAGGTGAATACGCGATGAAGTACTGGCTGCGCAGTTCCGTTCCGATATCCACGAACGACTGCGCCAGATCGTCCACCTTATAAGGATAAAATACTCGCCCGCCGCTCTGATCCGCGACCTCTTCCAAAACCTTGTCGCCGCCCTCGATGTGCATCTTGCGCGGCTTGTCGCCGCTAATGGCCAGCCAGTCCGTATTTGTGCTGACGCAATAAATTGCGGCCTCGGCACGGATGGCCGCTTCCACGGATTCGCTGAGAGCGTGATCGCTCAGATTATCGTCGCCGTCGCTGATGACCACCAGCAC
>Ga0182024_10009988_pt1 | contig 19473 bp, 12 predicted proteins | sample P32metaG_FD_120480 | JGI IMG/M metagenome (GOLD analysis project Ga0182024, IMG submission 120480) | Permafrost microbial communities from Stordalen Mire, Sweden - P3-2 metaG (Illumina Assembly) | ecosystem: Environmental > Terrestrial > Soil > Wetlands > Permafrost | place: Sweden: Stordalen... | reverse complement strand
TCCAAGGTTGGAACGGGTCGAGGGGTCCGCGGAGTGCCTCCGAAGACCGAAAACCAGACGCACAAGAGAGTCAACCGCTCGCCGAAAGGAAGCCGTTCATGTCCGATATGATCACCACGCGCGCCGACGACGAAGCCAAGCTTTCCGATCGCAGACTCTTCCTCTCCAGCTCGGGGCTTGCACTAGCGCTGCTCGCGATCGCCGGCGCCGAAAGTCCGGCCGTCGCCAGGACTCTGTCTGTCCCGAAGATCGAGCTCATGCCCACCACCGCTGGAGGTCCTCACGCCGTCGCGGTCCCGAGTACAGCGATCCACGCCGTCAACCAAGTGCTTCTCGCCGCCTCGCAGACGGGCTCTCTGAACACGCAGAGTGCGGCGTATCTGAGCCTCACTCCCGCGGTGCAACAGGCGGTCGCGTCGATTCCGCCTTCGATCTACGGCCAACTCCAGAGTGGATGCCTGGCGGTCGTCAACGCGCTACAAGCACCGGCCGGGACTCAGATCGGGATCGGGTTAATCCCGACGCCCTAGAATCTCGAGCGCGAAGGCTTTCAGCTGGCTGCTGACGTTTGCCGACCAGGTGGATTGATTGCGCCGTCCCGGCATCCTGATGCCTCGAAAAGCGGGTCGCCGCCAATGAGATCCCCAAGACGGCACGGTGACGCCAACGCCTCATCACGTCGGGACGCGGGTGCGAGTTCGACGCGATCCCCTCCATGGGCCCGGCCCCTGGCCAAGCGAGCCCACCGGTACTGTTATCGCGGCGCCCCATGATGGGACGCCGTGCACTTGGGCCACGACCTTGCAGGGACCGGAGCTTCAATTTTGGGTCGCCTTCGATGAAGCCCAGTTTGACGCAGATGGCGACGGCCCATATGACCGGTCGCAAGTATTGGCTCGATATATCGAGCCCTATCTGCCCTAGCCAACGACTCTGGCCGAATCGGCACGGGCGAGCCGCATGGTGCCCCGGTCGTCGTCGGCGAAGCCGAGTCGGGCATAGAGCGATCGAGACAGCGGCGAGGGCCGAAGAAACGTGCTGCGCACCGCGGTCCCGCGGATCTCGCCGAGCACCGCTTCGATCAGTCGAGCGGCGTTGCCGATGCGGCGATAGGCGGGTTCGACGAAAACGCCCGCGACTTCGGCGTGGAGCGTTCCATCGGGGTACGGCAATCGCTCGAAGAACGTCGCACAGGCCGATCCGACGACGCGCTCGGCGTCGCACAACACCCACGCGATCAGTCGACCCGCACTGAACAGCCCGGCGATGTCGGCGCTCGCGCGCTGTTCGAAAGCCGCGCGCTCGAACGCTTCCAGGTATCCCATCTCAATCAGGCTCGCGCCGCGTAGCCGTCCGAGCTCTTGCGCATCGGCCGGCACGGCGCGTCGAATATCAGTCATTGTCCCACCGCAAAAGAAAAAGCGCGCCGTCACCGGCGCGCCCATGTTTTCCGCTTCTCTGGTTCCGTCAGCCAACGCCAACAGAACCCGGTGCGGATCGCACGGGCGCTGTCGTGGGCGGTCGGTTCCGATAGAAGTAGATCGTCATCGAGGAGACAATCATAGCGAAAATCACGCCGGTCGTCAAGGCCTCCGTTCATCCTTGTGTTATCCTCAGTGCGTGACGGGACCGCAATGCTGATCGTGCTCAAGTATGGCGGGAACGCGATGGTCGCCGATGGCGGCGACGATCCGGTTCTCGATGAGGTCGCGGTGCTGGCGGCGCGGGGCGAGCAGATCGTCCTCGTGCACGGCGGCGGCCCGCAGATCGATGCGGAGCTGCACGCCAAGGCGATCGACGAGGTGCGCATTCGCGGGTTGCGCGCGACCGGAGCGCGGACGCGCGACGTCGTCGAGTACGTTCTGTGCGGGAGCGTGAACAAGGCGCTCGTACGGGCGCTCGCGGCGCGCGATGTGCGCGCCGTCGGAATCTCCGGGCAAGACGGCGGGCTGCTCGCGGCGCGGCGCGCCGGCGCGATCAACGGCGTCGATCTCGGATACGTCGGCGAGATCGCGAACGTCGACCCGAGCGCGGCTCGGGCGTTGTTGGATGCGGGGTACGTCGTGGTAGTCGCGCCGCTCGGAATCGACGCCGACGGCGGCGGCGCGCTCAACTGCAACGCCGACACCGCAGCCGGTGCGATCGCGGGAGCGCTCGGCGCCGACGTGTACGTCATTCTGACCAATGTCGCAGGCGTGCGACGCGATCCGGCCGATCCGGACTCGGTGATCGCGCGGCTGAACGTTGACGAAGCCGAGACGCTACTCGTCGACGGAACACTCACCGACGGCATGATCCCGAAGATGCGCGCAGCCATCTCTGCGGTGCGCACGGGAGCCTGCCGAGCCGTGGTCGCGGGCGCCGGCTATGGTTCGATCGAGGCGGCAATCCGCGGAGTCGGGACCGAACTTTCGGCCTGAAGGTCAAGGCACGCTCGTTCTCGGAGCTACGAAAATCCGCGGTTTTCACCGCGGGCTTTTGCTCGTCGGCCGGGAGGATCGAGTGGACCGTCCGCACGTCGTTTCTTTCAACGGCGAGCTCGATATTTGGAAGGAAGACGAGGTCGATGCAGTCCTGTCCGTTCTCGACGGAAGCGCGCCGGCCGTCGTCGATCTCTCGAGCGTCCGGTATCTGGACAGCGCGTTCTTGAGCGTGCTCATTCGTTTGCGCCGGCGGCTCCCTGAATGTAAGATCACGCTCGTTGTGAAGACGCCCTCCGTGCGGCGGGTGCTCGAGCTCACCGAAATGCAGCGCCTGTTCGACATAGAGGACGGCTCGCGACCGGCGACCGAAGGTTAGTCGTTCTCTGCGCCGCGGCGCGCGTGCGCGTCGGCGTTCGGATCAGGCTTGGTGATCGGCGGGATCGCGCGCAGGTCGAGCGGGTGCGCACCGGCCGCGCGCAGCGCGGCGTCGAGCGGGCGCACGTCGTGGTCGATGAAGGCACGGTAGCCGGCCAGCGCCGCGTCGCCGTCGCGCCGCAACGCCGCTCCCTCGGCGAACTCCGCAGCGGTCGGCGCGCCGGGACCAAGATCGCCGACGAAGGTGAGGACGCGTTCGCGCAGCAGGTCTTCGAGGAAATCGTCGTCCTGGTCGTTGACCGGCTGCGAGCTGATCGCCCCTTCGGTGTGTTGCGCCTGGTCGATCACGCCGCGGGTACGTTCGACCAGCGACGCATCGGTTAGCGCGCCGATGCGGTCGGCAAGCTGCAGGCGCACGTTGTCCAGTACGTTGAGCGCGTCATCGAGCGCCGATAGCTCAGCATACATCGTCGCTTGAAAGCGATAACCGCGCAGTTCATCCGATACCGACGGGATGCGGCGATCGTGACGCACGTCGATCGGCTGCTCGTACGCGCGCCCGTCGCGAATGAGCCGCACCGTGTAGCGTCCGCTCGGCACCGGCACGCCGTTCTCCGGTCCGCGATTCCACTGCGCAACGCGCCGCCATGGGGTCGGCGGATCGGCGTCGAGCTCCCACGCGACGCGGTTGTAGCCGGCCAGGTTCGGAACGTTCGGGACGGCTTCGCCGTCATCATCGTGCACGCCCGAGATGTGCCGAACGACGTTGCCGCGCGCATCGAGGATCTCGAACGCGGGCTGCGCCTTTGCCGGCGACGGCTGCCAAAAGGTTAGCGTCGCCGGTGGAACATCGGGTGAAGCGGCACCGGCATTCACCGTTCTCGGATAGCGCTGCAGCGGGAGCGCCGCGCGCAGCGGGAAAAAGCGTACCCGCTCGGCCGAAGCGCGGTCGCGCAGCGGCGTAAGATCGTCGAAGACGTAGATGCCGCGACCGTGCGTCGCGGCGATCAAGTCGCCGGCCTGCGGCTGTACCGCGAGATCGCGCACTTCAACGGCCGGCATCGTCGCCGGAAAACGTTCCCAGGAAGCGCCCGCGTCGTGACTCCACCACACGCCCTTGCCGGTTCCCGCGTACAGCACCGCGGGATCGCGCGGATCCTCGCGGACGACGTGGACCTCACTCGGTGGCAAGCCGCGCGTCATCGCGCGCCAGCTGCGCCCGAAGTCGGTCGTTCGGTACACGTACGGCGTCCGATCGCCGACGAAGTGCCGGTCGACGGCGGCATAGGCCGTTCCCGGCGCATGGTGCGACGGTTCGATCGACGGAATGCGCGCGTCGGCGTCGAGTCCGGAGATCGAGACGTTCATCCAGTGCGCACCGCCGTCGCGGGTGAGCTGCACGACGCCGTCGTCAGTCGAGATCCAAATCATCTCGCCGAGCAGCGGCGACGGCGCCACTGCCAGGATCGTATCGAACGTTTCGGCACCGGTGACGTCCAGCGTCAGCGGGCCGCCGGACAAACCTTGCCGTTCCCTGATGTTACGCGTGAGATCGGGACTGATCGGCGTCCAGTGCACCCCGTTGTCGCGCGAACGAAACAGCACGTTCCCGCCCGCATACACCGCGTGCGGGTCGAACGGATCGAACGCGATCGGCGTCTCCCAGTTGAAGCGGTACTTCAGCTTGCTCGGCGCGACGACGTTTTGATCGCGCAGATAGGGCGAAACGTCGACCGCGCTTTCGGTGCGCTCGTCGAAGAGCGAAAGCTCGCCGCCGTTGTCGCCGCCGCCCGATGCGGACCAAATCTGTTCCGGGCTACGCGGATTCGGCAACACCCACGTTCCGTCACCGCCCGCGACGCGGAACCAATCGTGGCCGAGGATCCCGCGGCCGGTGCGGACCGGAGCGCACCACGCGCCGTTGTCCTGCAGACCACCGCATACGTGGTATGGGCTCTGCAAATCGTACGCCACGTGATAGAACTGTGCGATCGGCAGCACGTTGCGCCACAGCCACGTCGTCCCACCGTCGCGCGAGAAACCGACCCCGCCGTCGTTGCCCTCGAGGATCGTGCGGCCGTTTTCAGCGATCCACAGATCGTGATGGTCGCCGTGCAGCCGGCGCCCGCTGACCCGCCACGTCTTGCCGCCGTTCTTGCTCTCCGCCAGCAGAACGGAGACGGAGAAGAGATGGTCTTCGTCGTGCGGATCGACCACGATGCGCGAGTAGTAGAACGGCCGTTCGTCGATCAGGGTGTTCGACGAGGTCATCTTCCAGGTCGCACCGCCGTCGTCGGAACGCCACAACAGTCCGTCCTTCGATTCGACGATCGCATAGATGCGCTTCGAGTCGCTCGGTGCGAACGCGATTGCGATGCGGCCGACCTCACCGGTCGGTAATCCATTGCCGCTGAGCTTGTGCCAGCTCATGCCGCCATCGGTCGACTTGTAGATGCCGTCGCCGTCGCCCCCGCTGATGAGCGACCACGACGTGCGGCGAAACCGCCACATTCCGGCGTAGAGCACGTCGGGATTGTGCGGATCGGCGGCGAGATCGCTTGCGCCGACCATCGGGCTCACATACAAGGTCTTGGTCCAGCTCTTGCCGCCGTCGGTGCTGCGAAAAACGCCGCGTTCGGTCGTGTCGCGAAACGGATCGCCGAGGGCTGCGACGAGAATCCGCATGGGATCGCGGGGATCCAAGATGACGCGCGCGATCTGTGAGGTCTCGTGTAACCCCGCATGGACCCAGGTCTTGCCGGCGTCGGTCGAATGGTACAGACCGTCGCCGGGGATCACGTCGTTGCGCGCCCAGGCCTCACCCGTTCCGACCCAGACGTCGCTCGCGTCGTGCGGCGAGATCGCGATCGCGCCGATCGATTGCGTACCGGCCGAGTCGAAGACCGGCGTCCAATCGCCCCCGCCGTTGGTCGACTTCCACGCGCCGCCCCCGGCTGCGCCGGCATAGAAGAGCGTCGGATCGAGGTCGGTTCCCACGACGGTCGCGACCCGCCCGCCCGAGACCGACGGCCCGATGTTGCGCCAGCGGAGTTGCGGCGCGGGAGTCGGTGCGGCGCTCGCAGACGGGCTCGGTGCAGGCGACGCGTCGGCCCGAGGCCGCCCGGTGTCTTGCGCCGAGGCAGCCGTGCCGGCTGCGACGAGAAAGGTCGCCGCGGCGACGAGCAAGTGGAACGAACGGGGCTTGGACATCGAAACGTTCGTACGCGACGGCCCGCGCGGCTCCCGTCACCTCCTGTGATGGATGTGTTCATCGGCTGCCGCCGACCGGCCCCGGGGTGTAGGCGAATCGCGCTCGGGCGAGTTCGCGGGGACGATCGGCGGCGAGCCTGCCGCACTCATTGTGCGCTGAGAAAACAGCGGCACGAGCACGGACGAACGATGCGTAGCATAGAACCGCGGATGGCGCAATACCACACTACGAAGGCGCGCTCGTATACTCCGGTGGTGGCCCAGACCTTTCGCGAGCGATTGCGGATCTTGCGAACGCGACGGCAGATGACGCCGAGCGCCCTGGCGTTCGCGATCGGCGTGACGGAGGGTTCGATCCGGCATTTGGAATCGGGCCAGACGAAGCAGACGAGTTTCGAAACGGGCGTGAAGCTCGCTCATGCCCTTGGCGTCACGGCTTCGTACCTCGCGACCGGCCGCGAGAACCCTTTGGAAAAGGAATCACTTGCGACGGATCAGGCGCTGGCGTTGGAGGAGCGTCTAGCGACGCGAATAGCTGCCGTAGAACGTCGCGTGGGATCGCTGGAAGCCTGGCGGCGCGGCGGTACTCGTCGAAAATCTCCAGGATGAGCTCGGGCGGTTGATACACGCTTTCGTTGTAGCGAACGCGCGTGCCACATGGTTGGCATTGAGCAAGGGACGGTGGCGCTCTCTCGACAATCTGACCCGCCCGGAACAGTTTTCAGGCTCGATAGAGGAGAAGGGGGTCGAATCATGCCGCGATTCATGGTAGAGCGCACGTTCGAAGGTGGCCTACACATTCCAAGCAACGATTCCGGCGCGACCGCGTGCTTGAACGTGGTCGGCAAGAACGCGGACAACCGCGTGACGTGGGTGCATTCGTACGTCTCGGCCGACAAGACGAAGACGTATTGCGTCTACGACGGACCCGACGAGGCGGCGATTCGCGCGTCGGCGGAACAGAACGGATTACCCGTTGACTCGGTAACGCCGGTCAGCGTGCTCGATCCGTATTTCTATCACGACTGAACTCCGGCGTAACGCCGTGCGCACGGCGTAGCGCGCTCAGCTTACCGGGGCGTCGAAGAGCGACGGCTCGCGCGCGGGTGCTTCGAGGCCGGCGCGGCGGACGTCGCGCCGCGCCTTGCGCGGTTCGGCGGCGAGCGCGACGTAGACGACCGGCACGAGTACCAGCGTCAACAACAACGAGCTGGCGAGACCGCCGATTACGACGGTTCCGAGCGAGCGCGCGGCTTGCGCACCCGGGTCGAGCGCGAGCGCGAGCGGCGTCATGCCGGCGATCATCGCGATCGTGGTCATCATGATCGGACGGAACCGTTCGCGCGCGGCTTCGCGAATCGCAGCGACGCGACCCATTCCGGCGGCGCGCTGGCGGTTGGCGAAGTCGACCAACAGGATCCCGTTCTTGCTGACCAGGCCGATGAGCAGCACCGTACCGATGAGCGAGAACAGGTTGAGCGTCTGGTGCGTGATTGCCAGCGAACCGATCGCGCCGACCGCGGCGACCGGAACGGCGAACATGATGATGAACGGTGTGCGGTAGCTGTCGTACAGCGCGACCATCAGCAAGTAGACGAGCACGATCGAGAGCAGCAATGCGACCGTCATCCCGAAGACGGTCGAGCTCACCGACTGCTCGTTGCCGCCGGCAGCCGGTGCGACGGCCACGGTCGAGGGCAGCTTGAGCGCCGCGAGCCGGTGGTTGAAATCGCGCTGCACGTTCGAGAGGATCGCGCCGGGTGCAAGGTTGGCACCGACGTAGACGACGTTCTGGCGGTTGATGCGCATGATCATCGGCGGCGCCGGCGCGACCACCAGGTTGGCGATGTCACCGACGTGGACGATCGAACCGTTGCCGGCCCGCACGGGGATCGTTTCGATCGCGGTGAGTGAGTTCTGGGCGGAGAGCGGATAGGTCACCAGCACGTCCTTGAGACCGTCCTCACCGGTGAACTGCGTGGCCAGGTCGCCGCCGAATGCCGCTCGGATTGCGGTCGACGCGGTTCCGACGCTCGCGTCGAGCGCCCGCGCGCGGTCGCGATCGAACTGTACCTCCATCTGCGGCGCGTCGCCGGCGGCCGACGAGGTCACGTCGATCGCGCCCGGCGTCTGCGAGAGCACCTTGACCACTTGCTGCGCGTAGTTCTCAGGCTGGCCGTCGACGCTGCTGATCACCTCGTCGATCGGCTGTGAGTTCCCGCCGGCAATGTCGGTCGCGGGCACGGCGACGGTCTTCGCTTGCGGCACGAGCTGTGCCGCGCGCTGCTGGAGCGTCTGCGCCCAATATGCGGTGTTGTGGGCGCGATTGTCGTTGAGGTAGACGTCGATCTGCGCAATCGCCGCGTTGTTGATGTAGCCGGAGAGTTGCCCGAGGTATGCGCCCGCGGTCGCCGACTCGGCGCGCAGATCGGCGATGCCGTCGATCGCGCTCTCGACTTTGAGCATGCCCTGACGAGTCGTCTCGAGCGGCGTCCCCGGCGGATACGTCATCGTGACATAGAGCTCGCCGCGGTCGACCGGCGGAATGTACTCAAAGCCGACCAGACCGATCGGAATGAGAACCAGCGCGAAGATCAGCGAGAGCGCCGAGATGGCGGCGACGAGCCGCGGCCGATTCAATCCCCAGGTCAGCGCATGGTCGACGTACCACGCACGCGAGCGCTCGAAGCGATCGGTGAACCAGTCGATGAACGGCCAGGGCTTCCAGGTCGAGCGCAGCGCCCATCGGCCGGCCAGCGTCGGCGTGACGGTGAACGAGACGAACAGCGAGGTCAGCGTCGCAACCGTGACGACCAAGCCGAACTCGCGCAAGAACAGGCCGACCGACCCGGGCAAGAACGAGATCGGCAAGAACACGACGACGTCGACGAGCGTGATGACGATGGCCGCGACGCCGATCTCGTTTCGGCCGGTGATCGCCGCCTCTTCAGGCGCCTCGCCGTTGTGGAAGTGGCGCTCCACGTTCTCGAGCACGACGATCGAGTCGTCGACCAGGATGCCGATGATCAGGGTCATCGCCAGCAGCGAGACGGTGTCGAGCGTAAAGTGCGCCAGCTTCATCGCGCCGAGCGTCACCAGGAGCGAGGACGGGATCGCGATCATCACCACGATCGCATTGCGCCACGAGCGCAGGAAGAACAGCATCACGATCCCGGTGAAGATGATCGCCTCGACCAGCGTGCGCATGACGCCGGTCAGCTGCTGCTCGGTGTAGGTCGACTGCACGTCGAGGACCGAGAATTGCACGTCGGGATACGTGCGGCGCAGTGAAGGCAGCGCCGCCAGCACGCGCTTGGAGGTCTCGACTTCGCTGGTGCCCGCGTTCTTCTGGATGTCGAGCGTGACGGCCGGCGTACCGCTCGCGTACGCGAACACGCGCTGGGTCTCATACGTGTCGGTGATGCTGGCGACGTCGCCCAGTCGCATCAAGCGCGCGCTGGTACCCCACGGATCCGTCGTCGTCGAGGCAGCGCCGCTGCCGCTGCCCAAAAGCAAGCCGGCGACGGTCGGAACGTCCTGGATGTCGCCGCGCACGTCGAGATTCGTCTCGCGGTTGGGCGAGTACAGAATGCCGCCCGGTGCGCGCACGTTGTTGTTGGTGATCGCGGTGACGACGTCGGTCAAGGTAAAGCCCGATGACGAGAGCTTGCCGGGATCGACCGCGACTTGGATCGAGGGGGTTACGGTGCCGTTCTCTTGCACGAACGAAACGCCGGGAATTTGCTCGAGCTGCGGGACGATCTTGTTGATCGTCAGCGACGAGAGATCGCCCGGGCTGAGCGCGCGCGAGCGCAGCGCCAGCGACACGACGACGGCTTCCGACGGATTGTAGAGCGAGATCTGCGGCGTCGTGACGTCGTTGGGCAGCGCGTGCTGCGCATTTTGCACGCGGCCTTGCACCTGCACCAGATCGTCGTTCTGATCCGAGCTGAGCTGGAAGACCGCGATCACCGACGCCTGTCCGGGCTGAATCGACGTTTCGAGGTGATCGAGGTTGGGCGAACCCGCGAGCTGATCTTCGAGCGGACGAACGATCGCATCGCGCATCTCGGTCGTCGACGCGCCGGGATAACTGACCAGCACCTGAATCGACGGAACGTCGGTATTGGGGAACTGCTGCTGTACCAGTGACAGTCCCGCGATCGACCCGGCCAGCACCACCAGCGCGAGGAACACGGTCACCAGCGTCGGGCGCTGGACGAAGAGCCGGGTAAGCGACATCAGTACGACTCGATCGGCTGCGGCGAAGCCGGGCCGTCATGGGCGAGCTCGCGCAGCGCGAGCTTGCGGCCCGGTCCCGGCGCGAGCCAGATGTAGACGCACGGCACGAGCACCAGCGTGAGGAGCAACGAGCTGGTCAGTCCGCCGATGACGACCGTGCCGAGCGATCGTTTCGCCGCCGAGCCGGGATCGAGGGCCAGCGCGAGCGGCAGCATACCGGAGATCATCGAAACCGTCGTCATCACGATCGGCCGGAACCGCTCGCGTGCGGCTTGCCGGATCGCGGCCGCCTTGTCGAGCCCGGCTTCGACCTTGAGGATCGCGAAGTCGACCAGCAGGATCCCGTTCTTGCTGACCAGGCCGACGAGCATGATCACGCCGATCAGCGAGAACAGGTTGAGGCTCTGATGGCTGATCGCGAGCGAACCGAACGCACCCACCGCCGCGACCGGAACGGAGAACAAAATCACCAGCGGTACGCGGTACGCGTTGTAGAGCGCGATCATCAACAGGTACACCAGGCCGAACGAGAGCAGCAGCGCGGTGCCCAGGCCGTTCACGGTCTGCACGAGACTCTGCTGGTTGCCGCCGGCGGCCGCGTTGACGACCACGGTGTTGGGCAGATGCAACGCGGCCAACCGCTTCATGAAGTCCTTGACGACGTTCGACTGAATGGCGCCCGGCGCCACGTTCGAGGCGATGTGGATGACCGTTTCCCGGTTGACGCGGGTGATCAACGCCTCGGCGGGATTGTTCTTGAGGATCGCAACGTCGCCGAGGTGCACGATCTGTCCGCCGCGCGTGCGCAGCGTGATACGGCGCAGGATATCCAAGCTGGTCTGATCGGCGACCGGATACAGGACCTGCACGTACTTCGAGCCGTTGTCGGTGTCGAACTGGGTTGCGAGCGTCCCGCCGAACGCGGCACGCACCGCTCCGGCCGCCGAGCCGATGTCGAGGTTGAGCGCGCGCGCCCGGTCGCGGTCGAACTGAATGTCGATCTGCGGCGAAAGCTGGAGGGCGGAGCTATTGACGTTGGCCGTGCCGGGCGTCTCCTCGAGCACGGCGAGAATTTGTTGCGCGTACGCGTCGGGTTCGCCGCGTGTCGAGGTGACGGTCAGGTCGATCGGCTGCGCGTTTCCGCCACGCGTTCCGGTCGCCGGGATCGCGATCACCCGGGCGTTCGGCACCAGCGTGTGTCCCTCTGTGCTCAGGATGCGCGCGACGTCGGTGGTCGATTTCTTGCGGTCGTCCTTGAGGAACACGCTCAACTGACCGTTGGAACCGAGATTGACTCCGCCGCCGAAGCCGGCTTGCATGGCGCCCGACGTCGACGTGATCGTCTGCACGTCGGGGAGCTTCACGAAGCGCTGCGAGAGCAGGCGCACCGCAGCGTCGGTCGTCGTGAGCGGCGTTCCGGTCGGGAACTGCACCTGCACGAAAATCTGGCCGCGGTCGACCGACGGGATGAATTCGAAGCCCACGAAGCCCAGCGGGATCAGCGCGACCGCGCCGGCCGTCAACACGCCCGACACGACAACGATCAAGATCTTGTGACCCAGCGCGAAGTTTAGGACCCGCTCGCTGTAGAACGTCCGCGTGCGGTCGAACCCGCGGGCGAACGCCTGCACGATCTTCGGGATCTTCCAGGTCGAATAGAGCGACCAGTTCCCGGCCATCGACGGCGTGACCGTGAACGATACCGCAAGGGACGTGAGCGTCGCGATCACGACCACGACGCCGAACTCGCTCAGGAACCGCCCGGTTTGTCCCGGCAAGAACGCGATCGGCAAGAAGACGACGACGTCGACGAGCGTGATGATGACCGCGGCGGTTCCGATCTCGCTGCGGCCGAGAATCGCAGCGGTACGCGGTGCCTCACCGTCCTCGTAGTGGCGCTCGATGTTCTCGAGCACGACAATCGAGTCGTCGACCAAGATGCCGATGATCAAGGTCATCGCCAGCAGCGACACGGTGTCGATCGTATAACCGACCAGCTTCATCACGAAGAACGTGACGAACAGCGAGGTCGGGATCGCGATCATGACGACCACGGCGTTGCGCCACGAGCGCAAGAAGAAGAGCATCGTGACGCCGGTGAAGACGATCCCTTCGACCAGCGTCTGCAGTACGCCGACGAGTTGCTGCTCGGTGAAGTCGGCCTGCACGTTGAGGATCTTGAAGCCCACGTCGGAGAACTGCCGCTCGATCGCGGGCATCGCCGCGAGCACCGCGCGCGCGGCCTGGACCTCGCTGGCGCCGGTCGCCTTTTGCACGCTCAGCGAGATCGACGGATGCGCGTCGACGTACGAGAAGACGCGCTTGGGTTCGTACCCGTCGGTCACCGACGCAACGTCGCCGATGTGCGGCAGCCGCTGTGCGGTCGAGAACGGGTTCGTCGTCGCGGCCCCCGCGCCCGACGCGGCGGCACTGCCTAAGGCCAATGCCTGATTCGTCGATCCCGACGCGCCGGTGTACTTCTGCGCGACCGTACCCGACGGCGACGTCGCGCCGATCAGCACGGCGGTCGAGCCGGTCAACAGGAGGTTCGCGATCGACTGCGGGGTCGAGACGTCGCCGCGCACGTCGATCGACGTTTCGTGGTTGCCCAGGTACGCGATCCCACCCGGAGCGCGCACGTTGTTGGCTTGGATCGAGCTGACGACGTCGTTGGCGGTGAAGCCCATGCTCGAGAGCTTGTACGGGTCGACCGTGACCTCGAGCGCCGGCGTGACCGTGCCGTTCGCGCCGACGTTCGAAACGCCGGGAACCTGCTCGATCGCCGGGACGATGCTGTTGGTGACGATTGCCGAGAGCTGTGGCAGGTTCAGCGAGGTCGAGGTCGCTGAGAGCGTCACGATTGTCGCTTGGGCCGGATCGAACGTTCGCACCGACGGGGCGGGAAGATCGGACGGCAGCGCGGCGCGCGCGGTCAGAATGCGATCCTGCACCTCGGTCAGATCGGTCGTCTGGTTCGAATCCAGCGTGAACGTCGCCGAGATCGAGGCTTGGTTCTGCTGGATGGTCGTGTTGATGTGGTCGAGATCGGGCGCGCCGGCGATTGCGTCTTCGAGCGGCCGTACAACGGCGTCGCGCAACTCCGACGGTGACGCACCGGGGTACGAGGCACTCACGTTCACCGTTGGAAAGTCGACGTTCGGAAACTGCTGCTGCACCAGCGTCGCAAGCGAGAAGATCCCGACGAGCACGACCAACGCGATGCCCACGAAGACGAGTGTCGGCCGGTTGACGAAAAGCTGCGTCAGGCGCATGCCGTCAGTCTTGGGAGAGCGATTGGCCGTCCGTGACGCCCAGTTGTCCGTTCGAGATTACGAACTGACCCTTCTTGAGCCCACTGACGATCGACGTCTTTCCGTCGCTCCCGAGCTCGCGCACGTGCACGAGCTTGGCGACGGTGTCGACGACCTCGTCGTCGGCGATCATCACGCTGGTGTGCGTGTCGTCGAGGAACGCCGTCGTCGGAATCCCGATGCCGCTCACCGGCGGCAGCGCGGCGACGGCTGTGACCGGAAGTCCCGACGCCAGCTTTCCGTCGGCGTTGAGGACCAGGACTTTGACGGTGAAGTTGGTCGAGCCCGGCGTCACCTGCCCGAGCACCGCGACGACCTTTCCGCTGTAGCTGCGCGTGCCGGACGAGACGGTTACCGTGACCGGCGCTCCGACCGGGATCGAGAACGTGTCGGCGCTCGACGCGTTGAGCTCGGCGTAGACGTGATCGAGCTGCTGGATAGTGAAGATCGTGCGCGCGCCGGGATACTCGCCCGGGTTGAGATTGCGATTGACGACCACGCCGTTGACCGGCGAGACGATCGTTGCCTTGGCGATCGAGGCTTGGAACTGCTGAACTTGGGCCTGCGCCTGCTGGATCGTCGCGCGCGCCGCGCGCGCGTCGGCGGCAACGGATGCGACGTTGGCGGCCTGCAGTCCGGTATTCGTCGTGCCGTTCACCTGCTGGTTGGTGATCGCCGATTCTAGGTTCGCTTGGGCGGTGTGCAGCGCGGACGTATCGTTCTGCACCTGCGTCTTTTGCTGGTCGTACTGCGACTGCGCGATGTAGCCGCTCGAGAGCAGCTGCGCGTCGCGAGACAGCGTCAACTGGTCGTTGGACAGCGTCGACTGCGCGGAAACGACGACCGCGCGCGCCGAGCGCACCTGGTCGGAACTTTGGCCGATGTTCAGCTTCTGGGTGTACTGGGCTTGGACGACCTTCGCATCGTCCGACGCGGCGATACGTTCGTCGGTGGCGACGGTCGCCACCGCCTGCGCGAGCTGCGCCTGCAGGTCGGCGGTGTCGAGCACGGCGATGACCTGGCCGGCGCGCACCTGATCGCCTTCGTTGACGTTCACCGCATCGGCCGCCTCGGCGAGCGAGCTGGTGATCGCGACGTTCTGCAGAGGTGCGATCACGCCCGAGATCGTCGTCGAGGCGCGGACCGTCGTGGCTTTTGCCGCGGCGGTCGGGACCGGGTTCGGGGAGGCGCCGACGCGCGTGCCGCGCCGGTTGGCGCTCTGTCCGCAGCCGACCAGGAGCAGGGCTGCGACCGCGATCAGCAGTCCAAGATTGCGCGGTCGCCGCGTAAGGTCAGCGCGTCGGATGGCCGTTCTTCCTTCGATCGTGATGGCGGCGGCACGCCTGGCCGCCGCGAGGGCACACGGGCTGAGTATGGTCGACAAGGCTGAGAAATCCGCTGGCATCGTACCCTGTTCGGCACCCGAGCCTGCGGCCGGCGATGGGCCTTCAGACGGGATGCGACGGGGCCGTAGAGCTCGCCAACTGACCGCTTGAAACCGCCGCTCGCGGGGAACGGTCTCTGCATGGACCAGATGGAGAAAGTTTCCGTCTCTTCAACGCGTCGTTACAACGATTTTCCACGCCCGCCTGCTGAGCAAGGGAACAGTGACGGCGTGAAGGGGATTTGGTTCTTCGACGAGGGCTCGGGCGACATGAAAGACCTGCTCGGCGGCAAGGGCGCCGGGCTGGCCGAAATGACGCGCGCCGGCCTGCCGGTCCCGCCGGGATTTACCCTGACCACCGACGTCTGCCTCGCGTTCTATGAGGCGGGACGCCGGCTGCCGGACGGCATCCCGGCCCAGATTCGCGCCTCGATGGCCGAGCTGGAACACCGCACCGGCAAGGGCTTCGGCGACGCGCAGAACCCGCTGCTGGTCTCGGTTCGCAGCGGCGCTCGGGTCTCGATGCCCGGCATGATGGACACCATTCTCAACCTGGGTCTCAACGACGAAACGGTCGCCGGCCTGGCCAAGCTCACCACGAATCCGCGCTTTGCCTACGACGCCTACCGGCGGTTCATGGCAATGTTCGGCAACATCGTGCTCGGGATCGACAAGGACGAATTCGACCACGTCGTCGACGAGGCAAAGCAGAAAGCCGGCGTCGCCAGCGACCCCGAGCTGACCGCCGACCGCTGGAAAGAAGTCATCGCGCAGTTCCGCGAGATCGTGCGGGTCCACACCGGCAAGCCGTTTCCGCAGGACGTCAACGAGCAGCTCGACCTCGCCATCGCCGCGGTATTCGACTCGTGGCACTCCAAGCGCGCCGCCGACTATCGCGCGTTCAACAAGATCTCCGACGAGTGGGGGACCGCCTGCAGCGTCTGCTCGATGGTCTTCGGGAACCTGGGCGAGGACTCGGGCACGGGCGTGGCGTTCACGCGCGATCCCAACACCGGCGAGAAAATGCTGTTCGGCGAGTACCTGCGCAACGCGCAAGGCGAGGACGTGGTTGCCGGGATCCGCACGCCGATGAAGATTGCCGACCTGCAGAGCTCGCAGCCCGACGTCTACGCGCAGTTCGTCGCGATCGCGCACGAGCTCGAGACGCATTACCGCGACATGCAGGATCTCGAATTCACCGTCGAGCGGGGCACGCTGTGGATGCTGCAGACCCGCAGCGCCAAGCGCAGCGCCGAAGCTGCGGTGCGCGTCGCGATCGACTTCGTGCGCGAAGGGATCATCACCAAGGAAGAGGCGCTGGCGCGCGTCGATGCCGACTCGCTCGACCAATTGTTCCACGCGCGGATCGATCCGAACGAGAAGTACAAGGTCGCGGGCAAGGGTCTCAACGCATCACCCGGCGCCGCCACCGGCCAGATCGTGTTCGACGCCGACGTCGCGGCCCAGCGCGGCAGCGCCGGCGACGACGTCATCTTGGTGCGGGTCGAGACGGCGCCCGACGACGTGCACGGGATGATTGCGGCCAAGGGCATCTTGACCGCGCGCGGCGGCGCGACGTCGCACGCCGCCGTCGTCGCACGGGGGATGGGGCGGCCGTGCGTGGCCGGCTTCGACGGGATGGTGATCGACCGGCGCAATCGCACCGCGACGATCGACGGTCAACTGTTGAAGGAAGGCGACTGGATCACGGTCGACGGCACGACCGGAAACGTCATGATCGGCAAGCTCGCTTTGATTCCGCCGCCGTCGACGCTGCCGGAATGGCTGGCGGAGTTTCTCGGCTGGGCCGACGACGCGATGCGGCTCGAGGTGTGGGCGAACGCCGACACGCCCGACGATGCGCGACGCGCGCGCGAGCTCGGCGCGACCGGGATCGGCTTGTGCCGCACCGAGCACATGTTCATGCAGCAGGACCGCCTGCCGGTCGTGCAGCGCATGATCATCAGCGACACGCCGCAAGCGCGCGCCGAAGCGCTCGCGCAGCTGTTGCCGTTCCAACGCCAAGACTTCGCCGGCATCCTCGAGGCGATGGCCGGGCATCCGGTAACGATTCGCTTGCTCGACCCGCCGCTGCACGAGTTCTTGCCGTCGCTCGAGCAATTGCTCGTCGAAACAACCGAACTGCGACTCACCAAGGGTGAGAACGACCCTGAGTATATCGAGAAGTGCCGCGTCCTGACTCGCGTGCGCGCGCTGCACGAGCAGAATCCGATGCTCGGGCTGCGCGTGTGCCGCCTCGGGATTCTCTATCCCGAGATCTACGCGATGCAGGTGCGGGCGATCTTCGAAGCGGCTTGCGAGCTCACCGCGCGCGGCGTCGACGCGCAACCCGACGTCATGATCCCCGGCGTCGGAACGCGCGAGGAGATGCAGGTCACCCACGACGCGACCAAGGCGGTCGCCGACGAGGTGATCGCCGCCCACGGCTGCATGGTGCACTATCGCATCGGCACGATGGTCGAGCTGCCGCGCGCGTGCGTGGTCGCGGGCGATCTGGCCGAGATCGCGCGGTTCTTCAGCTTCGGCACCAACGATCTCACCCAGACCGTGTACGGCTACTCGCGCGACGACGCCGAAGCCAGCTTCATCCCGCGCTACTTGGAACAGAAGATCCTCAAGGACGATCCGTTCCAGGTGCTCGACCGCGTCGGCGTCGGCGCGCTCATGCGGATGGGCGTCGAACGCGGCCGTGCCGCACGACCCGACCTCAAGATCGGCATCTGCGGCGAGCACGGCGGCGAGCCGAGCAGCGTCGCGTTCTGCGACGAGATCGGTCTCGACTACGTCTCGTGCTCGCCCTACCGCGTGCCGATTGCACGCCTGGCCGCCGCCCAGAGCGCGCTCGCGACGTAGGCGAATCCCCGACCGCGCAGCGGATGTCTTACCGGCGGCGGGTGGTCGTGGCGAGACTGCGCGCGAGCTCGACGAAATCTTCCGCGTCGCGGGCAGGCAAGAGCGTGGTGATCGAGCGCAGCGCGGTGCGCATGCCGCCGGCCGAGGGGGCGAAGTTCGGCGTACCGGCGTGGGGATTGAGCCACACGATGCCGGCGGAGCGGGCGCGCAGCTCGCGCATCGCGCGATCGAGGCGGTCGAGGTCGCCGATATCCAGGCCGTCGCTGAAGATGAGCACCAGCGTCTCCGGTGACAGCAATCGGGAACCGTATTCGCGCAGGAACGTGACCAGGTTCTCGCCGATCCGCGTTCCACCGCCCCAAGCGTCGCCGAGATCGGGCAACGTGCGCCGTGGCGGGCCGGGTTCGCGCAGCGTCGCGGTGATCTCACGCAAACCGGTGCTGAACACGAACGCGTTCGCGCGCAGCGAGCGTCGGCAGAGCGCGTAGGCAAACTGCAGCATCGGCGCGGCGTAGTCCGCCATCGACCGGCTGCCGTCGATGAGGATGACGAACCGCGCCGCGCGACGGACGCGCGTCGTGCGGTGCAGCACCATCGGCTCGCCGGCCGTTGCGACGCTGGCGCGCAGCGTGCGGCGCAGATCGACTCGCTCACCCTGGCGATCCGCGCGGCGGCGTCGCGAGCGGGCGATGCGCAATGACGCGACCAGCCGCGTTGCGGCGGCCAGCATGACGTCCATTCCGCGCGCGTCGATCCGCGGCGGCGGCGTGCGGCCGACGCCGCTGCTGTAGCGCGCGCGCAGCGCCTGCCACACCGCGGCCGGATCGTCCGAGGGCGCGTCCTGTACCCGGCGCGGCGCGTGTTCGTCTTCCGCTTCGTCGCTGGTGTCGTCACGTGCGGGACGCGCGCCGGATTGTTGCGCCGCCGCGGCCTCCGGCGGGGCCGGGCGGCGATCGGGACGGGTATTCCGTGACAACAAGTCCGGTTGGTCGACGCCGCGCGGCTGTCGGAAAAACGCCGCGAACGCGGCGTCGAATTGCCCGACCTCGTCCGGCGTGGAACAGTAGACCGCGCGCAGCGCGCTGCGCAAGCGGGCGAAATCCGTCACGCCGACGACGTCGGCGGCGCGCAGCGCGTCGCGTGTCTCGCCATGTCCCGCGCCGAATCCGTACTGCGTGCGCAGCTCGGTGGTAAAGTCGGCGATGTTGCCGGTGAGATGCAAAGCCTGTCCTGAGCCGGTCGAAGGGTTAGCGGCGGGTCTCGGACGTTACGCTAACCGCGGCGCGCGTGGACCGTGCCGATCCCGTAGTCGGAGGTCGGCTCGGGCACGGCTTCCGCAGTGTCGCTGCCGGAGAGCAGCGGCGCGTAGCGCGATTGTAGCGAGCGCAGCAGCTCCCAATCCTCGCGCACTTTGATGATGCACGCGGCGGTCTGTTCGAGCGTACGCTCGTCGATGGCGTCGCGGTGCAATCGGATCAGCGCCAGCGCCCAGTCGAGGCTTTCCGCGACGCCCGGCACTTTCTGGAACGGCTGTGCGCGCAAGAACTCCATGAAGCGCGCGATCTGCTCGGCGAGCCGCGCGTCGAGTCCCGGCAAACGGGCGTGCAAGATCTCGAGCTCACGCTCGCGGGTCGGATAGTCGAGCCACAGGTAG
>Ga0182024_10009987_pt1 | contig 19474 bp, 18 predicted proteins | sample P32metaG_FD_120480 | JGI IMG/M metagenome (GOLD analysis project Ga0182024, IMG submission 120480) | Permafrost microbial communities from Stordalen Mire, Sweden - P3-2 metaG (Illumina Assembly) | ecosystem: Environmental > Terrestrial > Soil > Wetlands > Permafrost | place: Sweden: Stordalen... | reverse complement strand
TACCGCCGCGCTCGACCCGGAGTTGATCGGCGAGGTCGTCCGCGTCCTCGACCGGCTGGCGCAGGAGGGAATGACAATGGTGCTGGTCACCCACGAAATGGGGTTCGCGCGGCGCAGCGCCGACACCATCGTCTTCATGCATCAGGGCCGCATCTGGGAGAAGGGCTCGCCCGCCAGGCTGTTTGGGGCCCCGGAAACTGCGGAGCTCGCCTCTTTCATCGATGCAATCCTCTCAGTAGACCCAGCCGCGAAACAACGCGTCGGGTGATGCTACAAGTGGCCCATGTCCCCGCGTGCAATGAATGGCCGTTATGGGTCGAGGCTGTGTGGAAACGGTGCGAGATTTGCGGTGTCGCGGACACCGCGCTGGGCGCAGCTGTTTTAGAATCCTGAAGCTTTGGGCTTCGGGGGTTTGGCGATGCATCGGTTCATTTTTGCATATTATAAGTGTCGGGTTTTTGTAACATGGAGAAGAGTATCCCGATCATGCGCCGGCAGCAGACATTGCGGGAAAGGATCGAGGCTCGGATTGCGCGCAAGCGCGGCGAGGATGTGTTCCTGCCGCGCGAATTTGCCGACCTTGGCGGCGAGGATCAGGTCCTTCGCGCCCTGCGCGGTCTGACGCGCGAGGGTCGCCTGGTGCGGCTCGGCTACGGCGTCTACGCTCGCGCGATCACCTCAAAGCTCTCGGGCAAGCCGATCCTTTATAGCGCGAACGGGCTCGCCAGCGCCGCGCGACAGACGCTCAACAAGCTCGGCGTGAAGTGGGAACCGACCGAGGCCGAGCGCGCCTACAATGAAGGTCGCTCGACACAGGTGCCGGTTAATCCAGCCGTCCGGGTGAGGGGGCGTTTCTCGCGTCGGCTTCGCGACGGCAATACGGAGCTGGTGCTTGAGCGGTGAGACCGGGACCGGGATGGGTATAAATACACCCTGGGAATCTGCACCTGGCGCCCAAAGGACCAATGCAGTAACAGCTCGAATTGAGGGGAAGGTAGTCAGGTGCGTCGCTATATTGCCTCGCGTCTTGTGATCGCCGCGGCGATGGTGCTGCCGGCCACGCTCATCATCTTTCTGATCGCCAACGCGGTCCCGGGAGATCCGGTGCTTACGCAGCTTGGCGACATCGCCGCCAATAACCCGACGATCGTCGCGGCGTACCGGCACAAATGGGGCCTCGATCTGCCGATGTGGCAGCGCTACTGGCTGTTTCTGCGCAGCCTGGCGCATGGCGATCTCGGCATCTCGATCTCCTCGCAGCGCCCGGTGATCGAGGACATCGCGCAATACGCGCCGGCGACGATCGAGCTTTCCACCGCGGCGTTCCTGCTATCGCTGGTCTTTGGCCTGCCGCTCGGCGTGATTGCCGCGATGAAACGCGATTCATGGATCGACCACATGGCTCGCGCCGTCTCGCTGACCGGCGTTTCCGCGCCGACCTTCTGGCTCGCGTTCATCATGTTGGCGGCTTTTTTACGGCTGGTTGGGCTGGGCGCCGGGGCCGGGGCAGATTGGCGCCGACCAGTTCCCGCCGCCGGAGGTTACCGGGTTCATGCTGATTGACGCGCCGCTAGCCGGGCAATGGGACACGTTTTGGGATGCGCTGGCGCATCTTGTGCTGCCATCGATCGTGCTGGCCGCGGCGACCATGGGGCTGATCACCCGCACGACGCGCGCGGCGATGCTGGAGGCTTTGTCGCAGGACTACATCCGCGTCGCCCGCGCCAAGGGGCCGCGGCGGCGCGCCACCCTGGGCGGTCTGGCTTATGCGCAGTTGTTGACCGGCACGGTGCTGACTGAGACCATTTTCTCCTGGCCGGGCCTCGGCCGCTATACCTTCCAGAGCGCGGTGATCCTCGACTTCCCGGCGATCATGGGGATCACGCTTGTGGTCGCGGTCGTCTACGTGATCGTCAATCTGATCGTCGACCTGTCCTACGCGCTGCTCGATCCGCGGGTGATGCGGCGATGACGCTACCGGCTGCCGGCACGGCATTTGACGCGCCGTTTGCAGTGGCACTCGCTACGGGTATCGAGCCGCCGCGGCGAACGTTCCAGGTACGATGCTCCCCGAATTGCTACTCAACTCGGTAGTACGAAGCGAGACGCGTCGGGAGGAACAGAGCTTCGGGAATCGAGGCAGGTGGTCTGCTTCCGCCCCGACTCCGGTGGCTCGATGTGGCCCCGCGAACGGCGGGAATCGGCGCGTATCAGCCGCTTCGGCCGCGATCCTAATTGGGCAGAAGTTGCCCCAAACGCGTCACTCGACGTCGCACCGTTGAAACGTCGTGTCGGGTGGGTTTCAGTCCTTGGCCGATCCGCACGCCGATAGCTTCGTCAGCGGACGTAGAGGGGTCTACGCGATCTGCGAGCCACCTCCGCCCCACGCTATTTTGTTGCGCTGGCTAAAGCCATGCGGTGATCAGAAAAGCATCAAAGCCATCTCCATTTCCGCCTGCGCCTCTGCAACTGTCGTGAGAGCAAGGAACTCCAAGAATGGCTGAATAAGACGATTGCGACTTGCCTGGAACCTTCGCCTAAATCGCCCTAGTCCTTAGCCGGAGCCGGCCGGGTCGGGACAAGTTTTTTAGCGGCGTCCAGGCGGCCGCCAGTGCGCGCGAGGATTGCCACGGCTTCGCATGGCTCGCAGCCTTCGAGGAGCAGGATCGCGGCCTTCAGGTCGCCTTCGGCGCGCCGCAGCGCGTCGTGCGCCGCCTCGCGATCGCAACCCGTAAGTTCCTTCAGAATTGCCTCGCTGCGCCGCGCGAGCTTGGAATTCACCGCCCGCATCTCGACCATCAGCCCGCGATAGACCCGGCCGAGCCGGATCATCACCAAGCTTGATAGCAGCGTCAGGGCGACGCGCTGTGCTGTGCCGGCCTTCATCCGCGTCGAGCCGGCGATCGGCTCGGGCCCGGTGTCGAGCCAGACCGGATGTTCGGCCTCGGCGAGCAGCGGCGTGTCGGTATTGTTGGCGATGCCGATCGTCAGCGCGCCGCGAGCGCGGGCCGCGCGCAAAGCCGCGACGGTGAACGGCGTTGTGCCGCTCGCGGCGACCGCGACCAGCGCGTCGCGCGCATCGATCGCGTGCCGGCGAACCAGCTCAGCGGCGATTTCGGCATCATCCTCGGCGCCTTCGACCGCGCGCAGCAGCGCCGCGTCACCGCCTGCGAGCAGCAACAGCAACCGGTCGGCCGGCCAGCCGAAGGTCGGCAACAATTCCGCGCCGTCCTGCACCGCGAGCCGCCCCGACGTGCCGGCGCCGACATAGACGAGACGGCCGCCATCCTTGAGCCGCGTCTCGATCGCCAGCGCCGCTGCTTCCAGCGCGCCGCGCGCCGCACGGACGGCGGCCACGGCGGTGAACTGCCCCTCGACCATCGCGTCGAGGATCTCGGCGGGGCTCCACAGTTCGATGCCCGAATAGCGCGGGCTGGCGCGTTCCGTGCTCATAGCGTCTGCCGAGATCAACGCCGGCGGCGCTTTTTCGGCTCCGCGGCGTTGAACTAAGGATGAGCGGCGAACTTTCCGGCCAACTCCTTCTCGGCGTCGACGGCGGCGGCACGCGATGCCGCGCCCGGCTCGCGACCTGCGCGGGCGATATTCTGGGTGAGGGCGAATCCGGGCCGGCCAATCTCCGGCTCGGTTTTCTCGAGGCTTTCGCCGCAGTGCTGGGCGCGGCCGGACAATGCTTCACTGCCGCCGGGCTGCCGCGTAATGCGCTCGGGCGGACCGTGGCGTGCCTCGCGCTCGCCGGCGCCAGCGAGCCGGCCGAGCAGGCGGCGGCGCGGCGCCATCCTCTGCCGTTCCGGCAGATAATCGTCATCACCGACGCCGAGGCCGCCTGCGTCGGGGCGCATTGCGGCGGCGATGGTGCGATCATCATCATCGGCACCGGCAGCATCGGCTGGGGCATCGTCGGGGACCGGGAGTATCGCGTCGGCGGCTGGGGTCTCGGGGTGTCCGACGAGGGCGGCGGCGCGTGGCTCGGTCGCGAAGCCGTGCGCCGTGCGCTGTGGGCGCATGACGGGCGGATCGCGTGGACGCCGATGCTGCGCGAGGTGTTCGAGGCCTTTGGCGGCGACCCGCACGCGATCGTCCGCTGGGCGGCGAACGCGCGGCCGCGCGACTACGCCAGCTTCGCGCCGCTCGTCGTAGAGCACGCGCGGCGCGGCGACCCGATGGGCGGCGAGCTGGTGCGGCTGGGCGGGTCGCATCTCGACACGCTGGCGGCGCGGCTTGTCGCGGCCGGTTTTGCCCGGATCGCGCTGACTGGCGGGCTCGCCGCGGCGATGGAGCCCTACCTGGCGCCGGAAACGCGCCGCTATCTCGTGCCAGCGCAGGGCGATGCGCTCTTTGGCGCGTTGCGCATCGCGGCGTCCGCGGTTCCGGCGCGAGCGGCGGCCAAATGAGCCTCGTCGAGCGCGAATTGCGCGAGGCGCCGGATGCCGTGGCGCGGCAGGAAACCGCGCTCACGGCGCCGCTGGAGGAACTTACTGCGCGGCTCGCGCGACGCCAGCCGACCATCGTCGTCACCTGCGCGCGCGGCAGCTCGGCGCATGCCGCCACCTTCGGCAAGCACCTGATCGAGCGCCATCTGGGCATCGCGGTTGCCGCTGCCGCGCCGGTCGTCGCCACCGCGTATCACCGGGACTTGCGGCTCGACGGCCAACTATTCCTGGCGATTTCGCAATCCGGGCGCAGCGACGATCTGATTGAGACTGCGCTGTCGGCGAAGCGCGCCGGTGCGCTGTGCGCGGCGCTGGTCAACGACACCGAGAGCCCACTAGCCGCCGCTTGCGACATCGTGTTGCCGGTCGGCGCCGGGCCGGAGCGCGCGGTCGCCGCGACCAAGAGCTTTGTCGCCACGCTGTCGGCCCTGTTGCGCCTCGTCGCGCGGTGGACCAAAGATGGCGCGCTCGACGCTGCGCTCCGCCGGCTGCCGTTGCGGCTCGACGCTGCCGTCCGGCTCGACTGGGGAGAGGCGGCCGCGTCGCTGGCGATCGCCCGTAGCCTCGTCGCGATCGGCCGCGGCCCGACCTTGGCGGTTGCCCGGGAAGCGGCGCTAAAACTGAAGGAGGTCGCTCATTTGCATGCCGAGGCCTTCAGCGGTGCCGAGTTCCTGCACGGCCCTGTCGCCCTGGTCGGCGCGGACTACCCGCTGTTGATGTTCGTCGCGCCGGACGAGACCGCGCCCGGAATGCGCCGCCTGGCGGTGGCGCTGCGGGGCAAGGGCGCTGAATTGTTCCGCGCCGATCCCAGCGGCGAGGACGGCGGGAACCTGCCGGTCCTGCCGCCCGACCATCCCGACGCCGACGCGCTGTGCCTGATCCAGAGTTTCTATGCGATGGCGCCGCGGCTTGCGGCGGCTCGCGGAGTCGACCCCGACAAGCCACCCCATCTGCAAAAGGTCACGCGGACGCGATGAGCGGGTTTGCGCTCGCCGCCGATACCTTGTTCGACGGCGCCGAACTACGCCACGACGCGGCGGTGGTGGTGGCGGGCGACACGGTGCGCGCGGTCGTGCCGGTGTCGGACGTCGCGAGCGGTGTGCCGGTGTATCGGCTGCCGGCCGGCGCATGGCTCGCGCCGGGGTTCATCGACCTGCAGGTCAATGGCGGCGGCGACGTGCTGTTCAATGACGCGCCGACGTCCGAGGGCCTCGATGCGATCGTCAGGGCGCACCGGCGTTTCGGCACGACGGCGCTGCTACCGACGCTGATTACCGACACAAAAGAAACGATGCGTCGGGCGCGCGCGGCGGTCGCGGCGGCGATGCCGCGCGAGCCGGGCGTGCTCGGCATTCATTTCGAGGGGCCGTTTCTGTCGCGTCCCGGCGTGCACGACCCTGCCCTGATGCGAGCGCCCGACGCGGACGATCTCGCCTTTCTGACCGCGCCGTTTCCGGGCGTGGTGCTGGTGACGCTGGCGCCGGAAGTGGCGCCGGCAGGGTTCGTCGCGGCGTTGACGGACGCCGGGGTTCGCGTTGCGCTCGGACACTCGAACGCGAGTTACGAGGAGACCCGTGCCGCGATCGCCGAGGGGCTGCGCGGCTTCACGCACCTGTTCAATGCGATGCTGCCGCTCGCCTCGCGCGCGCCGGGCCCGATCGCCGCCGCGCTGGAGACGCCGGAGGCTTGGTACGGCCTGATCGTCGACGGAGTGCATGTCGCGCCGGCCATGCTGCGCCTGGCGCTGCGCGGCGTCGGTCAGCCCCTCCTGATGACTGACGCCATGCCGCCGGTGGGCGGGACGGACGGCGGGTTCGCGTTGCAACGCCGGCCGATCCGGCTGCGCGGCGGCGAATTGCGCGATATGGCAGGTAATCTCGCCGGCTCGGTTCTCGACATGGCAAGCGCGGTGCGCAATTGCACCCGGCTGCTCGGCTTACCGCTCCCCGACGCGCTGCGCATGGCGGCGGCGGCGCCGGCGGCGGCGCTGCGTCTCGGGGATCGTCTCGGACGGCTGGCGCCGGGCTATCGCGCCGATTTCGTCGCGCTCGATCCAGAGACGGTAGAGGTGCTCGGGAGCTGGGTCGCAGGAGACGGCGGCCTACATCGATGACGGTCCGCGCCGGCGCGATTGTGGTGGTTATTGCCCTGTGGCTGGGCGTCGCGCTGGCCGCGCCGTCAGACGCGGCGGGAAGCGTGGCGCAGAGCGCGTGCGTAATCGTCGAGAGCGCAGTGCGCGCGAGCCATGTCCCGGCGGGCCTGCTGACCCGGCTGCTATGGCAGGAAAGCCGCTTCCGGGCCGACGCGATCAGCCCGAAAGGCGCGCAGGGCATCGCTCAATTCCTGCCGGCGACCGCTGCCGAACACGGGCTGGCCGATCCGTTCGACCCGGAACAGGCCATCCCGAAGGCCGCGAGACTTCTCGCCGAACTCGACCGGCGCTTCGGCAATTTCGGGCTTGCGGCAGCGGCGTACAACGCCGGGTCCGACCGGGTGACCCGCTGGCTTTCCGGCGCGGGAGGCCTGCCGGCCGAGACTCAGGCCTATGTTCTCGCGCTGACTGGACGCAGCGCGGACGAGTGGATCGCCGGCCCGGCTGCTTCCGAAGACCTGGGCGCCGAACCGCGATCGTGCGCCGATGTCACTGCGGAGCTGCGGACGGAATCGGGAAGCGCCCCGATCCCGCTGGCCCCGTGGGGCGTGCAATTGTCGGGCAATTTCTCGAAAGCCGTTGCTCTCTTCTCGTTCGCACGGGCCGAGCAGCGCTACCTCAGGATCCTCGGCAATCGACGTCCGATGATCCTCGGCAGCGTGCTGCCCAGCCGCGGCACGCTGCCGTTCTACCGGGTGATGCTGCCGGCCGCGTCGCGCGCCCAGGCCGACGACCTTTGCCGGGCGATCATGGCGCAAGGCGGCGCGTGCGTGGCGGAACGCACCTGACCGCTGCTGTCTTTAAGGGCGACTGCCACGCCGTGGCGGCGCCGTGAGGCGTCCCCCTATCCCGATCGTTGCCCCGAAGGATCCTTCGCGCCCGCAGCTGGTCTAGCAGGCGGGGTCTGGCTAGTGACCCACTAGGTAGAATCCGATCCTGTGCGCGACCGGTGTTAACGGCACAGTATCAGCCGCCCCAGCCGGCGGCACCGGCTTCCCCCGGCGAATTTTCCGCCCGGCGCCTTTGTTCTCTAGGAGTCCGCAAATGCGCACCATGATTGTTGCCCTAGTGGCGACGGCCGGCCTGATTACCGCCGCCGCGACCGGCGCTTCCGCTGCCGAGGGAATCGCGCCCACCAAGACAGCGCCAGCGGCAGCCGTGAAGCACGTCCAGTACTCTCCCGGACATCGGCACCATTGGGGCCATCGTGGCGGGTACGGTCATGGTTATGGTTCCGATTCCGGGGCAGATAATTTGAACCGACAAGAACTGAACAGCCTCGGGGCCGCGCCGCAATAACGCTAATTTGGTGAGGCTCGGATTACCCTTATCAGTGGCCCCGCTCGCGTGAACAGCGAGCGGGGTTATTGTTTCTCCGGGCGAGACTTATTCATCTTCCGGTGGAGGCGTATATGCGACACAAGCTCGTGGTCGGCCTTTTGTGCACCGGTCTAGCCGCGTGTGCCATTGCTCCACCCGCTCCGATGCTTCCCCCGGCTTCTGTCTCACTCGCCAAGCCCATGCAGGCAGCGTCGTCAGGTGACTTAGCGGCGGAACGACAAGCCTGTAACACAGCCTACCCGCCAAAAATCGGCAACTATCTTCCGCACGCAGAATGCGTCAACGCGGCAGTCGAGCGCTGGGCCCTCCCCTATACGCCCTATCCGGACCTCGTACGGCTGCAGGAAGAGCTGCGCATCAACTTTTCGGCACAGATTGATAACGGTTCGATCACGTCGCAGACCGGCGAAACCAAAATGGCCAAAGCCGATGAGCTGATCGCTGGCGCAATTACCGAGCGTGATGCCGGGGGCTCCGGGGTCGGCGACAATCAGGTCGCCCGACTCCAAACCGCGTTGCAGCATTAGCTCTAAATGCAGAGACTTCGCAGGTTTCCTCGGAGTACATATTTAGCGCCTTGACTGAGGACAGGCAGAACGACGGCTTTGCGGCGCGTCGGCCGTGACGGGTGACCGTGTGGTCCATCCAAGCGGTTCAGCGTGGCTCCGCGAATCGCCGGGATCGGCGCGGAGGGATCAACGCCGCACTGATCGAGAATGGCCGCCATCGATTTAATCAGTAGGTCTCGGGTTCGAATCCCGACCCCGAGGCCGACCGCAAGGTGCGCGCCGATTTCGCTCGTTGCATCCTGGTGACGTTGCACGACCTCTCGAAACGTGGGGGCTCGGTCGAGAAGATCGGGGATGGGCGTGGGTGCGGTGGCGCCTGGTCGAGTTTATCGCCACTCGTTGATTAAGTGCATCTCGGTTGGATATTTTTCGACCAGAGGTCGGAAAAACCCGATGGGACGTTTCGCCGTTTCGGGTAATGCCCGGCAGTTTTCAAGAAAGGCGGCAGGATTTCCTGCGCGATCTCGTTCAGCCTGACCCTCGTTACTCTCGCGATCGGGACATTGTGGCGGTGGCTGTGACACGAACCAAGAGCAAGCACTTCAGCCCGTTCTCGCTCGACGCCATCAACTTCCTGCTTGCCGACGTGCGCGGAGCGCTGGGGCCGTATCTCAATGTCTTTCTGGTCACCCAGCAAAATTGGAGCCAATCCGAGGTCGGGCTGGTTACATCGCTCGGCGGTCTGCTCGGGCTCGCCACGCAGACGCCGATCGGTGCCGCGATCGACGAGACCCGGGCCAAGCGGGGTGCGATCGTGCTGGCGCTGGCTGTCCTTGCTGTCGGGGCTGTCGTTATCTTTGCGCTGCCGAGCTTCTGGCCGGTGATGATCGCCAACAGCCTGATGGCAATCGTCGGCGATGTTTTCGGCCCTGCGGTCGCGGCTTTGACGTTGGGCCTCTATGCGCGAAAGCAACTGGCTCATCGCATGGGGCGGAATTCGGCTTTTGATCATGCGGGTAATGTCGCTATCGCCGTGGCGGCGGGCGCGATCGGCTACGCCTTCTCGCAGCGCGCCGTCTTCCTGCTCGTGCCGGCTTTCGCCGTGCTTGCCGGCATTGCGGTTCTGTCCATTCCGTCGCGCGCTATCGATTTGGACCGGGCGAGAGACTTGGACGGTGCGCCCGATGCAGGCGGGAGCCATCACGGTCCCGCCGGCTATAGCGTCCTTTTCAAATCGCGTCCGCTGGTGATTTTCGGCCTATGCGTGATGCTGTTTCACTTCGCCAACGCACCGCTGCTGCCGTTGGTAGGACAAAAGCTGGCCGCCGCATATCCAAAAGAGGCGACGGCGATGATGTCGTCCTGCATTGTCGCCGCGCAGCTCGTGATGCTGCCGATCGCCGTGCTGGTTGGACGGACGGCCGATAGTTGGGGACGCAAGCCGTTGTTTCTGGTGGGGTTCGCCGTGTTACCGGTTCGGGCCGCGCTCTACACGCTCTCCGACAACAGCTTTTGGCTGATCGGCGTCCAGCTGCTCGATGGGGTCGGAGCCGGGATATTCGGAGCGCTGACACCCCTGGTGGTCGCCGACATCATGCGAGGCACCGGTCGTTACAATCTTGCCCTGGGCGCCGTCGGAACGATGGTGGGAATTGGGGCGTCGTTGAGTGGGTTGGTGGCCGGCGTGATCGTTGATCACTTTGGATACAGCTCAGCCTTTCTCGGATTAGCAGCGGCCGCCGCCGTGGCCCTGATCGTCTTCGCGCTCGCGATGCCCGAAACCGTGGAATCGAAAACCGATAATGACTGATGGCCGTCACGAATCCATGCCCGGGGGACGGAACGCGAGCACAGCTTTCGCTACGGCGGCGATGCGCTAGACTATGCGGAGGCTGATCACGAGGGTCGAGAGTTCGAATCTCTCCGCTCCGACCCCTCTGCCCAACCGGAGGCTCCAGCAATGACCAGCGAACGGCCCGAATCCCCTCTGGAACCCTGGCAATGGCCGGAGGCGCACTGGCGCAAGCTGGTCGACCGGGTGCGCGCCGGCAAGGCCTTGCGGCCGGCGGAATGGCCGGGCGGCGCGCGCTGCGCGGTCGCGCTGTCGTTCGACAGCGACCATGAGACGAGCGATCTGCGCGAGGGCGGCAAGTCGATCGGCCGGCTCGCCTGGGGGCAATACGGCGCGCGGGTCGGCGTGCCGCGCATCCTGAAGCTCCTGGACAAGTATCAGGTCAAGGCGTCGTTCTATGTCCCGGCGGTGACCGCGCTGCTGCATCCGGACGAGCAGCGCCGGGTCATCGCGGAGGGGCACGAGATCGGCATCCACGGCTGGATCCACGAGCTCAATTCGGTGCTGCCTTACGAGGCCGAGCGCGATCTGATGCTGCGCGCCGGGGATGTGCTGGAAAAAACCAGCGGCGTGCGGCCGGTAGGCTTGAGGACCCCATCCTGGGATTTCAGCTGGAACACGCTGGCGATCGAGCAGGAGATGGGGCTGCTCTACGATTCGTCGCTGATGTCGGACGAGGATTGCTACGAGCTGTTGCTCGACGGCGAGCCGTGCGGTGTCGTCGAATTGCCGGTCGAATGGGTGCGCGATGACGCGGTCTATTTCATGATGAACCGGTTCTCGGCGCTGCGCCCCTATACACCCCCGGCCGACGTGCTCGACATCTTCCGCCGCGAGTTCGAGGCCGCCTATGCCGAGGGCGGCATTTTCCAGCTCACCATGCACCCGCATGTGATCAGCTATCGCTCGCGCATCTGGCTGCTCGAGGAGCTGATCCGCCTCGCCCAGTCGCGGCCCGGCGTGTGGTTCGCGACGCATGCCGAGGTCGCGCGCTGGGCGAAGGATCACGCGGCGTAATCCCCGCCATGGCCGGGCTTGCTCCGAGCCCGGCCACCTCGTCACCCGCGGGTCAAGCCCGAGAGAATTGCTGCCTCACCGGCGTTTGACTTGCGGATCCTCCTCGGCGATGTGGCGCTTGCCGACCGCCTCGGCGTGTTCGAGCTCCCGCCGGATCGAGACCTTGTCGAGATCGCGTTCGGCCTCGCGCGCCTTCTCTTCCACCTGGCCGGATTTGACGAAACGCTGTTGCGCCTGATTGTATTCTCGCGCCGCAGTGCGATTACCTTCGCCTTCATTGCGCTGTTGCGTGAATTCTTTACGTTTTTCCATTGTACGATCTCCTTTGCTCTTGCAAGGCGAACGAATTCTTTTGGCGCAGGTTCCGCTTTTTATTCCGGCGCGATCGCGCGAAACCGCAGTCGCACATAGTCGGCGATCCACAGACCGGTTTCGTCCATCAGGATCGGCTGCAGCAGGTCGCAGATCTCCTGCTTCGCGGCGCCGCGGTCGGCGGGCGGTAGCGGGGCGAGGAAATCCTCCGCGAAGGTGTCGAGCCAAGCGGCGAGTCCGGCGGCGAGCGGCGTCGGCCGCGGGACGATGGCGATCTCCTCGACGCGGAACCCGGCGGCTTCGAGCTTCGCCCGGTAGGCGGCGGCGGAGGGGAAATACCACGGGCTGAGGGCGAGCGCGTCAATCCCGCGGCGGCCGAGCACGGCGCGGAACGCGGTCTGGATCGCGGCGGTGTTGTTGTGCCCGCCCATCTCGGCGACAAAACGCCCACTCGGCTTCAAGGCGCGCGCCACGCCGGCGAGCACCGCCTCCTGCGGGCGCATCCAATGCAAGGCGGCGTTCGAGAACACCGCGTCGAACTCGCGCTCGAAAGCGAGGCTCTGGCCCGGGATAACCCGCGCGTCGAGCCCCTTCGCCCTGGCGGCGGCGACCATGTCGGGCGCGGCGTCGACCGCCACCACGCTGGCGCCGGCGGCGGCGATCTTGGCGGTCAGCACGCCGTCGCCGCAGCCGAGGTCGAGGATGCGCTCGCCCGGCTTAGGATCGAGCAGATCGACGACCGGCGCGCCGAAGGCCGGGACGAAATGCGCGGTCGCGGCATAGCGCTCCGCCGACCAATGCTGCTTCGATAGTTCTGCCATCGCCTCTTTCCCATCGGTGTTGGGGACACCTTAGGCTCCGAAGGACTACCAGTTTAAGGTCAAAATATATCCTGGTATAATTGATACCCAAAAAGCGCCGCTTCCTGGAAGCGAGTAGTGGGACTGGGCCCGCGGGGAAGCGGGGCAGGGGTGATCGGCGGCGCTGAACTTCAGCCGCGTCTTCCGCCGAAAAGCCCAAAGATCATCATCGCGGCGCCCAAGCTCGCCGCGCCCCCCGAAATCATGCCAACCGTCCGCATCATCTCGACGGGGTCGTTTGATTTTGGCGCGATCGTCGTCATGCCAACGAAGAACGCCCCCGCGAGGACGATCAAGACGGCTCCGACACTGATGAGTCTTCGGTTCACGCTGCCCTCGCCGGTTTTCCAAGGTTTAACGAGAGGGCGGGCGATCACGCGGATCGCGAAGCCCGTCATAGGTTTCGGAGGCCGTCCGCCCGAGCGTCTGCTGGGGATAGTCCCGGCACGATTCGAGGACAAGGGTGTACACGTCTTCCGCATGTTCCTTGCTGAGCGCCGCCAGCAGCCTCGTCCGGCCTTTGGCGGTGGTCGCAGGTTCCGGATGGCCGGCAATCTCGGATTCAACACGTACCTGGTCGAGGATGCGGGCTTCACCTTCGCCCGGCGCGACTACAGCGGAGTGCCGGGAACCGCCGAAGAGTTGCTGTCAGCCAAACGGGCGATAGCGTCAGGCGGCCAAGGCCGTTTCGGCCGCGTATCGCCGACAATGTTCGAGATAGGCCGCCTCGTGGCTGGCGATCAGCTCGACGACGCTCGACCATAGCCAGCTCGGCGCGTCCAAATTCGCCGCCCGATTACCCTGGAGTTGTTCGCGCCATTTCGCGCGGGTCTCGGCATCCATCTGCCGGGCATGCGCCTTGCCGACGACCGAGGCCAGATAGCGCGCCGCCTTCATCGCTTCCTTTTGGCTGATTTCGTCGATCTCAAGCTTGAGGTCCTGCGGCAGCAGCTCGCGCAGAAACACGCCACGGTCGAGAAACCGCGTCGCCAGCATGCGGTCCCCGAGCGCGGGCGACAGATGGCGCGCGCCTTGGAGCACGCGGACGGCATTATCGCGCGGCATCGCGGCATCGGCCTGCCGCGGCGCCGCGGGCTTGGTCGCCTCCTTGATGTCGATCAGGCAGAGGCCGCCATTTTTCCGGGAATGCCTGCCGACGCCAACCAAAACCGCCAAGCGCAATCGCCCGAGCGAGCTGCAGCCTTTCACCCAATACGCCGCGTCCAGCACCTCGATGCTGGCACCATTCTTGCGGCTGCGCAGCGCGGTGACGAGCCGGCGGACCTCCTCGGTCGCGAACAGCCGCTTCACCTCGGCGCGCTCTTTCGCGTTCAGCGGCCAGAAATGCTTTCCCAGCGGAATGGTCGGCTTGGTGTCCTCGATGCGCTCCTTGGCCAAAAGCTCCCAGCTTTGCGCGACCGCCTGGCGCATCACGACCTGGACGCATTTCGGGCGTCGTCCGCGCGGGCTGCGACACAGATCGGCGAGCGATTTTTCGTAACCCAGCATGATTTGCTCGAGCATTCCGGCCATGGTCACGCCCGGCAGGTCCGAACCGCGCGCGGCCATCGCCAGGGACAATCCGAGCCGGATCAGGTCGTGCGCCGGATTGCCGATCACCGTTTGGTCGAAATCGCGGATCAAAATGTCGATCTTGCCGTCCTTGTCGGCGACGGGGCCGAGGTTGCCGACATGGCAGTCGCCGCAAATCCAGATCGGCGGCCCCTGCGGAATTTTGCGGCTGTCCGCCGTCGCCAGCCATTCGTAAAATTTGAGGGTGTTGCCGCGCACATAGGCATGGGCCGAGGCGGTCATTTTCAGGTTCCGGCACTGCTGAAGCGCCGTCGCCCGCTCATTAGGCCCGGTGATTTTCGATTTTTTTGCCATAAGGTCTCGTACCTGTCGTCGCGATAGAATGACTCGCGCGACTCACCAACCCGGTCCCGGCTCTCTCGTTCCCGCGCCCCATCGTCGCCGCCGCGCCACGAAGGCGCGGCGTTGTTCGGGCTTTTCCTCTACCGGGCTTCGGCCTGGCGGCGCAGGGCGGAGAGGGTGGTGCGGGTGGTGATCATCTCGGGGTCCATCTTGAGCTCGATGATCGCGGCGCGCCTTGACGCGACCGCTTCCTCGAAGGCGGGGGCGAATTCCTCGGTGCGGGCGACCTGAGCCGAGAAGGCGCCGTAAGCGCGGGCGAGGGCGACAAAGTCGGGGTTCTTCAAATTGGTGCCGGAGACGCGGCCGGGGAAGCGGCGCTCCTGGTGCATGCGGATCGTGCCGTACATCGCATTGTTGAAGAGCAGGATGATCGGGCCGGGCCCCTCGGCGAGCGAGGTGGCGATCTCCTGGCCGGTCATCAGGAACCCGCCATCGCCGACAAAGCCGACGACGATGCGGTCGGGATGCACCAGCTTGGCGGCGATCGCGGCGGGCACGCCATAGCCCATCGCCCCGCTGGTCGGCCCAAGCTGGCGGCCGGGGCGGCGGTATTGCAGGAAGCGGTTGGGCCAGCCGCTGAAATTGCCGGCGTCGCTGGTGACGATGGCGTTGTCGGGCAGGCGCTGGCGCAGCCAGGTCATGACACGGCCAAGATCGAGCGCGGGCGCGTCCGTCAGCTTGGTTGGCTGGAGGCCGGCCTCGTATTCGGTGCGCGCCGCCTTGCGCCACGCGGCCCAGCGCGGGTTCTTGATGGGCTCGAGCGCGACGAGCGCGGCGGCGATCTCCGGCATGCCCGATTGGATCGCCAGGGTCGGACGGAACACGCGGCCCAATTCCTCGGCCGCGGCGTGGATGTGGATGAGGGTCTTGCCGGGGTCGGGGATATCCATCAGCGAATAGGATTGCGAGGTGATCTCGCCGATCCGGGCGCCGACCGCGAGCACCAGATCTGCCGCCTTGACCCGCGCGACAAGGCTCGGCGCCGCGCCGGTGCCGAGATCGCCGAGGTAGTTTCCCAGGTGATTGTCGACGATGTCCTGGCGGCGGAACGAGCAGCAGGCCGGCAGGTCGTTGGCCTGGAGGAATTTGGCGATGTCGGCGCAGGCGGCGTCGGTCCAGCCGGAGCCGCCGACCAGGACGATCGGGCGCTCGGCGGCGGCGAGGAGGCGGCGCAATTCGACGAGGTCGGCGGCGCCGGGATGGGCGCGCACCGCGCGGTAGGGGCCGATCGTCGCGGCGGCGGCCTCCTCGCGCAGCATGTCCTCGGGCAGCGCGACGACGACCGGGCCGGGGCGGCCGGAGGTCGCGACCTGGAACGCCTGGTTCAGCAGCTCGGGGACGCGCTCGGTCATGTCGATCTGCGTCACCCATTTGGCGAGCGGCGCGTACATCTTGCGGAAATCGACTTCCTGGAACGCTTCGCGGTCGATCTGGTGGCGCGCGACCTGGCCGACCAGCACGACCATCGGCGTCGAATCCTGGAACGCGGTGTGGATGCCGATCGCGGCGTTGCAAGCGCCGGGCCCGCGCGTCACCAGCAGCACGCCGGGCTTGCCGGTGAGCTTGCCGTAGGCCTCCGCCATGAACGCCGCGCCGCCTTCCTGGCGGCAGGTGACGAGGTGGATCTCGGGCGCGTCATAGAGCGCGTCGAGGATTTCGAGATAACTTTCGCCGGCGACGGAGAACGCCATCTCGACGCCGTGCGCCTTGAGGCTCGCGACCACGAGCTGGCCGCCGCTCGATACTGGAAAATTCGCCGCCATCGCCTGCCCCTCGCCGCGCCCGATTGCTCGGGCGGCATTTGAGACGATGCGCCGGCGCGACGGAAGAGGGTTGTCGGAGACACCGCCGCCGTCTCGCCCGTCAGTAGACGATCTGCTACTGTTTGAACGCTACGGGAACATTCGGCGCGGTAAATGCGTTTGCGATTGGCTTCGCCGATCGGAGAGGGCCCGTGGGGAGGTTTTGGGGGTCCCATGCATAAATTCCTTGCGATGAAAGGCGGGGGGATGACGAAAGATCCAGCGGCTCCGGTGGCGCTTCCGGCGCGCGTCACAGCGCCGCGCGGGATGACCGCGCGGCGCGGGGCGTAACCGGCGATGGACGACCAGCCGCCGCGCGGCTACGTGCCGCCGCCCCCGGCCGACGATCTGCCGCAGCTGCCCGATTTGCGGCCGGAGACGCCGTTGCTGCCGCCGCCCGCGGCCGCGCCGCCGCCGCGGCCGTCGCGCCTGCGCCGCCTGCTGTGGCTAATGCTGCTGGCGATTATCATCGCGCTCGTGGTCTGGTGGGTGATCCGGCATCACCAGACGGCTAGCACCGGCCGCTTTACCAACACCGGCCCGATGCCGGTCGGCACGGCGACGGTGGCGAAAGGCGACATGCCGGTTGTCGACAACGCGCTCGGCACGGTGACGCCGCTCGCGACGGTCACGGTCCAGACCCAGATCAACGGCCAGCTGACCGAGGTCGGGTTCCAAGAAGGGCAGATGGTCAACAAGGGCGATTTTCTCGCCCAGATCGACCCGCGGCCCTATCAGGTCGCCCTCGAGCAGGCGCAAGGCCAGCTTGCCAAGGACCAGGCCTCGCTGGCCGACGCCAAGCTCGACCTCGCCCGCTACGAGAAGCTGGTGGCGCAGAACGCGCTTGCCTCGCAGACGCTCGACACCCAGCGCGCCACCGTGCAGCAGGACATCGGCACGGTGCAGGCCGACCAGGCCCAGGTCGACGCGCAAAAATTGAACCTCATTTATTGCCACATTACCGCGCCGGTCAGCGGCCGGGTCGGGCTGCGCCAGGTCGACCCAGGCAATTACGTGCAGACCAGCAGCACCACCGGCATCGTCGTCATCACGCAATTGCAGCCGATCTCGGTGATCTTAACCCTGCCGGAAGACAGCCTGCCGGCGGTGCTCAAGCAGGTCCACGCCGGCCAGACCTTACAGGCGACCGCGCTCGACCGCACCGGCGCCACGCAGATCGAAATCGGCCAGCTCTCGACGCTCGACAATCAGATCGACACAACGACCGGCACGCTGAAGCTGCGCGCGGGGTTCGCCAACACCGCGCTCAATTTGTTCCCGAACCAGTTCGTCAACATCAAGCTCACGGTCGACACGCTGCGGGGCGTCGACATCGTGCCGATGGCGGCGGTCCAGCGCGGCGCGCCCGGCACGTTCGTCTATCTCGTCAAGCCCGACAGCACGGTGACCGCGCAGGCGGTGACGCTCGGCCCCGACGACGGCGAGAAGGTGGCGATCACCAAGGGGCTGGAGCCGGGTCAGGTCGTCGTCACCGACGGCGCGGACCGGCTCAAGGAAGGCGCCAAGGTCACGGTGACCGAAAGCGGCACGCAGCCCAACGGGCAGCCCGCCGCTCTACAGCCCGGGCAAACGCCTGGCCAGCCGAGCGGTACGCATGGCCACGGGCAGGGCGCGGGACATAGCCAGGCGCCGGCTGAGCAAGGCCCAGGGCCAGGCCAGACGCCGGCTGCGGCGCCAGCGCCGGGTCCGGGAGCGCCGACTTCGGGGCAACCGCCGGCTGCGGCGCCAGCGCCGGCGACACCGGCCCCCGCCGCGCCTAACGGGAGCAGCGGCGGGTGATCAGCAGCGCGGGCTGTCGGCGGCGTCAGCCCCCACCCCTGCGGAGGAGGGTCGCGGTGGGGGCTAGGGTCGAGGCCGGAGCTAGGAGCACGGCGTGAGCCCGTCGCGGCTGTTCATCCTGCGGCCGGTGGCGACGTCGCTGCTGATGGTGGCGATCATGCTGGTCGGCATGGTCTCCTACCGCTTCTTGCCGCTGTCGGCGCTGCCCGAGGTCGATTACCCGACGATCCAGGTCACCACGCTTTATCCCGGCGCGAGCCCCGACGTGATGACCGGCTCGGTGACCGCGCCGCTCGAAGTGCAGCTCGGCCAGATGCCGGGCTTGACGCAGATGTCGTCGGTCAGCTCGGCCGGCTCGTCGGTCGTCACCCTGCAATTCAGCCTCGACCTCAGCCTCGACGTCGCCGAGCAGGAGGTTCAGGCCTCGATCAACGCCGCCGGCAATCTCTTGCCGTCGGACCTGCCGGCGCCGCCGATCTACGCCAAGGTCAATCCGGCCGACGCGCCGGTGCTGATCCTGGCGCTGACCTCGAAGACGCTGCCGCTGACCCAGATCGAGGATCTCGCCGACAGCCGGCTGGCGATGAAGATCTCGCAGCTCGCCGGGGTCGGGCTCGTCTCGATCAGCGGCGGCCACCGGCCGGCCGTGCGCATCCAGGCCGACCCGCGCAAGCTCGCCGCACTCGGCCTCAACATCGACGATCTGCGCACCACGATCGGCAACGCCAACGTCAATCAGCCAAAGGGCAATTTCGACGGGCCGACCCGCTCCTACACGATCAACGCCAACGACCAGATCCAGAGCGCGAGCGACTACAACGCCCTGGTGATCGCCTACAAGAACGGCTCGCCGGTATACCTGTCCGACGTGGCGCAGGCGTTGAACGCCGACGAGAACGACAAGCTCTCCGGCTGGATGAACTCGACGCCGGCGGTCATCGTCAATGTCCAGCGCCAGCCCGGGGCCAACGTGATCGCGGTCGTCGACAGCATCACCGCGCTGTTGCCGGCGCTGCAGGCGACGTTTCCCGCCGCCGTCGACATCGCCGTGCTGACCGATCGGACCACCACGATCCGCGCCTCGGTCGCCGATGTCGAGTTCGAGCTGGGGCTGGCGATCGTGCTCGTCGTGGCGGTGATCTTCCTGTTCTTGCGCAGCCCGGCGGCGACGCTGATCCCGAGCCTCTCGGTGCCGCTGTCGCTGGTCGGCACGCTGGCGGTCATGTACCTCGCCGGGTTCAGCCTCGATAATCTGTCGCTGATGGCGCTGACGATCTCGACCGGGTTCGTCGTCGACGACGCAATCGTGATGATCGAGAACGTGTCGCGTTACATCGAGGCCGGCGACACCCCGCTGCAGGCGGCGCTGAAGGGGTCGGAGCAGATCGGCTTCACCATCATCAGCCTGACGATCTCGCTGATCGCGGTGCTGATCCCACTGCT
>Ga0182024_10009986_pt1 | contig 19474 bp, 18 predicted proteins | sample P32metaG_FD_120480 | JGI IMG/M metagenome (GOLD analysis project Ga0182024, IMG submission 120480) | Permafrost microbial communities from Stordalen Mire, Sweden - P3-2 metaG (Illumina Assembly) | ecosystem: Environmental > Terrestrial > Soil > Wetlands > Permafrost | place: Sweden: Stordalen... | reverse complement strand
TGTTTTCAATTCATCCAGGCCTTTGCCTTTAATCATGAGGTCAAATCGCTCAGACAATCTTTTATGGAATTGACCCGTCACACTTTCCGCTATGTCTCCTCCGGCCAGTTGATCAGCTTCCAACAATAGAAGATGAGTGCCTCCACGCAGTTCAATAAGTGCGGCCTTGCCGTCAATAGCAAATGGGGGAATGCCGAGGTTCGAGTAGAATTGGCAACTCCTCTTAAGATCAGCCACCTTAAACACAAGGTGGGCCACTGCTAATTCTGAGTCAACGACAGTCTTCATCTCGCTCAATCCTAAACCGGTCATAATTCACCTCACAAGTTGTTTTTCAAAAGTGCCCTACCCAAATACGATCAGCACCGTTCATAGTCGACGGATGCGGTTCGTTTGGAAGAGCATTCTTATTAAAGATACCATACGGTATCTTTGAAAGGCGAGCATTTTGTTGTGCCACTGGCTCATCGGATTGATACAGGCACCGAACAAATAAAATACAGGTCGCAGAGGCATAGAGGGGATTTAGATCATGCCTGACACAGTCGTAGTCTTGCCGAATTGCTGCTGCCGTTGATTTGGCTCCGGGCGGATCACGCGCCACTCGGAGACTGCTGAATCGACGGATGGCTCCGAGGAACATGCACGCTACGATCTAATCATATTTTTGGAGGAATGATACGGGATCAGGATCAATGAACTTGAGCTCGATAACCTCTTTCGGTTTATTAAACTTCACTTCAAAGCGATCGAAGAATCCGGCCTGCCCAAGGATGGGGACGACGCTTGGCGCATCACTGAAGCCTGCGTAGAGCGGAAAGATCACTTCACCGGCGACGCCGAAGGCCACATGTGTGAAGACAGCGCTGATGTGACCGGCGCCGATTCCGCCGTAGAGGTTCGCGTTCTTCGGATTCAAGGGTAGGTTGAGTTCGGTGGCCACCTCAAGGGGAAACAGACAATCATCTGCACCGGAGTCAACGAGCGCCAAGAGTTCGATGAAGCGATTCTTATGAAAAAGACGGACCCGTATGCGCGGACGCAAGACGCTCGCACGCTCGTCATGGGCGGCACCTGGAATGCTCGGCTCCTTGATATAGGAAAATTTCACTGCACCTGAGGAAGATATCCCTGCTGTGGGGGAATGACCTTGATGAAGATGGCATCCGACACCCGAGAGCGTATGGCTTGCTCACGCGCTTCGTGGAGCGTTTCGCTAGCAGCAACAATCTGCCGTTCATCTGGAGAAAGTGCAACCCAGCCCGAGTGATACGGTTTAAGCAATTCCGCGAGACGACGGCTGGCGATGCGCGAGATCCGCAATTTGTTTTTGTTGACCGATTCCTTCATGGTTATTCATACAGTCTAGTCGGATGGCGGATTACGTCAAGAGTGGCCTGGGGCAGCAAGACAGGAAGCCCTTTCGAGCTAATGGGGCTGTTTTTTGATACAATCGCGCCAATGTCAAAAGAGAAGCTCATCATACTTCTCGCCGCGGCGTTTATTGCTCTCATAATTTCTTTGCCATCAGGCCATCCGCCGCCCGCGCCGCTGGTTGCCGCCATGAATGACAAATCCACCACCCTTAGAACACCGCCGGAGGGAGCTCTCGATGAAAGCGGCGTCCCCAATCCAGCGCCAGCCAAGAAGTCTGCGCTTCCTTCTTCCCGGCGAGCGTCTGCAACCAGCACGCCCACAGAAGAGCCTCCGCCTCTGCCAGAAACGCCGAACATTATCATTAAGCCCCCGGAACCCGAGCCCACTAGACCCCAGATCACCGCCATCTATGCGAAACGCTTTTGCGCCGAGCCCCCTCAAGACGCCGACCATGCGGCGGAACGAGTCTACGATATTGTGATGACGCTCGCGGAGGGATGCTTTGCCGGGCCAATCACAGTCCCCGCAATGTGGAGCAAGACAAAGGTGGAAAGGAGCAAAGCAGACGGCGACTGGGCATCCGTATGGTGTCAGAGCCACGCCTTACCATCTCCCATTCATGCCTACGGAGAATCATTTACCGAAGCCGACTTTGCGAACTGCGGAAAACTCTCGTTTCAGGGGAAAGGCTCAATCCATCTCTCTGCCCTCGATCTGAAAAAAGGAGGGAACATGATTCATCCGATATTCCCAGAAGCCCCTCCGCAAAACGTCCCTGGCGGCGGAACCGATCAGGCGCCGAATCCCAAACCGGACGATACGACCGACCAAGGGACGCTCCAACACCTCGATACCTACAAAAAGAAATACCCGATCTGTAATCCAGACCGGATCGCTCGGCGCGTAACGTGCCTTGAAGTCGAGGGCCATATGCTGAGAACTTTTAAGTAGCTATCCACAAAACAAAAACCACGCCTTGAAGCTCGCAAACGATCAGCCGAAACGAGTGGCTCGACAAGTGGGAACCGATACGATAGAAATGTCATCTTCACTTGGCCAACGCAGCACGTCTAACATTGGAGCGCGAATGGCGCAAGGCGGATGGGTTGAGCTTTCACTGGGATGACGTGAGCCGAGTTGCCAGCCGCTCAAGAACATCTAAAGGCGGCACGCCCGAACCACTATATTCCAGTTGTTCAAGGACTGGCACATCCTGAGTGGGAACCCGGTTGACCTGCACGACGCGGAAGAGCGCTAGCCCGGACCGAACTTCGAGCGCGAGAACGTCGCCTGCAACCAAATCGGAGAGCTGGGGATCGGGAGTGTGCAAATGCACCCTATATGGCTGCGGCGCAATCAATAGGCCTCGCGCCTCAGACAGAACTGCTCGTCGCTCGTCCACGTGATGTGGACAGTCTCTCTGCCAGCGTTCCCGGTCCCCACCGCGATCAATAGCGGCTATCGCTTGGTCCCGGACGGCGTGATCCAGGCGACCGAGTTGGGATTGAGTGACAGCAAAACCGACGAGCGCGCCTACACCCTCCTCCCGATCAACCACCGTTGGTACCGTTCAACAATCCGCCGTAGCGCTTCCGCGTCGTCAACCCCCTGTTCAAGAAAACGCCGGTAGGTGCCTCGGACGTCAGCAGCCCTATCGTCGTCAAACAGTGCGGGACCGATAACTCCCATGTGGGCAATATAGCATTGACGGGTAAATGTAAACTCTTTTTCCAGCCGTATCCCGATGCAAGTCGCCAAGAACCGACCGTGAGCTGACATGATGGAGGTCTGGAAGCTTATGTATGAACGCTAGCCGGAACTCCAACTGGGATGCTTCCGGCATTGCTGGGAAGGGCCGGTCGGTTGACGAGCCACTCGGGGAGACCGCTCGCCGCGTCGCCTCTGTTCGACCTCCGTACGAGTCTCCGACAATACGTCCGCGATTTGGACAACCTTAGCTTGATTAAGAATATCGAGCCGGATCCTTACTCGGCCAGCAACTGCCCTGCGCCGATCAAGCGCTAGTGCTCAACAACGCTTCCATAAGCCTTGATTAAGAGCGCCTGTGGCCAAGCGCTCTTGCGATAGTGCGAGACCAGAAAAGGATCCAACCGGACCGTCACCGTTTCAGAAGCGCAGCCGGACAGTAATCTGAATCGCGCGTGGACCGCCGGCGTCTTGCGACTGCACGTTGGTGATACTCGAAAAACCGGCCGTCCCGAGGCTTAGGTTTGACGGCGCAGCATAGTTCGGATGATTCAGTGCGTTGGAAGCCGCAGCCCCGATCTGGAACCGCAGCCGTTCTGCAATGACAACTTCTTTGATCAGCGAAAGCGACACTGCCGCGGTTCCCGGCCCTGTCGCTGCGCCGATCTGCGAATCGCCGATGCGGCCGATGTTATTACCGGGTATCGCGAAGGCAGCGGGATTGATCCAGTCGGCGAGGGTTTGAGTCGCCGGATTGACCGACACTCCGGGAACGATGTCCGCGCGCCCCGATCCATTCGTATTAACGAAGTTGTTGCCGGCAGGATCGACGCCAGGTGCGACTACGGTAAGGTATGGTCCTGACTGGAACAACATGACTCCTGCCAGTTGCCACCCGCCGATCAAGGAATCCACCAATCGGTTTGCTCTGCTCAGTACCAGGCCGTTGCGGCCGAAAGGCAATTGGTAGAGAAAGGTCGACACCCAGCGATGCTTGCGGACATAGGAAACAGGGCCGTAATCAAGATTGATGTTATAGGCGTCGCTCACGTTTCCGCCGTCCTGGCTTGTATAGCCTGTGGGGTCATAGCCTTGTCCGTCCGTCAGCTCTTTCGCCAGCGTGTAGCTACTGTTAAACTGCAAGCCGTGCGTCAGACGCCGGTTAAACTCAACTGTCCCCGCATCGTAGTTGGAACGGGCGCCGATCGTGTGGTCATTGATAATGCCCCAAAGCGGATAAGGAGCCTCGGCCACGGCTTTGGCGTAGCCGATCGTGTTGGGGGGAACCTGGTCGATATTATCCGTGTATCCGATGTCGCCGCCATGGTTCCCAGTGTAGGTCAGCCTGAGGCCGATGTTACTCCCCAAGTCCCGCTCGAGTGTGACATTCCATTGGTAAACATGGGGATCATGGTATGCTTCCGGCGTCGTGGATACGAAATTCTGGACACCCGGTTGCGCCAGATTTGAAGGGAACGGATAGGGCATGGTGAGCGCATAGGTTCCGTTCGTCATCGAATTGGTAAATGCCCCGGTATAACCCGCGGGAACGCCAAACCCCGCGCTGGCCAGTGCGGACAATACGGTTTCAATGTAGCGCCCGAACCCGCCGCGGACCACCGTCTTGTCATTGCCAAAAGGACGCCACGCTAAGCCGAATCGCGGCGCAAAGCTGTCTGTATCGGCGGTGTGTAGGCTCTCAGGAATTCCTACCTGCGATGCCCCAAAGATGGGGGTTGGCGCGATGGACGCGGCGAATAGCGCATTCACCTGCGGCAGGAAGGCATCCGGTACCACCACGGAACCATGCACGACCACGCCATCAACTACGTTGTACGCATCGGGCAGCAAGATGGCCTGATTATTGAAAGTGTCGCCAAACGGCCGATTGTATTCCCATCGCAGGCCGTAATTGATGGTCAGGTGCGGCGTGACCTTCCAGTCATCCTGTACAAATAAGGCGTAGTGGGTGGCATAGGCGTTTGTGTCGGGAGTTGTCACTTCTGTGATTGAGGTGGAGTCCGGAATACCCTCCAGAAATCCTTCGTATGGCTTCAGGTGCGTTGTTGAACCATTGAAGGTGTAGACCCCCATGCGACCGGAGGCAGAGTTGTTGCTATAGTACGCCTCGAGATTTCGCACGTCGCCGCCGAATTTCACAGTGTGCTTCCCGCGATTCCAGGTGAGGTTGTCAAGCAACTGCTTGTTTTGGCTTCGGGTCACCTGATTGCAAGTGGGTGCTGTGCTCTGAAACCCAGTTATCGAGAACGTGGGTGTACAGTTGCCCCCTGGAGGATCGGGAATGGGAACCCCAATCTCCGTGGCCAGGAGGTTGGCATTCGCCGCGGTACTAAATATGACGCGGTCGGCCGAAACGCCCAGGCGCAACTCATTCACGACCGTGGGCGAGATTACGAAATTATAAGCTGCCGCAACGTTGTAATCCAATTCCGGCTCCTGAGTAGCGCCGGCAAAAATCGATCCCGAGGGGGCCGCGGCAACACTCTTGAGCTTGTAGGTAACGCGCGCAAAAAACGTCTGTCTGGAATTAATGATTTGATCGATCCGCGCATCCCCCTGATTACTGGAGATTGACGTAGGGAAATTCGTCGTGTAGTTATTTGCGATGGAACTCGCGGGCCCGGTATTGGGAAGGGGGAATAAATACTGAAGGGCGTTGAGTGCAATCGGGGAAATCTGGCTTAGCGGCACTTGCCCCAGCCCATAGGCCGACAGGTTACCGCTGCGCAGCGCCAGCGATGGAACACTCTCGCTGATAAATTGCTGCCGCGGCAACTGGAGTCCCTCATAGCTCATGAAGAAGAAGGTTTTGTCCTTTCCGTGATAGAGGCGCGGGAAGGTGACAGGGCCGCCCAGATAGCCGCCGAAATCGTTCATCTTAACCGCTGACACGGTCGCGCTGAAAGGGTTGCGGGCATTCATCACAGTGTTCTGAAGGTTTTCGAAAGCGCCGCCATGCAGCGTGTTGGTGCCGCTTCGGGAAATCGTAGTGATATCGCTAACCCCCCCAAACTCCGCTGAATTATTGACTTCACTGACACGGATTTCCGAGATGGCTTCGAATGACGGAAAAAGCTCCGTAAGAGGCGCTTCGCTTCTCACGCTCATGGTGCTGATGCCGTCGACGGAAATTTCAAGCTGGCTCGGTTTGGTTCCCGCCACGGAGAGGTTCCCACTCCCATCGTCCTGCACGCCCGATTGCGTAACCAATGTTGATATGGGGCTGGTAGTCCCCAACGCACGAGATGCGATCGCGACTGGTAAATCGACCAATTCACGCCCGCTCTGGGTCTCGGCGATATTGGAAACGTCAGTCGAGATGGCGGCTTCGGCCGTGGCGGTCACTTGTACCTGCTGGGCTTGTCCGCCGACAATGAGAGATTCATCCACGCGCACGGTCTGCCGTGCGGTCAACTCCAGGTCCTTCGCGATAAGCTCCTGAAAACCCGGCGCTCGCATGACAATCTGATAGATGCCCGGCTCGACGTTGACAAGCACGTAATTCCCGTTGGCGTCTGTCTCCACCGATCGCGCCGCCGAAGTACCCATATTCGTCAGAGTGACCACGCACTCCGGGACGACGGCATTCGACGGATCGCGTACCGTGCCGACGAAGGAACCGAAGGTCGATTGCCCGAATGCTATACCCGCCAAGACGCAAACCAGAAGAGAGGCTGCGAGGCACCTGTAGCTAACAATGTGTTTCATGTTGCGTGCTCCTTGAGAAATAGGAAAAGTCGATAAGTGCCGCTTTTAGGCGCTTACTTTTGAAACGCTTCTTTGACGGGCCTGCCAATCCAACAAGCAGGCTGGTGCAAACCGAAGATCTCGGCGATCGTGCTTGCCGTATCGAACGTATTGATCGGGACGGTGAGTTCTTTGCCGGCCGCAACTCCGGGACCGCGAAGCATCCACGGAATCTCAATTTCCGTCATGGAATTGCCGCCGTGCCGTTTGCCGACTCCGCCATGATCGGCACTGATCAAAACCATCGTCGTCGGCAGCATTGTGGCTTCCCGCAACCGCGCCATTAATTGCCCTAACAACTTGTCGCAGTGGTCGAGAGCTTCATCGTAAGCGGGAGATTCCCAACCTTCCGTGTGACCAGCGTGATCCATTAAGTCGACATGGAGAAAAACAAGAGTGGGCTTCGCCGAAGTGATGTACTCCAAGGCCATCGCGAGCGTCGCGTCTGCACCCAGCCCGACGCCGATTTTGTCGGGCACTCCCTCTTCCGCAATAAATGGAAACCCGCTGGTCCCATCGAAAAACATTCCAAGTTTCGCCGTCGGCCGGGCTTGGTGTAACAGGCCGAAGATGGTGGGGAAGTGTCCGCCCTCACCCTTGCAAGATGGGGCGATCGTGAACTTATCCGGGCGCCAGTCGTTCGAGGTTACCCCGTGCTGTTCCGGACCGGCGCCGCTGATCATCGAAGCGAAGTTCGGAAACGTTACCGTAGGCATCACGCCCCGCGCTGTCAACGAATAGGCGCTCTCTTGTTGGAACGCCTTAAAATTGGGGAGCATCTTCGCGCGAAGGACGTTGGCGCCCAGGCCGTCCACTCCGAAAATGATGAAAGTCTGGACATCGGCAGCCGAGCACAGACCCGCCGCGGTTAAAAAAAAGACAAACAGTTGGATCATCTGCAAATGTCGAGATCCGTAGCTTCTGATCATGGTTCGCTCTCCTCAAGAATCGTTGGTTGTTATACCGTGTGAGTTACATTCGCTCAATGCCAGCACAAACAGAGTGTTGCGAACCGGGAAAAACGAGTAGCTTCAACTTAACGCGTGAGTGTGAACAAAGGGTCTTGCATCTTCTTGCGTGGATGATCATCGTTACGCCTGATTGTCGAGTTCGGGTATTACACCGTAATGAATCGCGCGATTTTTTAGTGGCGCGTTTCCTCAGCATTCTGCGCCCGGAACACGCCGATCGGCAGGGGCGTTTCACTCCGGCTTACGTCGATCGTCGTCATCGTCAAGGTCGCGCGCTGAGTTGAAGATCTGCGAGTGCACAGGCGCCGGGACCGGTTCGCCCGGGCGTAGCGCATGCCAAAGGATGGCATTCAATTTGTCCGGGTCGGCGCGATCCACATCCGAAAAATCGAGTTGCAGCGATGCGATCGCGCCGCTGCCGTCCTTGGGATTGCGCGCTTCCATATCGACCTGCGGGACGATCGCCGTATAGGGGTTGAAATTCGGTTCGCGCGTGAATGTGTTTTCGAGAGTCGTGGCAACTTCGTCGTATTGCGTGAGGATCGGTAACCCCAGGATCAGTTCGATGGTCCGGACGAGAGAGACTTGTGTGTACTGCGTGTGGTCAACGAAATGCCGCTTGATGTAAGGCGAAATCGCCAGCGCCACAGTTCGATGAGCATCCACGTGATCGGGACCGTCCTGCGCATCGTCTTCGACGACCAGAATCGCGGTGTCCTTCCAGAAACGCGAGTGGCTGACTGTTTCGACAAGTTGACCCAAAGCAAGATCATTATCGGCAACCATGGCGGCCGGCGAATACGCATCCGGCAGCATGCCTCGGGTGTGATCGCCAGGCAGAGCCATCACGTGGAGGGCCGGCCAATCCCCGGTCGTCTCGGCCTTTTTCAATTCTTGAATAAATGCGGCGACGCGGTTCGTATCCCGAATGCCGCGGGTAGCAATGGCGCGAAGCACTTCGCTGGGCCGGGTGTTTCCCTCGCCGTAGTTGCGATAGTCCAACCCATGGCTTCCGGCAAGCTCCCACAGGCTGGCGCCGGCCATCGTGCGCAACCTTCCATCCTGAGGTAGTCCGGTGCGGCCGCTATAGGTGTACATCCAAAAGCGCTGCGTGTAGTCGGTTGCATAGGCGTAGTCGCACCACTGGTGGCCATCCCAAGAAACCTCTCCATTGGCGTAGAAGTTGTCGAATAAAACGTAATCCTCGGCGAGGCGGTGCGCGTTAGGTGTGATTTTTGCGCCGAACAAAACCAGATTCGGATCGCCATTGCCGCGCGCAACATCGCCGAACACCTGATCGTAGGTCCGATTTTCGCGAATGATGTACACTACGTGTTTGATTTTCGAGAGCGCGTCCTCCTGAATGGATGGTGAGGGCTTCTTCGGCTCTGGATGGTTGGCGCGGACTCGCGCGGTGAGAGATTGAATCTCGCGCGCATCCGGAACCGGAAGCGTGTAGACAAACCCCCGCAGCAGCGTTCCCAGATAGTTGTACTGTTTGGAATCGATCCTGGGATTGTCCAGGTTATTCTCTGGCGGACGCCCCAACCGATGGGCCTGCTCGACGAACGGAACGTTGGCGCTGATCCCGAGACCTTTTCCTACGCCGATGTATAAGTCTTTTCCGTCAGGCGATACGGCAAGCGCGGTCGGATACCAAGCCGTGGGAATAAATCCCATGACTGTGGATTTCGAACGGTCCGTGATATCGACCATCGCGACATCGTTGTTATCGGCATTGGCCGCGAACAAGCGTGTTCCCGACGGGTTGATCGCGAGCGCATCGGTCGTCGATCCAACTGGCGCGCCCGGTGTAAGGGCGACGTCGATGGTCTCGATGACTCGATTGTCCGCGATCACGCTGACAGTGTTCGAGCCCGAGTTCGCCACGAACAGCCGTCCATCTGGCGCAAACAGAAGCTGATTCGGAAACCTGCCCACAGCAACCCGACCGCGTTCGCGCATGGTATCCGGTTCGAGCAAGCTTACTGAGCCGTCTCCCCAATTGGACACGGCGACCACTCCGTCCGAGACCGCGATCTCGTAGGGGCGATAGCCGACTCGGGCGGACGCCGCGACGTGAAAATCGTCTCCTTCCAGCCGCAACACGGAATCGTTCTCAGCGTCGGCGATGTAGACGCTTCCACTGCGACCCTTGGCGACGCCGGCGATAAAACGGGGCGATTGGCTCGCCGGCATCTGGATGCCCTTGACGAACGAGAGCTTTTTGTCTTTCCATTGGAGCAGATACGCAGGATCTTTGAGGCGCTCGCGAGCTTCGGGAGTGATCCCGCTGCGCACGCCCCAAGTTTTCGGCTCCGCGGGCATCGGGCCGCCCCCAGAGGCAACGATGCGATCGCCTTCGAGCAGCGCGAGTCCAATCCAGGACTTCAGCAGATCCACATGTTGCGCCACCCGCCGCGTTGCGAGGTCGATCACGGAGACGCCGAGTTCGTTGAACCCGGTGGTATTCACAAACAGATACTTCGAATCCTGGCTGATCAAAATTCGAGTAGGCATGTCACCGGGAAGCTCGATCGGATCCCCGGCTGGCGAAAGTCCCCATCCGTTGAAGAGCCTGATTTGGCGGGCCACTTTCAGCTCACGCTGGCCGAGCAGGAGCAAACCGAATAAAAGAACAACGAAAATGGCAACGAATCTTGAGCGCATGGCGATCCCCTCGGCATAAAGCATCGCATAACAAAATGACGCATTCGTGACTTTCCTGGGCGCTGAGCGGTCAACTTTTGCGCAGTGCGTACTCTTGTGTGGGAGAGACGATCTAAGCACAAACAGCCCCAATGAATCTGTTCTCAGAGCCTTGGCAGCAAAAACGGGTTCCCGACGATACAGTCACAGTCCCTATCCAACTGAACTTCAGCGTTTTGGCGTTATTTACTCGCCGCCCGTCGAAGCTGTCGTGCCGCCTCCCGAAGCCACGATCCCCGTCCGTGGTGGTCAAGTCCTGTATCACGCGCCACTCGGAGAAAGGGCTGCGCCGGGCCCGAGCCGATCTCTGGCGATAACAGCCCTCCTATTTGTAACGGCGGCCCTCAGCTGTGGATCTTGAATTGGATGTCGATCCGGTCGTTCACGGCCTGACGGATGCGCTGCTTGCAGCCCAGATAGCGCTCGGTTGTTTGGATTGACGCGTGACCGAGCAGGAATTGGATTTGCTCCAGTTCCCCACCAGCCAGGTGGCACATCCGCGCGCAGCTGCGCCGGAGGTCATGCGGTGCTAGTCGTTCGATTCCTGCCCGCTTCGCGGAATCCCTCACTACGTACCAAATGACATTCTGGGTCAATCCTTCGCCCCAAAGTGTCCCACTCTTTCGGATGGATCGAAACAATCTTTTCTCGGCGATTCCGGCGGCGCGCGTCCAATCGTCAACCGCAGTCTTGACCCATCCTGGGACAGGAACCGTCCGGACATGACCGCCCTTGCCGACCAGGTCCACAATTGCCCAATGGTCTTCCCGCAGCTGCAAATGAGCGACATCCAACGCTGCCAGCTCAGATCGGCGCAGTCCGCAACCGAGCAACAGCGCGAGCATTGCCGCGTCGCGCTTGCCGCGCAGTGTGCCACGGTCCGGCGCATTCAACAGTTGTTGTCCCTGTTGACCTGTTAGCCAGTTCCCGGTGCGATGTCCCAGTTGCTTTACGCCCTTTACACGGCGGATACCCGCAACCAGCTCAGGACTGAGGAGCCCGGCGTCGGATGCTTCATAGACGAGTCTCCTGACGGCCGCGAGCCGCACGTTGATTGTGGCCGGAGCCAAATGGACCCCCTCCAATTGTTGCCGGTATCGAAGAACGACGGTACGATTCAACGCGAGCCGCGGCTCCGAACAATACCAAGCAATGAACTCGTCGATCGCGTGCCGATACGAACGGCGCGATTGTAACGAACCGAGACTATTGAGGACCGCGTTCTTGGATTGGTCCAGCTCGGGCAGCGTGAGGGCCTGAACTCGACGTCGCTTCTGACGGCGAACCTGCTTTCCCATGGTGGCGGCCTCCTTTCGGCCGTCTCCTATTTCCAGCATTTTCGTCAAACTGGCGCCACGGGGATTTATCGACAGCTATAGATTAGCAGCCTGCGCCGTCGGTCTGAGTGCCGCACTACGGCCAGTGTCCGAAGTGCCGAAAACCTATTCGAACCCATATTCCGGTAACCGGACTCTTCGGGCGGTATCCTGCGCCGTGCACCGACACCTGCACAAGAGTGTAAGCCGCGTCGCCTTTTCGAGGTGACTCGAGGCAAAGACCATAGCGGTACAGGGGGCAATGGAAATACCACAGGATTGCAAGAACAATCGTTGCCGCAGGTTCACCGCGTCTTTCGCTATCGGGCGGAGGACTGATCACTGGAGCCGTAGGCGCCTTCTTCAAGGAAGAACATGACGCGGGCGTGAATGTGGTCTCGTAATTCCCGAAAAGCGATGAGCCGGCGGTCGCCGGGCTCGGTGACCTCGGCAGGATCGTCGAAAGGCCAGTGAAGCTTCACCGGACTCCCCGGGAAGTCGGGACAGTTCTCCCGTGCTCTGTCACAAACAGTGATCACAAAATCAAAATTCTGGCCTGCGAACTCTTGCAACGGTTTTGAACGCCGTTTCGAAATATCGATCCTCAGCTCCCGCATGACCAGAATGGCTTCCGCGCGAACTTCCAAAGGGCTTGTCCCTGCGGAATAGACCTCATATAGATCGCCAGCCTCATGGCGGACCAGCGCTTCAGCGATTTGACTTCGGGCGGAGTTGCCACTGCAAATGATCAGAACCCGTTTCGCAGGCACTTCATTCGCTCTCCCCGGCTCCCGCAGCCGCCAACGCGATAGCATTCCCTTTTGGCAGTCCGAGTGAGAGGATCGCCGCTGCCAAAACCATAATTGTCGCTCCCCACAGGCAGCCTGTGAGGCCAGAAAACTGAAAAACCAGTCCTGACGCCAAGGTGCCGAGAAGGCGGCCACCAGCGTTCGCCATGTAATAGAAGCCCACGTCCAGGGCTACACGGTCCCTGTCCGTATAGGCGAGCACCAGATAGGAATGCACAGCCGAGTTGATGGCAAATACGACCGCAAAAACGGCGAGGCCAATCATCAGAACCGTGGCCCGGTTGGCGCCGGCACGCATCACCCAGGCCAGACTTGCGGGGACCAGCACGAGGACAAAAGCCCAAAGGCGCGCCGCTGAGCCGTCCACCGACTGGTTACCCAGAAGATGAAGGATCTCCGGGACCACCGCCTGAATCAGTCCGTAGCCGATTACCCAAAGCGCAAGGAAGGCGCCGACTGACCATTCTGACCACCCGAGCTGGCTGAGAAACACGGGCAAGCCAACTACGAACCAGATATCTCGCGATGCAAATAGAAAAAGGCGCGCGGACGAAAGCCGATTGATCTCCGGACTCTTCGACAACAGCGATGTGAACTTTATCTTCTTCTTTGAGCGGCCTAAATCCCCCGTAAGCGATGCGGCGGCGGCCAGCAGCACCACCAGCAGCGCGCCCGCCATACTCAGTAACGCGCCTGCGAATCCGAATGCCGCGAGCAACCCGCCACCCACAAAAAAACCAAGGCCCTTAAGTGCGTTTTTCGACCCGGTCAATCGCGCCACCCACTTGAACAGGACGCTCTCGCCGCCGCCATCGGGGACGATCACTTTGATCGCGCTCTTTGAACTCATTTTGGTCAGGTCTTTGGCGATTCCCGACAGCGCCTGCGCGCACATGACATATGCGACCGAGATCAGCCTGGACCAGTGCTCGTTTAACAACATGAGCATCAACAAGGACGCAATCTGCAGCGCCAGTCCTCCAAAAAGCGTTACTTTGACGCCGGAGCGAGCGGCAATCCAGCCGCCGAACAGGTTGGTCACGATTCCGAAGAATTCGTAGAACAAAAACAGAAATGCGATGGAGACCGCGTCGTAACCGAGACGGTAGAAGTGAAGCACTACGAGCATCCGCAGCGCGCCATCGGTGATCGTGAAGCCCCAGTAGGCTCCAGTCACTATGGCATAGCTGCGAATGTTGGTCATCGTCTTGCGGGTTTCGTCACCGCGTGGCAGCGATGTCGCGAATCGGGTCGATGTTTGCATTTTCCCGGAGCCACGCTTGCGCGCTCATTTGAACCGGGTCCCATGGGCTGCTGAGCGGCGGCGTGTAGCTCAGATCCAGATCGTTTAGTCCATCAACGGTCATTCCGTGAAACAGTGCAGATGCGAAGATATCTATTCGCTTGGCAACTTCTGACTTCCAGTGCCCAACAATTTGCGCCCCGAGCAGTTTTCCTGAGATCGGGTCTCCCGTAATCCGGAACTGCATCTCTGTCGCCCCCGGGTAGTAGGCTTTGTGATCGTTGAATATCGATGGCGTCGTTACGGCGGCGGGGAAACCGGCATCGCTGGTTTCCGCCTGGCGAAGGCCGGTCCGAGCCACAACCATGTCGAAGATCTTCACCACCTGGGTACCCACCGACCCCGCATACTCCCTGTCGCCACCGGCAGCATTCTCGCCCGCGACCCGCCCCTGCTTGTGTGACGTGGTGCCAAGAGGCAAATAAGTGTACCTCTGCAGAAGATGATGCCATGTTTCTGCGCAATCGCCAGCCGCGTAAACGCCGGGCACCGCCGTCTCCATCCGGGAATTCACCTGAATCGCCCCGCGTTCCCCAAGCCGTATGCCGGCCTCGCGAGCCAAATCGGTCGCCGGTCTCACACCCACCACAACAAGGACCACATCGGCGTTCTGTCGCCATCCGTTCCTCGCAGCCACCACGAGCCCCGAAACGCCACGCTCGATTTTCGTTACTTCCGTTTCGTTGACGACAGCAACGCCGTGCGCCCGGAGCTTATCCTGGATCAGGGACCCGAACTCCGGATCGACACTCGGGAAGACCACATGCTCAAGCTCGACCAGCGTCACTTTCATGCCGATATGAGTCAGCGCATCGGCCATTTCGACTCCGATGAAGCCCGACCCGACGATTACTGCCGACTTTGCGTCAGCGCGCTCCAGTAGCGCTTTCACGCGGAACGAATCTTCCATGCTGTGAAGCTCGTGTGCGCCGGGGATGTCGAGCCCCTCAATCCGGGGCCGCACGGGCACTGCACCGGTCCCGATCACGAGCCGGTCGTATGTGACACACTCGGTGGTTCCGTCCGTTCCGCGTACCGTTATCGTCTTCCGCCGAACATCGATATCCCGGACCGGGCATGACCGCCGTATTTCGATCCCCTCGAAAACCGTGCGGTGTGCAAGACTGTGCCAGTCCGGCGTTTCACCGCTCAGGAAGAACGGCAGGCCGCAAATACTGTAGTTCGGGAAATCGTCCGCGAGATACACGCGGATGTCCGCCTCCGGGTCGACTTCGCGTGCACGGAGAGCGGCGCTGATGCCCGCATCGCTTCCGCCGATGATTCTGATCTGCATATTTCGATTTCGATCCTTTTGCATGCCAGGGGTATCGGGACATAAGGGCCGGCAGCTAAACATCCGGCCGGGCCTAACGCTGGAATTTACTGCAACAGCGCGATGTTCTCCAGTTCGTGGGTGATTACATTCTGAGGCAACCTTGAGAACCCGACGGCTGCCGCCATTTCCTGGCCAGGCCCCAGCATCCATCGAAGCAGGTCTTGTAGTGCTGCTCGCTTCGCGTTGTCTTTGATACTTGCGGGGATCAAAAGATACGTAAAACTGGATACCGGATAGGCGGACTTTGCCGGGCTGTTCGCAATGGAAAAGCGGAAATCGTCGGGCAGGAATGGTGCGGCCACCTTAGCGGCTTCGGTGGCTGTCGCGAGATCCCCCTTCACAAATGCACCAGACGAGTTGCCGACCGCGCCATAGGACAGTTTCTGCTGGAGGGCATAGCTGAGCTCGACATATCCCAGAGAGTAGGGCGTCTGACGGATAAGAGCCGATACTCCCTGATTGCCTTCGGCACCGCGTCCAGTCGGCCAATTGACGCTGGTATCGCGGCGAAGCTTGTGTCGGAACTCGAAGCTGACTTTTGAGAGGTAGTCGGTCCAGACGTAGGTCGTTCCGCTGTCGTCAGAGCGGTGAATGAGGACGATATCGTTAGCCGGTAACTTCAGCTTCGGATTGGCCTTCGCCAGCTCCGGATCATTCCATTTGGTGATCTTGCCAAGAAAGACGTTTGCCAGAACGAGGGGCGTGAAATTGATATCGGCGGCAATTCCCGGAATGTTGTACGCCGGTACCACGGCTCCCACCACGGTGGGGAAGTGGAGCACGACTGACCCGCGGCGGTCTGCGAAAGATCGGATTTGAAGATCGTTCAGCGGGGCATCGCTCGCCCCGAAATCCACTTCTCCGTCACTCACACGCCGGATGCCGAGGCCGGAGCCGACCGACTGGTAGCTGATCTGTACGTTGGGATGCGTCTTGTGGTACTCATCGAACCACTTTGAGTACATCGGATAAGGGAAGGTCGCTCCAGCTCCGGCCAAGGATACCTGCTGGCCGGAGCACTGCAAAACGACTCCCAAAAAGATGGCTGCCCCGATGGAGCAGCGCTGCGTGTGGACTTTTATCATTCTGTGTCTCCAATACAAGCATTCAACCTTGACAGGCTGTTGAAACAATTTGATAAAGGAAGTGCGGAACCATCCGCAAAGCGCCCTCGGTAATGGCGGAGCCTAAGTAGGCTCCCGTGAAGAAGGCGTATGGTGGTCATTTGTTGTGCGGGTTCAGGCACTGGGTGGCAGCGATGCCGCGACCTTGCGGGCCAGGTCGACAAGCCGGTTTGCATAGCCCCATTCGTTGTCGTACCACGCGAGGATCTTGACCTGCGTGCCATCAATCACCATCGTCGACAACGCGTCCACAATCGCCGACCGAGGATCGTTCAAGTAATCCACCGAAACCAGAGGTCGCTCTTCGTAACCCAGAATGCCGTTCAGTTCAGCCTCAGCAGCCGCCTTGAGCAGGCGGTTCACCTCCGCCACATCGGTCTCTCTGCTCACCTCGAAGACGCAATCCGTCAACGATGCGTTCAGCAGTGGAATCCGGATGGCGACTCCATTCAGTTTGCCCTGGAGTTCGGGATAGATAAGACCGATGGCCGTTGCCGACCCGGTTGTCGTCGGTATGAGTGACATCAGGGCCGAACGGGCGCGCCGAAGATCCTTATGCGGAAGATCGACGATCACCTGCGTGTTGGTGACATCGTGAATGGTGGTGATCACGCCGTGCCGAATCCCGAGTCCTTCGTGGATGACCTTGACGACCGGAGCGAGACAATTCGTTGTGCAGGAAGCAGCTGTGACGATACGGTGTTCATCGGGGGAGTAGAGATGGTCATTCACTCCCATCACGATATTGAGCGCGCCTTTCGTTTTAACCGGCGCCGCGACCACTACCTTGCGGACGCCGCGCTCGAAGTACGGCTCCAGCGCGTCGGTTGTGATCAGTTTGCCGCTGCATTCAAGGACGATGTCAACGGCGTTTGCGTCCCACGGCACTTCATTCGGCTTCGAGCCATCCGTAAATGCCACTTTGCGGCCATCAACGGTGAAGTGGTCAGGTGCGACCGTAGTAGGCCGGCTCCAGCGCCCGTGAACACTGTCGAATTCCAGAAGGTGCGCCGCCGTCGCCGCACCGCCCTTAATTTCGTTCACATGAACGATTGACACATCCGGGCAATCCCAAACAGCGCGGAAGGCAAGGCGCCCCATACGTCCAAATCCGTTAATTCCAATTCGAGTCATTCTTGTCCTTGAAAATCTGAAGATCTTTACCGTAGCGGGCTACCCATTGTGCATCTGGCCGTGATTCCGGGTTAGCGGCTTATCGGAGGGCTCTCCCCAGATCGAATGTACTCTCGGCTGTTTTGCTGCCCACTGTACCACCCATAAAGTCGCGGCCAGCAATAAGGCAATTAGAACCCAAGCCAGCGCGTTGAGTGTTCTCTTAAACACCGAACTTTGATGGTGCGGCTGTTTCATTGGATTTGAAGTATGCCTGCTGAATCGCTAGCTCCGGCCAATCTTGTCGATCTCTCGCTGGACAACTTCCCGTTCCAGCGTTGCCAGCGGCAATGAAACAAATAAAGCGATCCTGCGATCGAGCATTCGGTAAGCGTCGAAATATGCACGTTCAATCTGATCATCCGTACCGGTAACACCAGCAGGATCGGGAACGCTCCATTGTGCTGTCAGCGGTTGACCCGGCCACACAGGGCACGGCTCCCCAACCTCCCTATCGCACACCGTAAAAACAAAATGGATCTCTGGTGCATCAGGCTTCCCGAATTCATCCCAGCTCTTGCTTCTCAGTCCCTCAACCGGCATGCCACCGCTGGTAATCTGTTTGAGTGAATGAGGACTGACATGGCCAGTGGGGTGGCTCCCGGCGCTATAGCCGGTGAAGTTCGGGAAACCCTTCCGATTCATGATGGCTTCGGCCATGATGGAACGGGCTGAGTTCCCGACGCACAGGAACAGAACGTTGAAGTGTCGCGGCGTCATACTCCCTCTTTCCTTTTCGGCCCAATCGATATCGTCTTGCAAATCCGCCTTAGCCTGTCGTCGTAGATGCTGTCTCTCCTCTGGTTCGAATATCGACGATTGGCGATGGATCGCATCTGTCAAACCTGAGCAGAAGTTCCTTTCATCCCCGGCCTGAACATTTCGATAATAGTAGAAGTGTGGAAGCGTGTCAATCCGATTGTCGTAGAATTGTGGAATGAGATCGAATGGGCTCCGGGCAACGACTGTTTGCACCGACGGATCATGCGAGCCGCGCCTCAAAGAAGCGGCACCTGTCCAACGGAAGATCGCGCGAAAACGCGTCGCGATTGATTTCGCCCGATTCGCGGATATGCTCTCAGCGATGGGCACGGAGCCGCGGCTGCGCATCATGCACCTGCTGATCACCGCCCATCCGAAGGGCATGGTCGTGGGTGATATTCAGGCGCAACTCGACATCGCTCCGTCCACGCTCTCTCATCACCTCGACAAACTTCGGAACGAGGGGTTGGTTAAGGTGCGGCGCGATAAGAAATTCCTGTGGTATACGGCGGACACCGCCAGCCTGCAGGAATTGCTTGGTTTTTTGTTCTCGGAATGTTGCTCCGAAAATCAGGCAGTAAAGGCGACCGCCATTTTTGAACTGTGCCGCTGAGTTCGGGTTCGCGCTCCAGCCGTTGGATGAATTTGTCCGGTCGCAGCGGTGGACGTTTGGCCCCCGAAGTACCTCCCTCAGCCTGACGGCCCGCGATTTTCCAAGTTACATGGCTTCGGTCAAGTCGGCTACTCGTGGAAGTGCCGTCGCGCGCAGGAAGCAGGATTAGCCATATCCTGGAAAACGGCGCTACCGGAATGTGCCCCGCCAGCCCACCAAGGTCTCAACTGGTGGGTGACGCGTCACTCGGAAGTTGGCCGCTCAAACCGACGAGTCGGGGCAGCCTAGAGGATAGCTGGCGAGAACAGCCCTTCCCACCACCAAACCAGCCAGCGGGACGAAACGGGAATAAAGGAAACATGGTGAGGTGCCGGGCCCCTCAACCATCAAAGTCCTGACGCCGTACCTCTCGGATGGCAGCCTCTGCGAAGCACATCCAAATTATTTGTCCAAAAATCCTTCGCTCAGCCGTTATCTGTAGGGGCGAGCGCAATGGTTCAAACGAG
>Ga0182024_10009985_pt1 | contig 19474 bp, 13 predicted proteins | sample P32metaG_FD_120480 | JGI IMG/M metagenome (GOLD analysis project Ga0182024, IMG submission 120480) | Permafrost microbial communities from Stordalen Mire, Sweden - P3-2 metaG (Illumina Assembly) | ecosystem: Environmental > Terrestrial > Soil > Wetlands > Permafrost | place: Sweden: Stordalen... | reverse complement strand
CTGGATCTTCTTGAGCAGCGGCCAATGGTTCTTCAAAAACAGGTCGAGAAACTCCTGCTGATGGCCCCACTGGCACTTGTAGTAGTACTCGATGATGTACGGCTGGCCGGCGGCCGTTTGCGTGGGCGCGCCCTGCGCCACCAGCGGGCGCGAGAAACCGGCCACAAAGGCCAAAGCAACCAAAGCCAGAAGAATCCTGCGCAGCGAAATCTGCATAACGGCCTCCATGCAAGCGATGCAAGCATTGTACGGCGTTGGGCAAATGAAGGAAGGGTGAGGTTCACTCCGCCTTACACGGCCGGGTGTACGTGCGCTGCCAAATCGCGAGTTCCGGCTCCGGCATCGTTCCATCGGCCACGGCCAGCATGGTCATCACGAGATCGTCATTCGCTGCGATGAGCTCGTATTGGTTGTCAAGGAGAAAGACCAGGGCTACCGCGAGGCCGGTGCGCTTGTTTCCATCAATAAGAGCATGGTTACGCGTGATCCCTGTCGCGTAGGCGGCAGCGAGATCGGCGACGTCGGGATCGCCGTAGGCCGCAAGATTCTGCGGTCTGGCGAGGGCAGAGAGCAGCAACGATTGATCGCGGATCCCTCGGAGTCCCCCGTGCTCGGCGAGCATTGCTTCGTGGACCGCGAGAACTACATTCTCGGGAACCCAGCTCCACTCGCGGTCAGTCACTTCGCCAACTCGCGGAAGACATCGCGGCGTTCGCGCATTATTTTGTTAGCCAGCTTCATTTGCCGTTCAAAGGTTGGATCGTACGGCGTGATGCGAAATCCATCAGGCGACTCGGTCAGGAAGACGAAATCCCCTTTCGCAACTTTGAGCTTGGCCAAGGCTTCCTTGGGCAAGACAACTCCCGCCGAGCTTCCAATCGTTGTCACCTTGAGTTTCATGCAGCCCCCTTCATCGTTGTCACCATTCTAATATAGATTAGAATGGTGCGCGCTGGCGAACCTTCGCGGGGCGCGTGGCACCAGCTAAGCGAACATTTTGGCCGGGTGAACGCACCGCCGAAGCGAACATTTAGTCTGATTTCAGGGGACTTACGACCTAAGCCTGCCCGCTCCGGCAAAATATAAGGAAAACGGCCATTGTAACCGCCTCCTGCTCCCTCGTTCCCTTGGTCCCTTGATCCCTCGGTCCCTGTCTCAAAAAAAACGGCCCCCGTCGGAACGGGGGCCAAGTTGCCTTGGTTCTCTCGCGTTGCGAGAGCTTTATTGGCGGCCTTACGGCGGGGTGGCCGTTGGCATGGGAGCAAAGCCTCGGGGGAGGGTGAGCCGCTTATTTACGGCTGCTCCGTGCCAGCTGCAGCAGGAGCGCTTTGGGGGGGCGCATCTGCCTGGGCCGCCAAACTGTTTTCCATCAACATCACATGCACAGTGCTCGTTCTTACGCGTACCGGCTTTTGATCCTGGTCGCCGGTGGAAGCCACCTGGGCATTGCCCAGAGCTACGTAATGCATGCGGTAGACGGGAATCTGATGTTCTGCCACAAGGTAACGCTCGATCGATTCAGCCATGCGTTGTGAATATTGGATGCCGGTTCCACCCGCTGCGGGCGAGTGAGATTCCATCTCCACGATGTAGCCGTCGCGACCGGTCAGGCTGGCCGCCAGCTGATCCAGCTGGGCGCGCGCATCGGCCGTGAGCGCCGGGCTCCCGCCGCGGAACTTGATCTGGAGATCCGAAGCCTGCTTGTACTGATCCAGACCGTTGACGGTCGAGTTCAAGTGGTCGACATGACCCGAGGCCTGCTGCGCGGTATTGTTGGCATTCAGCGCCTGCTGGTTGGCCGTATTTGCGGTCTGATTGGCCGCATCGGCCGAATTCTGCGCCTTCAGGATGCCGGCTTGCGCCCGTGCATCCACGTCCTTGATGTCCTGCGCGTTCCGGGCGTTCACACTATCCAGCTCGGAGAGCCGGTCGTTAATCGGATCGGTGCTCCGCTTCACCCATTTCTTGGTCGCAAAAGGATTGACGCGACCCCAGAATCCCTCCTTCGGCTGACTCACTGGCTGGGTAAACGTTGGGGAGGGCTGCTCCGCAGCCGAAGAAGGTGCGCTCTGGGAATCTGTAGCAGTGGGTGGGGCCTGCTGCGAATTCGTATCGGAGGGCTGGTTCTGCTGCGCCCAAACCGGAATTGCTATGGCCGAGGCCAGCGCAAGAACTGCGAAATGGCGCGGAAATGAAAAATGATTCGGAGTTTGCATTTTTGTGTACCCCTTCTGGATTCTTTGGTGTGCCCCGTTAAAATTCCCTGCGGCTGAAAGCTGCCGCGGCTTGAGCGCTCTTGCGTACTCGCCCTCACAGATTGCAAGGCCGGTGCCAAAGCAGACCCAAGACGGCCACAAATTATTAATTTGTTTAATATGAGGGAGTTATAGGAAGAAGGAGCGCACCGAACTTGCCCCGGCAGCTCAGAAAACACCCCGGCGCCGCGTAAATTTTGCACGCTTCGGTACTTTCTACCCTGTAAGGATGGAGGAGACCCTACTTCGTATCTACATGGATGACGCGGATGTCAGGGAAGGCGTTGTCCCATTGGTCCGGTACAGTATCGAACGCCAGGCGGAAGTCTGCGCCGTCGCCGGGCTTGAGCGGAGCCGCGGAGAGCGGCTCGACATCCACATATGGATCGCGCGTGCGGATGAGCTGGAGCGCCTGGGTCTCGTTCTGCGCCACTTCGTGCGCCGCATCGCGGAAGAGAACCTGGACGGCGATTCCAGTCACGGTTCGGCTGCCTCCGTTGGCAATGTGCCCGTCGAGGTAAGTCACCTTACCTCCCGACAGGTTCGACGATTCGCTCATCGCCAGGTTGCCGATGGTCAGGTTCGCTGCGTAGGGATCGGTAGGCGCGGAGATCGGCGTTACCGTTGGCTCGCCCTTGCCGTGCTCGTAGAAGAGCAGCAATCCGCCCACAACAGCAATCGCGACAGCTGAAGCGATGGCCACAGGAAGCCAATTGCGCTCGGATGCGGCCCGCGGACGAACGAGTTGAGGGCCTGAGCTCACGAGCGAAATTGTACACCCGTTCGCGAGCCGTTTCGCGAATCCATCTTGCGAGGCCATCTTGCCAGGCCAATTCGCGAGACCAATTCCCGAGACACGACGCGACGCCCGTCCGATGCAGCAAGCGTGCAATCAACCGTCGGCCAGTTCACCGGTGACCGGTCGCGCACTTTTCATCAAATTGCCCATCACCTTCAGGCATCCTGCGAATAGCGTTGGCGTCTAACGAGTAGAGATCGGCCGATGCAAAGCGGATCGACGTGAATTCCGCATCCGACAAGAAGAAATCAGTACGGCAAGAGAGGAACCACAAGAATGCTGGTTCCGAAATTTACCGCAAGGTGTAAAAAAGGCAGGCCCATCATGCGCACCTCTCCTCAGTCGGCGTACAGAACACCACCCATAGCCACGCCCAACATTCCGCAGCCGGGCCTGTGGGCCGAACGGACCTATCAGGGTCTGACCGTTGCGGCCATGCTTTGGATCTTGGGAAGCCTGTGGCTGTTCCGGTAAAGCTCCGGTAAAGCAGTTGACTGCCCGCAACCATGGAATCGAACGCGATCCGCTTTTCGCCTTGTTGATTTGAGCAGACCTTAAGAACCCCGCAGCGCTTGATTCTGCGGCCGCGGCGTTTCAACCGAAGCGCGCCCGCTTCACCGTCTGCCGGAAATCGTCGCCCTTCATTTCCACGCGCACACACATCTCTGCGAGTCGCGATCGCATGCGGTCGCCAATGCGGTCCCCGAGCGTATCCTCATATTTTGCGGGCTTGATTCCGTCCTTGTCGATTGCAAGACCTGCACCGGCGACGCGATCGGGATAATTCGTAGTGATGATCGTGGATTGATTATCGTTGTAGCGCGTGTTCAGAATGAGCGCGACCGTGTCCCACACCCACTCGTTGGGTTTTTGCGCGCCCAGATCGTCAATCACTAGCACTTCGGCCGCGAAGATCGGCTGCAACAGCTCGAGCTCGGTGGTCTTAACCTCAGGGTTGTAGCTGTTCTGGATACTCTTGAGCAGTTCGCGATAGTCGCAGAAATAGCCGCGCACCCCGCGCTCTCGAACCAGTCGCCGCAAAATCCCCACCGCCAGATGAGTCTTCCCTAGTCCTGCGGCGCCCACAAAAATCAGGCCGCGGCCCGCCGTGTCGACCGGGTAGGCTTCCGCGAATTGGCGCGCCTTTTGCAGCGCTCGGCCCAGTGCTGGGTCGGCCCCCGGATACGAGGGGTCGAAAGTATCGAGCGTGCAGTCGCGATAGCGCATGGGAATCTGCGCCGCGGCAACCCGCCGCCGCTCGCGCTCCGCTTCCTGGCACTCGCACGCGCGGCTCACCCAGTTTCCCGCCGTGTCCCGCACGCGCACCAGCCCCGCGCCATCGCAAATCGTGCACTCACTCATTCCGATTTCCAGCCTATCGCACCGCCCCTCTCGCCGCTCCGGTGCACACCGCGTAACCGAATGTGGAAAAGCAGCCCCATCAATTCGCCCAGGCAACATCAGGAAAACCGCACGCTAATGTCATAGGATGGCTTATAGAATTTTCGAGTCTTTCCGAGCCCCGCGGAGCAAACCGTCAAGTTCATGCCACAAGCTGAAAAAAAGCGGCCTCAAGCGCACCTGGTACTTCCTGACGCGCCCGCTTCCGAATCGGACGCCGTGAAAGCTTGGCGCGAACCGGTGACGATGCCGAGTTATCTGCCTGCCGAGCCGGACCGTAATCCGATGTTTCTTGAAAAGCGCGTGTATCAGGGCAGCAGCGGTCGCGTGTACCCATTGCCGTTTATCGATCGCATCGCCACGGAGCCGGCGGAGCACGCCTGGCAGGCGGTGCACCTTGAAAACGAATTCCTGCGGCTCATGATCCTGCCCCAGATCGGCGGCCGCATCCATGTGGGCTTCGACAAGATCAACGGCTACGACTTTTTCTACCGGCAGAACGTGATCAAACCGGCCTTGGTCGGCCTCGCCGGCCCGTGGATTTCGGGCGGTGTCGAATTCAATTGGCCGCAGCACCACCGCCCGGCAACCTTCATGCCGGTTGAGACCGAAATCGAACACGGCAGCGACGGCTCCGTGACGATTTGGTGCAGCGATCACGACCCCATGACGCGCATGAAAGGTATGCATGGCGTGTGCCTCCATCCCGGCCGCGCATATGTGGAGTTGAAGGTGCGCCTCTACAACCGCACGCCGTTCATACAGACCTTTCTCTGGTGGGCCAATGTCGCAGTCAAGGTCCACGAAATGTACCAATCGTTTTTTCCACCTGACGTGCGCTTTGTGGCCGATCATGCCCGTCGCGCGCTCACCAGTTTTCCGTTGAGCGATCGTCCCTACTACGGAGTCGACTATCCTGAGCGGGCCCGTTCCGGCGTTCCCGCCGATGAAATGCCCTCGCAATTCGTTCCCGATGGCTCCTATGCCGCGAACGATTTGAGCTGGTACTCGAACATTCCCGTGCCCACGAGTTACATGATCCTCGGCACGGAGCAGGATTTCTTCGGTGGCTACGATCACGCAGCGCGAGCCGGCATCGTCCATGTGGCCGATCACCGCATTGCGCCTGGCAAAAAACAGTGGACGTGGGGCAATCACGAATTCGGTTACGCCTGGGATCGCTGCCTGACCGAAAGCGATGGCCCCTACATCGAGCTGATGGCCGGCGTTTTCACTGACAATCAGCCCGATTTCTCGTTTCTCGCGCCATGGGAAACCAGGACTTTTTCGCAATACTGGTACCCCATCCGCGAGATCGGCCCGGCCCTAGCCGCCAATCTCCATGCGGCACTGAGTCTTGGTGCTTCAGCGGGGCGCATGCATGTGGGCGTGTGCGTTACGCATGCGATCCCTCGCGCGCGCATCACCTTGAGCCGCGACGGCGCCGTGCAGCGCGAATGGGTTACAGATTTGAGTGTCGCCCAGCCGTTCTTCGCCGACGTCGAACTGGGCGATGCAGCGCAGGCCGCGCAGCACGCTATTCGCATCGAGGCCAACGGAGCGGAGATTCTTCGTTACGATCCGCCGCGCCCCAATTTGACGAACGCACCGCAAGTCGCGACGGAGCCGCCCTCGCCGGAAGTGATCGCGTCGAGTGACGAACTCTATCTCACGGGACTCCATCTTGAACAATACCGCCATGCCACGCGACGCCCTGAAGCGTACTGGCAGGAAGCGTTGCGCCGCGATGCGGGCGATGCCCGATCGAACAACGCGCTGGGCCTGTGGCGCTTGCGCCGCGGAGAATTTGCCGACGCTGAGAAGCATTTCCAAGCCGCTATCGCCCGCCTGACGCAGCGCAACCTCAACCCTCGCGACGGCGAGCCCCACTACAATCTCGGCCTTGCGTTGCGCTTTCTCGGCAACGAGCAGGGGGCATACGACGCTTTTGCGAAGGCGGCGTGGAACGCGGCGTGGTGTGGCCCGTCGTATCTTGCTCTGGCCGAAATTGACGCACGGCGCGGCGCATGGGATCTGGCCCTTGATCACATCCAGCGCTCGCTCGCCGCCAATCCCGAGAACCTGAACGCGCGTAACCTGCACGCGATGATCCTGCGCAAACTGGGCTGGGAATCCGAGGCCGACACAATCCTGCGCGACACGCTTGCCCGCGATCCTCTCGACGTGTGGGCCTGTTTTCTTTCCTGTGGCAAGCTTCCCGCGAACCATCAGCAGGTTCTCGACCTTGCCTTCGATCTGGACCGTGCGGGGTTCTATGACGAAGCTATCTCACTGCTGCGCTCGGCAGATCCTTCTCCACGCGGCGGCTCCGCGCCCATCATCCTCTATGCCATCGCCGATCTCTATCGGCAGATGGGCGACGCTCGCGCCAGCGCCGAAGCCTGCCGGCAAGCCGCGCACGCCCCGCCCGATTATTGCTTCCCGAGCCGTCTTGAAGAGCTCGTCCTATTAGAGAAGGCGATCGCTGCCAATCCAGACGACGCGCGAGCGCCGTACTATCTGGGCAATTTTCTTTACGATCGCCGGCGTCATCAGGAGGCGATTGCCGCGTGGGAGCAATCCGTCGAACGCGATCCGCAATTTCCGACTGCATGGCGTAATCTTGGCATTGCATACTTCAATGGGTCACGAGACCCGGCGCGGGCCCGCGATGCTTTCGATCGTGCGTTTGCCGCCGATCCGGACGATGCGCGCGTTCTCTACGAGCGCGACCAGCTTTCAAAACGCATGGGCGAGCCGCCGCAAATTCGGCTGGCTGAACTCGAACGCTACCCAAGTCTATTCGAGCAGCGGGACGACCTGACCGTCGAACTGGCTACGCTGCTCAATCAGACACGCCAACCCGCGCGCGCCCTGGAATTGTTGCTCTCGCGCAAATTTCAGCCGTGGGAGGGTGGGGAAGGCCTCGTCCTGGCGCAGTTCACGCGCGCCCACTTGCTGCTTGGCCAGCGTGCCCTTGCCGAAGGCGATGCCGCGTCAGCCTGCGGATCGTTTGCAGCAATTCTCAAGCCTCCTCCGAGCCTGGGAGAAGCCCGGCATCTGCTGGCCAACCAGAGCGATGTCTGGTTCTGGCTTGGCGCCGGCCACGCCCGCCAGGGTGACCGCGAACAAGCCGAAGGATGCTGGGCGCGCGCCACTCGCCAGCGCGGCGATTTCTGCGCCATGAGCGTTCGCTCGGTTTCGGAGATGACCTTCTGGAGCGCGATGGCCTGCCAATGCATGGGAAGAAGAGAAGACGCAGCGGCGTTGTTCAGGAGCATCCTCGACTACGCGGAACAACTCGAGCGTCAGGTTCCCGAGATCGACTACTTCGCCACCTCGCTGCCCGCCATGCTGCTCTTTGATGACGATCTCGAGAAGCGCAATCGGATCGAGGCGCTGTATCTTCGCGGCCAGGCGTTTCTTGGCCTGGGAAAATCCGCGGATGCCGTGCGCTGCTTCCACGAAGTTCTGGAATTGGATCGCAATCACGCAGGCGCAGCCGATCTTCTGGAACAAATCGGCATGTTGCGCGAAATCGCAGGCCTGGAGTGATGATGCAGAGCGGCACGCGCAAAGTAAGCGGCTCGCAATCCTCAATGGCCGGAATTCACGCGGGCTACGTCTGCGGCATGGCGCTGGTCGCCGCCATGGGCGGGCTGCTTTTCGGCTACGACTGGGTCGTCATCGGCGGCGCCAAGCCGTTTTACGAAGTCTACTTTCACCTCGGCTCCGAGCACCTCATCGGATGGGCCAACAGTTGCGCGCTGATCGGCTGTCTCATCGGCGCGCTCATCGCCGGCGAAGCTGGCAGCCGCCTCGGCCGCAAAAAAGTGTTGCTGCTTTCCGCACTTCTTTTCGCGCTTTCCTCCGTCTGCACCGGCTGGGCTCCGGTCTTCTCCATGTTCATCGCGTGGCGCATCGCCGGGGGAATGGCCATTGGCCTTGCTTCCAACATTTCCCCGCTCTACATCGCCGAAATCAGTCCCGCGGCGTGGCGCGGCCGCCTCGTCAGCCTCAATCAGCTGGCCATCGTTTGCGGCATTCTCGCGGCGCAAATCGTCAACTGGCGCATCGCGGAAAAAGTTCCCGATGGAGCCGCCGTCCTGCTCGAATCCTGGAACGCGCAGTTCGGTTGGCGCTGGATGTTTACGGCGGTCGCGGTTCCGGCCGTCCTGTTTTTTCTGTTTGCGCTTTTCATCCTTGAGAGCCCGCGTTGGCTCGCCGGAGCCAATCGTGCAGACGAAGCCCGGCGCGTGCTGGTTCGCATCGGCGGCGAGGACTACGCGGCCCGGGAACTCGCCGCCATCGAAGAAACATTGCGCGCGTCGGCCGCGTCACGGACCGGATGGAAGGATCTCTTCGGCGAGGGCACCCGCAATCTGGTCTGGATCGGCATGGCGCTGGCCGCGCTGCAACAGTGGAGCGGGATCAACATCCTGTTCAACTACGCCGAAGAGATTTATCACAGCGCGGGCTTCGGCGTCAGCGGCATCCTGTTCAACATCGTCATCACCGGCACCATCAATCTGATCTTCACCCTGGTCGCCATGACATTTGTCGATCGCCTGGGCCGCAGAAAGCTCATGCTGCTGGGTTGCGCTGGCGTAGGCCTTTGTCACCTCGGCGCCAGTCTCGCTTATCGGATGGGACTGCATGGCAGCGCGGTGCTCGTGCTCACCCTCGCCGCCATCGCCTGCTATTCCATGTCGCTGGCGCCGGTCACGTGGGTGCTCATCTCCGAAATTTACCCCAATCGCCTGCGCAGCCTTGGCGTCTCCGCGGCCGTTGCCGCTTTGTGGACCGCCTCCTTCGTGCTCACGTATACATTCCCCTTCATCAATCGCGCCTTCACAACTTCCGGCGCATTTCTCGTCTACGCAGCCGTCTGTTTTATCGGCTTCTTTTTCGTCTCCGCATATATCCCGGAGACGCGCGGCAAAACGCTCGAAGAAATTGAGAAGGCCTCAGGAGCCGATGCGGGCTGAAGCCGATTGCACCCAGGCGCGCCGTAGGCGCAGAGCTTGTTAGCCCCGCGCTTTAGCGTGGGAAGCGCGGATTCAACAAATGCACTCCGGAGTCCCGTAGGGACGGCGCAAGGACATTTCTATTAGGGGATCCGATAGCCTCTCAGGCATGAGCAGCATCCAGTCATGAAACCGCAGCTAAACCGCGCGCCCCGCTGCTGCCCCCGACGCCCAGGCCCACTGGAAGTTGAATCCGCCCAGCTGACCCGTCACATCCACCACTTCTCCAATAAAGTAGAGCCCGCGCACGCTACGGCACTCCATAGTTTGCGCGGAAAGCGCGCTGGTGCTCACTCCGCCTGCAGTCACTTCCGCCTTCTCATAGCCTTCCGTGCCACTGGGTGTGATCGTCCAGGCGTGCATGCGGCGCTCCAGCTCATCGAGCGCGTGATTTGTCCAGCTCCCTGGCGCTGCGGCCTCGAGCAGCCGATCCGCCAGCCGCACCGGCAACTGCGCGCGCAATGCCGCTTTCGCCGCGGCCAGATCGCGCCGCGCATCGGCCGCTCGTAGCGGCGCAAGCAAGTTTTGCTCCGGAGCCCAGTCAATGCGGATCGCCTCCGGCTGTTTCCAGTAAGACGAAATTTGCAGGATGGCCGGTCCACTCAGGCCGCGATGCGTGAAGAGCATCTTTTCCCGAAAACTGCGCTTGCCGCAACTCGCAATAACCGGCGCGGAAACTCCGGTCAAATCCGCGAAAGACGCATGCTCCGCGCCCGCGAGCGTCAGCGGAACCAGCGCCGGACGGCAGGTTTCAAGGTCAACGCCAAACTGGCGCGCAATGTCGTAGCCGAACCCCGTGGCGCCGATCTTCGGAATCGACAGCCCGCCCGTGGCTACGATGAGCGCAGGCGCCGTGTAAGCATCCTTGCCCGCATCGACCGTAAACGCTCCGGAAGAATCATTGCCACGTACCTCTCGCACCGCCGTCGACAGAATCACCCGCACACCGGCATCCGTGCATTCGCTCATCAGCATGTCGACAATTTGCTGCGCAGACCCGTCGCAGAACAGCTGCCCCAGCGTCTTTTCGTGATACGCGATGCCGTGCCGCTCTACGAGCCGGATAAAATCCGCGGGTGTGTAACGCGCCAGCGCCGATTTCGCAAAGTGAGGATTGGCCGAAAGAAAATTGTCGGGCCGCGTGTGCAGGTTGGTAAAGTTCGCGCGGCCGCCTCCCGAGATCAGGATCTTTTTGCCCGGCCGCTGCGCGCGCTCCAGCACCGCGACACGCCGTCCGTGGCGGCCAGCTTCAATCGCGGCCATCAGGCCTGCGGCGCCGGCACCGAGGATGAGGACATCGAAACGATGCTGATTCACGGCGCCTACTTCCCCGACGTCGATCCCGACTTCAATCCCGACCTCAATATAGACGAGAGCATTCCTGCTCGCCAGACCACCGCTTACAATGAAAATGTTGGCACAACGGGGTTCAGAGAGATGGGGTCGCTGCGTAAGCGGTTGCGGTCTTTCGGCGCCGGGAGTGCTCATCAGACTCAACATCGGGGCCTGTAGCTCAACGGTTAGAACAGGGGACTCATAATCCTATTAGTTTACATTTGGCCAAGTTTGCTCCGATTTGTAAACATTAGGGAATAATAGGACTTATGCATTCTTGAACATCCTATTTCCGAACCTGTACAAACGGATACTATATACGTTTTCAGATACAGTTGGCCACGCGTGCCCTTTCAGCGCTACAGGCTTCGAATCCCTCCCTCTCCGTCACATTGCAACGCAAATCGTTGGTGCGCCATGTGCGGCTTGGAACGTCCCATACAGCCAATTTACCTTACAAAATCGACAGTGCCTTACAAACGGTTTCAAACTCGTCCCAACCCGCCTGTGTTCCGATCGCCGCGACGTTCCATCCGGCGTTAGGGAGTTCCCTTTTCAGTCCATCACCGTTGAGTCCCCCTCTACAGCGAATTGCGCCGGTACCTTCCCACTGAGGTCTCCTCGGGCGACCTGACCAACTCGTAGTTCACGAGAACCGGACTAGAAACCGGTGATGTTTGACTACTGTTCCCTTCAAACCGACGCGGGGCAGACCCGTTCTATGTCGAGCGTGTTTCCGAAAAGTAGCATAATGCAAACTGATCCCTATGGGGTTTCTAAGGTGGGGGCGTAGAAAGAAGAACAGACATGGCAACGCTGCAAAGGCAGATTGCGGACAAATTCCTTGAGAAGCTGGCCCACGCCAAGGATGTGGACGCTGCACAACTCGATGAGCTGAAAACCCTGTTCTCGGGCAACAAGAAGATAAGGGTCGAGGACTTGCTTAAGATTTTCACGCTTCCGGCCGGAGGCGACCTGAAATGATTAAGCTCGACTCCATCCATATCGAGGAAATGCGCGGCATTCGCAAACTCGACATCGACTTTCAGCGGGGAACATTCGCCATCTCCGGCCCGAACGGATCGGGCAAGAGCGGTGTGATCGACGCCATCGAATTCGGCCTCACGGGGCAGATCGGCCGTCTTACCGGCCGGGGGACGAAGGGCCTCTCCGTCCAGGAGCACGGGCCGCACGTGGACAAGACAAAATTCCCCGACGCGGCCTTCGTCGAAATGAAGCTTTTCCTGCCCGACTTAAAGAAATCCGTCACCGTCATACGCAAGGTATCCGATCCCAAGAAGCCCAAGATCGGGTTGAGCTACACGTGGGTTAAGCAGGCGTTGCAGACAGCCGGTCTGGTAAAGCGCAAGGCCAGGCGCGGCGTGCATCGCAAGCGGCGAGAGCGGCGTCCACTGCCGGGGATGATGCTGCACGTCGATGGCAGTGAACACCGGTGGTTTCAGGATGAGCGTCGTCACGACCTGATCGTGATCCTGGACGACGCCACCAGCGAGATCTACTATGCGCAGCTGGCGGAAGAGGAAACGACCGCTGCGGTGATGGCCGGGCTGCGTGCGGTAATTGAACAGAAGGGGCTGTTCTGTTCGCTCTATTCCGACCGTGGAGCCCATTTCTGGCTGACGCCGAAGAGCGGTGGCAAGGTCGATTATGAGCGCCCTACGCAAGTGGGCCGCGCCATGAAGGAGCTGGGAGTGCATATGATCCCGGCCTACTCTCCGCAGGCGCGGGGACGCTCGGAACGCAACTTCTCCACCTGGCAAGGACGGCTGCCGCAGGAATTACGATTGCGCGGGATTAGAACTCTGGAAGGGGCCAACAAGTTTCTCAACGAGCACTACATCGCCGATTTAAACCGCCGTTTCACGGTTCCGGCAGCACAGCGCGGAACGGCGTTTATATCCTGCCGACACAGAAATCTGGAAATGGTCTTTACGCAAAGATTTGAGCGCACCGTTGATCAGGACAACACGGTACGCTTTCACAACCTGATCATGCAGATCGAGCGTGCCGAGTGGCGCCCCACGTTGGCTGGGTGTAAGGTGATCATCCATCAACACCTGGATACCACTTTGACCCTCATGATCGCAGGACATCGCGTCGGACACTACAGCGCGGAAGGAAAGCTTCTGACGCCGCTGACCAAGAAACAAATCAAGGCCGTGGAAAAGACGTTGAGAGGAAAAGTCCAAAAACCGACTTTCCCTCTCAACTTGCAAATCCCGCACAGTACGCGGGATTCGCACTTTCCCACCGCCTCTACGACGACTAGCTAATTTATGAAACCGGACACTTCATTTGTTCTCAAATGCGGACATTTTCACTTGCTAACGACATTTCCGCATAGCCGGTCATCCACCTGGAACTCGGAGAAGCCGTCCATATGGAGATCGAGACGAGATCCTTCAAATGAAATCCTCGCCGTAGATCATGTGGAGTTCGCGGATGTGGTCGCGGGTGAGCTGGAGCTGACATTCGGCGCCAAAACTCCCGGCTCCAGAGCCGCCGTAGAGCTGATCGTACGCGGCCTTGCAGGCGATCTTGCTGTACTGTTCCCAGCACTGCTCTACCTGATTGAACTGTGCAAGGGACTCCAGCGGGGTTGGGCTCGAAGAGGAACCGGGGGCGGAGCCCACTTCGCCGGGCATCTTTGGCTGCGGGGCCTTCAATCCACGAATCACTTGCTCATAACTGGCCAGCGAAGCATCTGTAATCTTGACCAACTGGCTGAAGCAAACGTCAAAATCCATGTCGGAATTCGCACTCGGGCAGTTTCCGACCTGTTCGCTTGCCTTCTCGCGGGCCATCTCTGCATCGTAGATTTGCTTTCCCTGAGCTTGGAGGCTTCGGTAGTTTGCTTCCCAGGCCTGGTATCGCTGCCGAGATGCCATTTGCTCTGGAGTGAAGACTTTCTGTGGAGCGGCCGTTGTCTGCTGAGCGAAGATCTGAGGCAGCGGCAGGAGCACAGCGCAGAGAAGGCATGCAGAAAAGCGAGCAGAGGTCAACACGTGCAACCCTCCATTGCGGTCATTCGGCCACGCGCAGCGTAATCTCCGGCCGCACCCATCTCACAACAAAGCCGGGATTTTCATTTTGCTTTCCAGGCCGAGACAGTATATCGGCAGTTGCCGCTGCTGCGATCTATATCTGCATTCCTTCCAAAGCCCGAGAGCCAGACGCGCCTTATCTGTCGCCGGCCTTTCCCAACCCTAGCCAGAGCCTTTAACGACTCCGAGGAGGCCGAAAATGGGGTTCTGTCCGGATTGGCGGTGATCCGCCCGGAACAGAGGAACGTGCCACCCAGACGCTGGATTAGCGCCTCGGCGATTTAGCATCAAGCGAGAAACTCTCTTGGCGACCTCGGCGTTTTCCGGGACTCATTCCGCCAACCCACCGTCCGCACGTATTCCCGTCAGTACTAACGTGAAGCAAACTGGCGGCGGCTTGCATTCAGGGGCCCGGGAACCCCATCAGTACGTTATCTCTTTTAGTTTCAATGCTTTTGGTGCTTGATCTGGGGCATCTAGCATTTTCGTGTGCCGTTTATTGTAGAATTTGTCTGCCAAATGCAGCATTAGGATGTTGGGGTCGAGCTTGATGCGACTCCGAACTACCGCGAACAGCTTATGCACTACTGGTGAAAGCCGTATTGCAATTGCTCAGGCTTCGGCGCTTGGGGAGGAACTCGCTTGATCTACACGGATCCCACCTCTGTTAGTGACACCGGTTCACCGACCCCCGATCAATGTCAACAACAGGTCCAGCGTATTCTTAGATCCGCGACCTTTCGAAATGCCGTCACATTGCAGCAATTACTTCAATTCCTTACTGCGCGGGTTTTTGAGGGAGGCGCGGAAGCTTTGAAGGAATACACCATCGGAGTGGAGGCCTTTGGCCGGTCGCAGGATTTCGATCCAAAAACTGATACGATCGTGAGGGTTCAGATCCATAGATTAAGACAAAAGTTGACGGAGTATTACGAAACAGACGGCAGCCGCGAACCCATATTAGTTGAAATTCCCAAGGGACACTATCTTCCTAGTTTTGAAGCTGCCAATGATTCTGGCACAAATATTGAACGAGGCTCTAGCCATGAGCTGGACGCGAGTGGCTCAGGCGCGAAACGCTTTATTGGACGCAATACTGAGAGTCTTGGCCAGGGTGTGGGTCGGGAGAAGGGCCGTTTCGGCCGGATGGTTTTCATCCGCGCGGGAATTACTGCAGCGGCGGTGATGGTCGTCTTTGCGACAGGCTTCCTACTCGGGAACAAGCTGCTGAGAATCGGCGCTACGGGAACGTCGCCTTTAGCTGGCTCACAGTCGGCTCATGGCAATTCAGCCGATCCGGTAAGAGAGTTTTGGGCCAGCTTCCTCGGCAATGATTCGGCTCCCGTTATCGCATATCCAGATGCCGTTTTCCTTCTCGACGATTCGAACGATCTCTTTCGGTTCCGGCGAGGAGCTAGCGATGATCGAGGTGCATTGGTCGATCCACACCTGGCGCAGCAATTCGCCTCAAATCCATCACTTGTTGCCAAGGCCGGCCAACTCTACTACGAAAATGGATACACAGGCGCCGGCGAGCTCCAGAGTATCGGAATGTTGTCCAATCTTTTCGGGCAGATGGGGGTGAAGGCCACCATCAAACCCAGCCGAGACATTACTCCCGACGACCTCCAGCAACATAACGTGATTCTGCTTGGCTCGCCATTTCAGAATGTAGCGGTTGCTCAACTCATTGCCATGGGAGATTTCAACTTCAAGAATCCGGACTCGCGACATGAGCAATGGAGAGCTCAAATCATAAACGCCCACCCTCGAGCCAATGAGTCTCGGACATATGGCACCGAACGCGATCCAAGTACCCTGGCGTTGAGGACGGATTACGGCCTGGTTACTATCCAGTCCGGCGTTATTCCTGGGCGGTACATCGCGGTGTTGGGCGGTTTGGACACGACGGGAACTGAAGGCGCTACCTTGTTCGCAACGTCAAGACCGGGAGTAGAGGAACTTTCCAACGCTCTGGCAGCCCCTGGAGCCTCTGGAGGAAAGAACGAGATGCCTTTTTTTCAGGCACTAATACGGGTCCGCCTCGAGAAGGGCTACGACGTCTTGGGCGCCTCTCTGGTGACGGTGCACAGGCTCCTCCCCCAGAATGTGCGCGGTTCCGGCGGCGCAACTCCTTAGACATCAAGACAATAAAGACAATTCAGGCAGGGAGGATTGGTGGCGTCAATGCCACTCCGCAACGGGGCTCAATCGTCTCTTCAGGTTGCAACGGCACTGCGACATCGACCAACCACTCGGGTCTCTACTCCCTGGCAGTCAATAAGACAGCTCTAACCGACCCAGACAAAGTTGCACAAGATTCCTAGGGATGGAACCACACTTGCTGTCAGGAACAGTCCATCCGCCCGTGGCATAGAATCGCGCGCACGCGCTTCGGGGAAGAAGCGAACTGGGATTTTCCCAGATTTCTGTGTAACACGCCGTGTAACATTTGCGAAACACCCACGAATATTGGCTGTAACCCTCGCGTTTCAGAATCCCGTATCCCTCCCGTAACTAGCCAGATGCGGCATTGTCCCGTTACGGTTGTCGGCGTTGCTGGAGGAACTGTCCAGCAGCGCTTTGACCCCACTTCGGAATTGAGAGTTCGAGAGGTTGCCGGGGCAATACCTCTGGCTATCAAGATTTCGAAGGAACCGCACCTGATCGCTCCATATCGTGATCAGGCAGCGTTGGGGCGTTTGTAACCACGAATGGGCAACGAGGAAGAAACGCCGTAGGAGGCTATATGCAATTTGGAATTTCCGTTCAGAATGGGACCGCCCAACACAAGAGGCTGGCGACCGTCCACAGCAAGCTTTTGGTACTGGTTTGTCTGCTGACAATCGTGCCCTTCGTTTTCGGCCAGGGCATAAGCGGCCACATCATCGGCACTGTCCAGGATTCAAGCAACGCGGTGATACCGAACGCAACGGTGACGATCACTAACCAGGAAACGGGATTAGTCACTCACACCGAATCGAACGCCGTCGGCGATTACCGCTCTGAGAACCTGCCTCCGGGCACCTATAGCATCAAAGTCGAGGCGGCGGGCTTCCGTGACACGGTTTCGGCCGGCAATATCGTAACGGTTGACAGCAACAATCGCGTGGACGTCTACATGCAGGTCGGCAAGGCGAGTCAGACGGTAGAGGTGACGGCACAGAACCCGCTGGTCGATACTACCGGATCCTCGCTCGGCGATGTGCTGAACGAACATGACGTCCAGAGCCTTCCCCTGAACGGACGCATCTTTTCACAGTTGATCGACACTGTTCCGGGCGCCGTATCGAGCGGGTGGGCGAGCGCTCCGGAATCGGCAGCCGGCGCTGGCGCGCAAACGGACATTACGGCATCTGTGAACGGTCTGCCATGGGCAGGCACCACGTATACGCTCGACGGTGTCAGCGATATGGAGTTGTTGAACGCCTTCGAAACGGTTACACCCCCACTGGATGCGCTCCAGGAAGTAAAAGCCTCAACTGCGAACGCGGATGCGACCGTAGGTGTGTACGGCGGTGCGCAGGTGAATGCTGTTGTGAAATCCGGTACCAATAAGTTCCATGGATCCGGCTATGAATTCTTCCGCGATGACATGCTGAATGCAATTCAGTGGCATGCCACTTCTAAAGCCCCGGACCGGGCCAACCAGTTTGGTGGGTCGCTGGGTGGTCCAATTCTCCGGAACAAGGCTTTCTTTTTCGGTGACTATCAGAGCCTTCAGTTGAACAACGGCGTCTACTACACCGGATATACCGTGCCGACGGATCTGATGAAGCAAGGATACTTCCTGACCAGCCAGTTCCCTAAGATTTATGACCCGACGACGGGGGCTCCTTTCCCAATCGTGAATTCGTCGGGTGGTCCGGCTTACCAAATTCCCACATCGCGTTTCGATCCTGTGGCTGCGGCTATGGTTGGCTCGGCAAATATATGGCCCGAACCCACTTCCCCCAGCCTCAGCGTCGCCAATTACACCGCGGCCAACTCGCAACCGGACGACACCAATCAGTTCGATGAGAAGGTCGACTATCAATTCAATGACAAAAACCGGATTTTCCAGCGGGAGTCGTATCAGCACCGCGATCTGACCGCGCCATCCCCCGGTACTCGCTGGTTCCAAGTCGGCAATGTTAACGCGCAGAACCGCATGCACAACGCCGTCGTCGGCTACGATCACACCTTCTCGCCGCTTGCGACCAATGAGCTTCGGTTTGGGTTCAACCGCTTCTACACGTTGGATTTCGGAAACGATTACCAGACAAATGAGAACACAACGCTTGGAATCCCGAATGGCAACGTCGATCAGTTCCCAAATGCGACTGGAATTGTGGTCATCTCTGCCGGCAACATTGCTCAAACGGGAGCGCAGAGCTGGACAGATTCGCATCGCATCACCAACGTTTATCAGATCACGGACAACTACACCAGGGTACTTGGCAAGCACACCTTCGTCTTTGGCGAGGACTACCGCCGGCTGCAGGCGTCGCTGACCAATGCCAACCAGAGCGGCAACGGACAATTCAATTTCACTACCGATTACACAGGAAGTTGTGCGGGCAACTCCAGTTGTTCCGGGGCAACGGGTGGCAATGAATTCGCCACCTTCCTGCTGGGACTTCCGTCTTCGATCAGCCGCGGCTTCGTGAACACCGACCCCGCGACTCGTGCCAACCTTTGGGGCATCTACGGGCAGGACACCTTTCTGGTTTGGAGACAGCTGACGTTGAATCTCGCCTTGCGCTGGGACGTTGTGACCCAGCCCGTGGACAAGTTCAACCGCCAGTCGAATTTCGATACGAATACAGGCCTGCTCGATATCTCTACTCCGAACAATCGCGCTCCCAATGTGGACAACACCTACGGCAACGTCGACCCCAGAGTCGGGTTCTCATATTCTCCGAATAATGGCAAGACCGCGATCCGCGCCGCTTTCGGAATCACCACGTTTACTGCAAATGGCGGTGGCATTGGCGGAAGTCTGGAACGCAACTTCCCATTCTTCGAGCAGTACTCCGTAACCCAGTCGACCTCCTATACTCCCTGGGCAACTATGGGTGCTGCCTCTGGCGTTAATCCGGCCTACGCGAGCTTCTATCACGGTTTGCCTGGATTCGTAGCGCTCTCCACGGCCGCGCCAGTTACTCCGCAGCCTAACTCGAGCGTATCGCTAATGTCGTTGCACTTCCGCCCGGACAACGCGAATGCATGGAACTTTGGCGTTGAACAGCAACTCACAGCATCCACCGCCTTAAGCGTGACGTATGTCGGCACCAAGGGCCTGCACATCTTCCGGGAGCGGAATATCAACATTCCGCAGCCGGGGCCGGGCGCGCAGGCACCAAGGCGTCCGTTCTACGCGCTGGCGCCGAACGTCTCGACGCTCAACTATTACGGCTCCGACGGCAAGTCGAACTACGATGCGCTGCAGGTCGAATTCACCAAGCGGATGTCGCATGGTCTGGCAGGCCGCCTTGCGTACACCTGGTCGAAGGAACTCGACAATACGAACGTGTTCGACCCGCTTCCCGGTCAGGACCGCATGAACTATGGCGAAGGCAACGAGCAGGCTCCGAATGTGCCGCAGAACTT
>Ga0182024_10009984_pt1 | contig 19475 bp, 22 predicted proteins | sample P32metaG_FD_120480 | JGI IMG/M metagenome (GOLD analysis project Ga0182024, IMG submission 120480) | Permafrost microbial communities from Stordalen Mire, Sweden - P3-2 metaG (Illumina Assembly) | ecosystem: Environmental > Terrestrial > Soil > Wetlands > Permafrost | place: Sweden: Stordalen... | reverse complement strand
TCACGGCGTACATGTGGCTGCTGCAACAGTGCCCGCCGACGTTGGTGGCGACGCACGCGTATGCCAACCCAGTGGTCGCGATTCTTCTGGGATGGCTGTTCGCCTCGGAACAGGTTGGCGCGCGTGCGTTGTTGGCGTCCGCAGCGATTCTGGGAGCCATTGTGCTGATCCGGCAAGGAGAACGGACGGCTGCGAGGCCCTCCGCGGTAGTCTCGCGGACTGCTGAAGTCAGCCACGACTCGGGGGAACCAATCGCAGTATCGGACAGGTTCCTGCTCCAAAGGCGGGGCTAATTTTTTTCTACTTGCCACGTCGAAATCCGCCATCTTCACGCGTCATCTCTACAGAGGCGGCTTAGCAGTAGTCCCCGAGACGCCCAATTGGATAGGAGGGTATATGACAATCGCAGACAAAGCAGTTTTGGTGACCGGGGCCAATCGTGGTATAGGACGGGCGCTGGTCGAGGAAGCCTTGAGGAGAGGCGCGAAGCGCGTGTATGCCGGTATGCGCCAACCCCTGGCCCATGTAGATGGGCGCGTCATGCCCTTGACGCTGGACGTGACCAGCGTTTCGCAGATCCAGCGTGCGGTCGAGGAGGTCGAAACCCTCGACGTCCTCATCAACAATGCCGGCATCGCCCTCTACGACGACCTGAGCAATTCAGGCGCCATCGAGCAGAGCCTGGCCGTCAACCTTTTTGGGCCGTTCAATGTGACGCGCGCTTTCTTGCCGCTGCTCAAGCGCTCCAAAGGGGCCATCGTCAACAACCTGTCCTTGATGGCGCTGGCGCCCTTGCCGATCACGCCCGCCTACGCCATTTCGAAGGCGGCCGCGTTCAACATGACGCAATCATTGAGAGCGCTGCTGGCGGGCCATGGTGTGACGGTCCATGGCGTCTTCCTGGGCCCCGTTGACACCGACATGACCCGAGGCTTCGAGATACCGAAGGCCTCGCCCGAATCAGTCGCGGCGGGCATTTTCGATGGATTGGAGAATGACGAAGAGGATATCTTCCCCGATCCAGCGTCTCAGTCCATTGCGGAGGGCTGGCGCACTGGCGTAGCCAAGGCGTTCGAGCGCCAGTACGCAGGTTTTGTGCCGGAGACCGCGGCGGTTCTCTAATAGCATCGTGGATGTCGCGACAGAACAGATGAGGATGGAGGAACGGATCATGAAAAAGAAGGATTTCACCACAACCTTTTCCGTCGACCAATCACCGCAAGAAGTCTTCGACGCCATTAACAACGTTCGAGGGTGGTGGTCAGAAGAAATTGACGGTAGTACCGACAAACTCGGTGCTGAGTTTAAGTTCCACCACAAAGATCTTCACCGCAGCACCCAGAAGATTACGGAATTTGTACCCGGCAAGAAAGTCGTATGGCGTGTATCGGAAGCCAAGCTTAACTTTGTCAAGAACAAGACAGAGTGGAATGGCACCGACGTTGCCTTTGAGATCACCAGGAAAGGCGGCAAAACCGAACTCCGCTTTACGCACATCGGCTTGGTTCCTGCCCTCGAATGCTACGGTGACTGTTCCGGTGCATGGGGCTTTTATATCAATGACAGTTTGCGCAGCCTGATTTCGACAGGTAAAGGGCAGCCCGCCCCGAAAAAATAACGGGATGGAGGTGCCGCAGCCGTCGCTAGTCGTTGCCGGGGGCAGTTTCTACCGGCGATCTAGCGACATTGGCTGTGGAGTTTTCTCGCAAAATGAGAAAGAGTGAAACGCTGAAAACAGCGGAGCAAAAGTTGTTGGGTGTCGATTGTCACCAGGCTCAAACGACTAATAAGTGAAAGACGGAGGTGAACATGACGCAGGCAAAGCAAATCACGGGGCCGATGTCGTACGCAAGCTGCGAAGATTTCTGCCGAGTATTTGACGAAGACATGAACAGCGTCTACCAGCTTGCGTTTCTGTTGACGGCGGATCGTGAACAGGCTGAGCAGTGCTTTGTCTCCGGACTGGAGGATGCCGTAGAGGGTAACCCGGTTTTCAAGGAATGGGCGCGCTCCTGGGCTCGGCGGGCGGTGATCCTAAACGCCAGAAGGTTAATCAACCCCCGGCCAGCAGAAGGCAACAGTCGTGGCCGATCGAGTTCTGATTCGGTCAACAACAACGGCAACGCGCTACCAGCCGAGCAACAGGCCGAGGTTGCCGCGGTTCTTGGACTGGAACCGTTCGAGCGCTTTGTCTACGTAATAATGGTCCTTGAACGCTACTCCGATCAAGAGTGTTCTGTTCTTTTGGGCTACACGCGGCGCGACGTGATCGCCGCGCGCACTCGCGCTTTTCAGCAAATTGGAAGTGCGACGGAAATGCACTACCGGCAACCGCGAAACGCCGGCTTAGCAAAACCGGACCGCAGTTCTGGACTTCGGTTCCGGATTGCTCCACATTTGGCGGCATCTGCGTAAATAGGGGCGGCTTAGCGATAAGACTTAGTCACCCAGGAGGTGAACGATGTGTCCATTCTGTTTTGCAACGATGGGATTAGTCGTTGCCGGCGCGGTTTCTACCGGCGGGCTGGCAGCGTTGGCCGTGAAAGTATCTCGCAAGAACCGGACAGGAGAAGTCCTGCCGAACTCAGATGAAAGGAAAAATCCAAATGTCGACCAGAACGATTGAGAACCCGAAAATCGCGATAAAGACACCCCAGATCGTGTCGCAGCAGGAGTGGGAGGCTGCGCGCCAGCAGCTCCTCGTGAAGGAGAAGGCCTTGACCCGCTCCCGTGACGCGCTAGCAGCCGAACGCCGGCGGATGCCTTGGCTGGCTGTGGACAAGAAGTACGAATTCGACGGGTCCAAGGGCAAGGTAAGCCTGCTCGATTTGTTCGAGGGCCGCCCTCAGTTGATCATCTATCGCGCCTTTTTTGAGCCCGGGGTGTTCGGCTGGCCCGAGCACGCCTGTCGCGGCTGCTCCCTGGGCGCCGATCAGGTCGCGCACCTGGCCCACCTGAACGCCCGCGACACCACCCTCGTCTACGCATCGCGCGCGCCGCAGGCCGACATCGCGCGCGTGAAGGCGCGGATGCGCTGGGAGATGCCCTGGTACACCATGACCGACGGCTTCGACAAGGACTTCGGCGTCGATGAATGGCACGGCCACAACGTGTTCTTCCGCGACGGCGAGCGGGTGTTCCGCACATATTTCATCAACGGCCGCGGCGACGAGGCGATGGGGACCACCTGGAGCTACCTCGATCTCACGCCGCTCGGCCGACAGGAGACTTGGGAGGACTCGCCAGAGGGTTACCCCCAGACTCCGCCGTACAAGTGGTGGAACTGGCACGACAACTACGACGCCGAGGTCTCGCCTAACGCGAAGTGGGTCGAGGTGTCCGACGCTGGAGAAGCCGCCTTCCGAAAGCGTGACGAAGAGGAGAAAGCAAGCTAAAGCAGGGCGACCACTTCGCCACCTCCGAGCAGCCGCCTCTTGTCACACGGGAGTTCCGCGAGTGCTTCCGCAATGTGCGCGGAGCATAGCCAGGAGGAGATCTTGGCGGACTGTGATCTCACCACCGCGCGGAGAGGAAAGACGCTGACGAAGCGCACGACTCGGGGAACCCCAATCCGAAAGAAAACTGACGGATGGGGTATCCGACTAACCAATGAAAAAGCATCAGAAAGGACAGATCATGGAAACGCTCGAACAACAGAGCATCCTCATCACTGGCGGTAGTCGTGGGCTTGGCCTGGGCGTGGTTGAAGCGCTCGCCGCGCGTCACGCCAACGTCACCGTGGTCGCACGCGATGCCGTGCGCCTCGCAGACCTTAAGGCTCGATTCGGAGTGTCGGTCATTGCGGGGGACGCCACCGACCCGATGCTCGCCGAATCCGCGCTTCGCCAGGTTCGGCCGTCGGTACTCGTGCTCAATGCCGGCGCGACGCCAGTGATGGCTCCATTGCACAAACAGACGTGGGAATCTTTCAGCAGGAACTGGGATACCGATGTCAAGGCGACGTTTCACTGGATTCAGGCCGTCCTCCAGGTCCCGCTCGAACGCGGCAGCCGAGTGCTGATCTCGTCGAGCGGGGCTGCGATCGACGGATCACCGCTTTCCGGTGGGTACGCGGGCGCAAAGCGCATGATCTGGCTGATGGCGGCCTACGCGAATGGCGTGGCAAACGATCTCAACCTGGGCATCCGATTTCAGGCTCTGCTCGTGCAGCAGATCGTCGGCGCAACTGAGCTCGGTCGCGCGGCGGCCGAAGCTTATGCGCGCCGCAAAGGCGTGAGCACCGAGGCATTCCTGGCTGGATTTGGCAAACCTCTCAGTCTGCGGGATTATGGCGAGCATGTGGTGACGTTGCTCACCGACCCGAAATACGAGAGTGCGACCGCGCTCGGTATTCGAGGCGAAACAGGAATTCAGGCGTTCGAGGCGTGACGCGGGCGCGCGGCGCTTTTACGAGGAAGCACACGATGGCTCACATGGTTGTGATCTACCCTTCGTAGGCAGCTTGATTATCTTCGAGAAGGCGATATCGCGATCCCAGATCGCAACGAGGCAACTGTGCGATGGTTAAGTCCAAAGGGCCGAGTATGCCTGCTGGAAATTTCTCGAGATTTCCTGAAGTCTGTCGAAATGGGCGAGTGTCATCCGTCATACATGTAGGAGCACAAAGGCACTGACAATTGTTCCCCAAGGAGAAAAAGTGATGCAATTCGCCCTGCTAATCTACGAATCACCGGCAGCTTTTGCGGCACGGAATAGCGACGAAAACGATCCCTACCTCGGTGCTTGGCGCGCGTACCACAAGGCGCTCGTCGAGGCCGGCATCTACGTCGGTGGCAATCCACTTCGGGGTCCGGAGACTGGGACCACGGTGCAACTTAAGGATGGAAAGCGGCGCGTACAGGATGGCCCATTCGCGGATACGAAGGAGCAACTGGGGGGATTCACAATCCTGGAACTGCCCTCGCTCGACGCGGCGCTCGATTGGGCAGCGCGCTGCCCGGCCGCTTCGATCGGTGCTGTGGAGGTCCGTCCCGTTTCGTCTGAATACCTGCACCGGGTCACGGGATGAGTGGAAGCGGTCAGGAGAGTACTCACCGGACCATCGAGCGGGTAGCTCGCGAGTCCTATGGGCGCCTGGTGGCATTCCTTTCCGCGCACACGCGCGACGTGGCTAGCGCCGAGGACGCCCTCAGCAACGCGTTGGTCAAAGCGCTCACGACATGGCCGCAAGACGGCGTGCCACAGAATCCAGAAGCCTGGCTGATGACGACGGCGCGCCACTCGATTATCGACCATGTGCGTCATCAGCAAATGGCAGAAGCGAGCGAGCCAACTCTCCTGCTGCTTAGAGAGGAGTCCAACGAGATGACCTCGTCGGCGGAATTTCCAGATGACAGGTTGAAACTGCTGTTCGTATGTGCCCACCCGGCAATCGATCCTGCGATGCACACGCCGCTCATGCTCCAGACCGTTCTGGGCCTGGATGCCGTGCGCGTTGCCCATGCCTTCCTGGTTTCACCCACGACGATGGGTCAACGCCTGGTGCGTGCCAAGACGAAGATTCGCGATGCGGGGATTCAATTCGAAGTCCCGCAAGAGCGTGAACTGCCGCAGCGGCTCGACGCCGTGCTGGAAGCGATTTATGCCGCCTTCGGAATCGGCTGGGATGACATGACGGGCGTTGACCAGCGCGGACGGGATCTCGCCGAGGAGGCGATCTGGCTCGCACGGGTCCTTCTGCAGTTGATGCCCGCAGAACCCGAGGTTCGCGGTCTGTTGGCTCTCATGCTCCACTGCGAAGCCCGCAGAGCGGCGCGGCGGCGGCCGGACGGCCGCTACGTTCCTCTCTCGGAGCAAGATTCGCACCAGTGGTCTCTGCCCTTAATCGAAGAGGCGGAACGCCATCTCGCCGAAGCATCGAATCGGGGTCGAACCGGTCGGTTTCAACTCGAGGCCGCGATTCAATCGGTACACGCTGAGCGGGCGCGCAGCGGCCGAACTGAGTGGGTTGCGATTGTGCTGTTCTACGAACAGCTGATCCGCATATCTCCGACGCTCGGCACACGAACTGGATATGCCGCGGCAGTTGCGGAAGCCGTTGGACCTGAAGCGGGGCTGGCGGTACTGGATGGGCTCGACCCGGAAGCCGTCTCCGGTTATCAGCCCTACTGGGCGGCTCGCGCTCACCTGTTGCAACGGTTGGGGAAGGCATCTGAAGCCGTGGATGCTTTCGACCGGGCGATTGGCCTGGCTGAGGACCCGGCTGTGAGACAGTTCCTCCTCCAAAGACGGGGCTAATTTTTCCTGTTTCCCTCTGTCGAAATCGACTCTCTTCACCCGTCACCCCTATAGAGGCGGCTCTTCATGGTTTGCGGGCGGTGCGCTTCCCCCGTGAATGCAGCCCTGTCCGCTAGCTTCGGCATGCGGACGGCAAACTGCCCGCGAGAAGTGAACCTTCGGCTATCCGATAGCCGAAGGTTCCTCCTCTCAGACTGCAATGCTGAGACGGTCGCGTCGTCCAAATTAAACAGCAAGAATCGGATTTCGCAATTTTCCGGTTCTGGAGAAACTGAGAACGTTGCAGAAATCACCAAAGAAATTTGAAAGGACAATCCGATGAATGCATTTCGTGTTATAGCGATTCCCAGCGAGGTGGCAGCCGAAGTGAGGACCTCTAACAAGTCTCCACGCTACGGACATCCGGCGTCCACAAAAATTGCCAGCGGCTACGGCCCTTGCCGTCATTGCCTCCGTACTTTCGATGTGGGCAAGGAGTCTCGCACCCTGTTTACTTACGATCCATTTACCGACATCGAAGAGGTACCTCTCCCCGGTCCAATTTTCATCCACACTGAGAGCTGCGAACGATACCCGGAGAATGCAGGCTACCCAGGCGACCTCCTCAGTCATGCAGCGGTGATGTCCGGATTCGCAAAGGGGCAGCGGTTCATCACGAAGGTCCACGTCGACAATGGCGGCCACGAGGCAGCTGTGGAGCAACTCTTGCAGCGGAGCGAGGTCGACTATATTGAAGTACGAGACAAGATTGCCGGCTGCTATGACTTTCGCATTGAGCGGGCAACCAACGGCACAGCAGCGTCCGCCCCAGAGAAGGAGCTCAAATGCTGAGGACATCATTTGACGCGCCGCGAGACGATCGCGAATGGCAGGATTTCCTGCGCCAGCAAAAGTTTGGCCAGGTCGTGGCGTCCGGCACTGGACGGGAAATCCCTGTCATTACTCCGACGCATTATATTTTTGACGGAGACAAGCAGATTGAATTCCATGTCCATCGCTCCAATCCGATCTTGCAGGCCTTGGCAGAAAAACCGGTTGCGACCTTAACTGTGGTCGACGCATCTTGCTTTATACCGAGTTCCTGGAACAACGAACCCGATGAAGATCCGGCATGGGGTGCGCCGACCAGTTACTACGCCGCCGCTCATGCCACGGGAGAAACGTCGCTGATTACGGGCGAGCAATTGGCTGATCTGCTGAACCGCCAGACGCACGAGTTCCAACCGGAGGGGAACACGCACAGGGTTGTGGTGGGGAACTCACACTTCGGCCGCGTGCTCGCGGCCATCGTGGGAGTCAAGATTGTCATCAGCCACGTCGACGCGAAATTCAAGTTCGGTGGAAACCGGACCGCAACACATCGTTTGCAGATTGCGCAAAATCTTCTGGAACGAGGCGAGAAGGGCGACGCGCCGGCAGTATTTCACTTGTTGCGGAGAACCAATTTTGCCGAGGCTAGAGGCTGAGGTGCCTTCGAGGGGGAATACCATGCTGAACTACGACGAATGCTGGAGTGCCGTACAAAAGCGGGATGCCACTCAGGACGGGCGGTTTCTTCGGCGTCCTGACCACCGGCGTCTATTGCAAGCCTTCCTGTCGTTCCCGTCAACCGCTCCGCAAGAACGTCCGGTTCTACGAGGGGCCGGCCGGAGCGGAGAACGATGGCCTCCGTCCATGTCGGAAATGCAGGCCTTTGGCCAAGCACGGCACCGATCCGTCTACGGAGCGAATCCGAGACGTATGCCGGTATATGGACAACCATACCGACGAATCCCTGAAGCTCAGTGATCCGGCTTCGATTGCCGGAATGAATTCCTTTCATTTCCAGAGGACGTTCAAAGCCAAGACTGGGCTGACACCTAAGCAATACCTGGACGCGAAGCGAGTGGAAAAACTTAAAGAAGAGCTGAAGCGATCGGACGAAGTGACTCAGGCCATTTATGAGGCAGGTTACGGTTCTTCAAGCCGCGTGTACGAGCGCGCAAACATTCATCTTGGAATGACCCCGAACCAGTATCGCCAGGGAGGCAGGGGTTTGGCCATCGCACATGCGACCATTTCAAGCTCTTTTGGGAAGATCATGATTGGCGCAACGGATCGCGGCATTTGTTTCCTCCAGTTCGGCGAATCGCGAGAGCGGTTATTGGACATGCTGAGAAAAGAGTACCCCTTGGCCCAGTTGGCTCCGATGAGCCAGCCCTATCATCCGGATTTTGAAAAATGGATCAACCTGTTGGAAGGATATATGGCCGGGACCGAAACCAATCTGCGGCTTCCGTTAGATCTTAAAGCCACAGTCTTCCAGATTAAGGTCTGGAATTATTTGCAATCCATCCCGTACGGCGACGTTCAGTCGTACGGAGAGGTTGCTGCAGCAATTGGAAACCCGAAGGCCACGCGAGCCGTGGCGCGTCCCTGTGCAGCAAATCGTGTCGCTCTGGTAATCCCGTGCCATCGCGTGATTCGAGGAACTGGCGAATTGGGTGGCTACCGATGGGGATTGGCCCGCAAACGTGTTCTGATCGACCAGGAGCGCATACTTAAGTCCGGTGCAATTTCCGGATCAACCATCTAGTAGATGCGCTATGCTGGCACATCCCTGAAGTTCGGCTCAAGACCTGAGTCGCGATTGTCCTCGGGGCAGGTTTTGCACGCTAACCTCATCGGATCGATCTCTCTCGAAGACCGATTGACAGAATGGCGACGATCATTGATTTTCGGCAACAGGTCCAAGAGTTGATGTTGCTCCAACGCATCGCCCAGAGGATCGGGGGGCTTCTGGACCTTGATGTTCTTTTGGAAGCGATCGTAGGGGATGTTGCCGAGACCTTCGGATACTCGCGATCAGCAATCCTTCTGCGGGATTCCAATACCAACGAACTGGTCATTGCGGCGGTCCGCGGCTGGACTGCGAACGTGCATCGAAAAGGCGAGCGATTCAAAATCGGCCACGGCATCATCGGACATGTTGCTTCCACAGGCGAGACGTACTATGCGCCTCACGTGCTGAGCGATCCTTACTATCAGGTCAGCGAACCCCTGACTCGCTCGGAATTGGACATCCCGCTGAAGGCTCGGGGCCAGTTGATCGGGGTGTTTGATGTGCAAACGCCAGATAACGATGGTTTCGCTCCGGCCAGAGTACAAGTGCTCGAAGCGCTTGCGGTTCACATCGCTACCGCCGTCGACAATGCTCAGATGTTTCTCCACGAGCGCATGGAGAAGCAACGAATTCTTGAAGAGCTTGACGAAGCCCAGACCATTCAGCGCGCCCTCTTCCCAACCCAGGCGCCTCCGCAATCCGCGTTCGCCTTATCTGGGATGTGCCTTCCATGCCGTGCCGTTGGAGGCGATTGGTACGACTACATTCCCCTGCCTGATGGCCGAGTGACCGTGATCGTTGCCGACGTTTCTGGAAAGGGGATGGCGGCCGCTCTGCTGATGTCTTCGACTCGCAGCATTGTTCGGCTTCTGGCGGAACGAGTCATCACACCCTCCGCCGTGTTATCGCAACTCAATGAAGTGCTCTTGAAGGATTTCCCGCGTGCGAAGTTTGTAACCATGGTCTACGCCTTGCTGAACCCCGTTGACAGAACCATCACTTTTGCAAATGCTGGCCACAATCCTCCGCTGCTGGTCTCACCGGGTGCTGGACGATTTGTGGAAAGCGCGGCAGGGCTGCCACTGGGAATCACAAACGGGGAATTCAGTGAGCAGTGTCTGACCCTCCCTGCCGGGACGCGCTTCGTCTTGTACTCCGATGGCGTATCAGAAGCTACGAACTCGACTTTCGAAGAGTATGGCACTTCGCGTATTCGACGCCAACTCGAGCAGCCGACGAGTTCCGTTGAATCTCTGCTGCGTGACGTTCACCAATTTACTTCTGGCGTCCCGCTCGCGGATGACGCGACCGTCGTGCTCATTGAATCGGTCACATCCTTGAACTGCCAGGCGGGTGGCTCGAATCAATCGGCTGACGGAGAGTAGGAAGCGCACGAGGCAGACAGTCTCGCGAAATTACAGAGGCCGCCATTACGAATAAGACAAGTCTTGATCACAGTCCAACCGCGCGGCGTCGGCAGACAATCGTTCCGCTCGAATGGCTGGCATGTGCCGAGCGCACCTCGAAGGGTCACGTTTAGCGCACCTTCATCGAAATGAACGACGCGGAGAGGCGAAAGGCCTCGACCGTTTCCGCGATTGCTCGCCTTCGGGTGTTGGAGGTTCGCCATACCGCGTACACGTGCCGGCGTATCGTCGGCTTGACGGCCACGATGCTTACTCCGCGAGGCAAGGGGGCGCGGCCCTGTTCGATCCGCGAGGGAGAAAAGAAGTTGAGGACGTTCTCATGATTTCACAAGCCAATCGATGCACTCTAACGCTGTTCCTGCTCATTCTGGTCACAGCGTCAACCGGACAGAAAACGAGTTCTGCGATAGAACAGTTTCAGGGTCTCCAGGGAGAACTGCGAAAGTCGCAAGCGGCCAACGATTGGCATGCGTATCTTGTGAGCGCGACTAAATTGAAAGAATTTCTCAATGGATCCCCAGATTCACTGTTGGAGGTCGCCCGTGCGGACGTCCACGTCGACGACGTGAGCGCCGCCCTTCGCGAATTAGACGAATTCGTTCGCATGGGGCAGTCTGCTGACCTGAGTGCAAAATCTGTGGATTTTTCTGCACTGCCTAAGAACGAAAACTTCGCAAAACTCCGGACTGGCATGGAAGCGAACCGCAGGCCGATTTCACTCGGGTCCACGGCCTTCCAGTTGTCGGACTCGGGCCTTTTGGCCGAGGACATCGACTATGACTCGCGCAGCAAGCGGTTCTTCGTTTCAAGTGTGCGAGAGAAGAAAATTGTTTTGATCGAGACCAGCGGAGCCAACAACGACTTTGCGAGAGCGCCCGACGATTGGCCGATATTGGCCGTCAAAGTCGATCCTTCGCGCGGGGTGTTGTGGGCAACGGAGGTAGCAATGCAAGGCTTTACCTTCGCACCTGAATCCGATTGGGGAAGGTCGGCAGTGCTTTGCTATGACTTGAAGAACGGAAAGTTGCTGCGGCGAGTTGAGGGGCCACGCCCGAGTGCCTTGGGTGACATGATGTTAACTAGGAGTGGTGATGTCATTGTGAGTGACGGAGACGGTGGCGGTGTGTACCAGTTGCTCGTTAACGGTACCAAATTGGAACGTCTCGACGAAGGAGATTTCATCTTCCCGCAAACTCCGGCTTTGCATCCGGACGGCAAACATATCTTCGTGCCTGACTACGTGCGGGGGATTGGGGTGCTAGAAACAACGACGAAGCAGGTGCGTTGGGTTTCGATGGACGGAAAGTTTGCCCTCAACGGCATTGACGGGCTGTATTTTGATCGCGGGAAATTGATCGCCATACAGAATGGGACATCCCCCGAGCGAGTTGTGGTATTCACGCTGGATGCGACGCTCACAAAGATTGAATCAGAGACGATTATGGAACGGTCGACAGAAACGCTTGGCGATCCGACCCACGGGGTGGTCATCGAAAACGACTTCTACTACATCGCTAACTCTGGATGGGATGCCGTCGATGACCGCGGGAATATGAAGCCTGGAGCTAGACTATCTGTGGCACGCATTATGCGAGCACGGCTTCAAAGTCTTGAAACCGCGCAGGTCGGTAACTAAACCAAGCAGGTCCAGCATCCATTCCAAGACAATTTCCTCCAACCTCGCCGCCACTGGAGACATCACTTGCATCGCCGCATTCTGGTCCCACGCTCCCGCCAACCAATTGGCCGCCAGCGCCGCGGGCAGCGAGCCACCGGTCACGAATCCGAAATAGCGGCCTCCGGCAGAAGCCACCGTTGCAGGCGACCCGATGTCGTCGAGGAGTGCCAAAACCTCTGCGGGATCGGACGGCGATTGAGGAAGCGGCCCGCCCAGCGCCTCTAATCCGGCCACGTTGGCCGGCGACGGTGCGACCCGCCGATGGGCAATCTGGGTGAGGTATCGGGCCCCCCGTTCTGCGGCCTCCACCAGTAGTCTTCTCATGGATTCCTCCAGTCAAATCAGCAGAGCACTTCCCCGCGCCGCACAGCGACTGAACTTCATATGGAGATTCGCCCAAAGACGAACCACAACACCCGATGCAACGCACCTTCAGACTGTAGTCGCACGTACGATATGGCCGCCCTTGTTGGGAGGGGCTCCGCCGCGGTTTGGAAAATACCGCGCGGATATTTGTGGCGGTCCCAGATCTTCGACCTCGGAGAATCCGAGGGCTATCAACCTGGATCGAAGTATCGCCGCCTCAAAGTGGGTCACGAAGGATTCACCCAACGCTTGTACATGTGCAGCGCGCCTGTCGTGGAGAATGCGTGCTTCTGGGGAAAGTGAATCTGGAGGATCGCTGTAGTCGAATACTACGTGGGCCCTATCGGGCAGGGTGGTGATGAAGGCAAGGATTGCCCAGACGGCTTCCTCAGCCAAGTAGGGCACGACTCCAAGCCAACTAAAGAAGGTCTGCTGCGTGGGATCAAAACCAGCAGCCAGTAAGCCTCCAGACAAAGTATCTTGGTCGAAATCTACAGGAGCGTAGGTCAATGAATCTGGCAGCGGGATGGCGGCATCGGCGAGGCGCTGGCGCTTCCACGCCTGCGTGGCGGGATGATCGACCTCGAAAATGCGCAACTGGTTCCCGAATGGGTTGCGGTACGCAAACGTGTCCAATCCCGAGCCGAGCACCACGACCTGACGGACGCCGCGTTCAACCGCCGAGGCCAAAGCATCTTCCGCAAAGCGTGCCCTCACCGTGATGAAGAGTCGCAGCCGGCGTCTGGATGGGTCACCTTCTGCTTCGCGCACGAGGGCCTCGGCGTCTTCGCCCAAAACGGGCAGGGCGAGCGGATCCGTAAAGATTCGTCCCCGTTCCAGGATCTGATGAGCGGCGCGGTGAGCGGCGGCGGCTCGCGCTGTTCGGCTTGGCTGTCCCAATTGCACGACTAAAGCCTACCAGAGCGGGATGTGCTTCCTCATGGCTTCTCAAAAGCACATGGCGAGTCTGCGTATCCCATCATGAATCTGGCGCGCATCGGTCCCGCCATAACCGAGAATCAAACCGCCGACCAGAGACGGTTTCGCATAGCACGATGACAAAGGCATAGCTGATATTCCCATCTCAGCGGCCCTCAACGAAACCGCCACATCACTGACACCCCGCGGGAGCAGTGCCACCAGATGCATCCCAGCTTCGGCGCCGATCACCTCGAGCTTGTCACCCATCCGTTTGTGAATCGCTTCGACCAGCGCTGTTCGTCGCTGTTTATAGAGCATGCGCATTCTACGAATGTGCCGCGCGAAATGTCCCTCGCAGATGAAATCCGCCAGCGCAGCTTGATATAAAGTGGAGGAGAATTGGTCGGTAGCGTCTCGCGCTGTGGAGAATGCGCCCACCAAGTCCTTGGGAACAACCACGTAACCGAGGCGCAGCGCGGGAAACATTACTTTGCTGAATGTGCCGACGTAAATCACTCGCGCGTCCGTGTCTAAACCTTGCAGCGAGGCAATCGGGCGTCCTCCCAACCTGTATTCGCTGTCGTAGTCATCTTCAATAATCCAAGCGCCGGTTCGCATGGCCCAATGGAGCAGTAGCATTCGTCGTGTGGCGGTCATGGTCACACCCAGCGGATATTGATGCGATGGTGTGATGTAGACAGCATGCGCGCTCGGAGCGCGGCGGATTCCTTCGGCTACGTTTAGACCTTCATGATCTACGGCCACCGGGACAAGTTTTGCCCCAGCCATTATCAGGGCCTGGCGTGCTCCGGGATATCCGGGCTCTTCGATCCACACGCGCTCATATGCGTCCAATAGGACCTGAGCCGACAGTTGTAAGCCCTGCTGCGATCCAGTTGTTACTAAAATCTGCGACGGCTCGCATCGCACCGCGCGAGCGGCGCCCAAATATTCCGCAATAGCTTCACGGAGCGGCAAGTATCCCTTTGCATCCCCATAAGCCATTAACTGTCTGGTAGGTTTTCGCGAATGGCGATTTAGCAGCTGGGACCACACTCTGGTGGGAAAATGCTCTAATGCTGGCAGGCTCACTCGGAATGCAACCAGTTTGTTGGACCAAGTTTGTGCTGGCACGCGCATCAACGCTACGCGGCGCGAAACCTTTCGCAGAGCTTTGCTGTTAGATGCCTGCCGCGACGAACCCAGTATTTTCCCGATTACGGGCTTTACTGCGTCGTCCGGGATCGACCTTGCCACACACGTGCCAGCCCCAACAAAAGTCTCGAAGTAGCCCTCCGCATGCAATTGTTCGTACGCGCTGGAAACCGGTATGCGCGACACCTTTAGTTCCGTCGCGAGGCTTCTCGTCGAAGGCACGCGTTGGCCTGGCCGCAATTGACCCGCAAGGATGGCTCGCCGAAACCATTCGTACAATTGGCGGTACATCGGAATCTTTCTGCTGGAGTCCAATGCAATCGGTGGCAGAAAGCTTGCGGACACTCGTTTCATCGATACAAGCCTAAGTAAAGTGGCTATATCATATCACTCGAAAGTGGCTATTTGTATAAGCCACGATACGAGCTAGTCTCGCTGTGTACCCATATACGGAGAGGCTCATGAACGAGCTGAAACGCATTTTGACGTATGCACTTGCGGGTAGCCTGCTTGTCATCGTGCAGCCCTTTCATGGACTCACACAGCAGAATTTGGAGGCATCGAAAAGCAGCCTTCAACAAACCGAACGGGATGGGCAACACGATTTCGACTTCGAGATTGGTACTTGGAAGACTCACCTCAGGCGCCTGGTCCATCCGCTAACTGGCTCCACCACGTGGGTCGAGTATGAGGGCACTACCGTGGTTCGAAAGGTTTGGAATGGCCACGCCAATCTGATAGAACTCGAGGCCGATGGCCCCGGAGGTCACTTCGAAGGTCTGAACCTGCGTCTCTACAATCCCGAATCCCACCAGTGGAGCCTCAATTTTGCCAACAGTAAGGGCGGTGGCATGAGTCAACCCACCATCGGCGAGTTCAAGAATGGGCGCGGCGAGTTTTTCGACCAGGAAACACTGAACGGCAGAGCCGTTCTTGTTCGATTCGTTATCTCGGACATTACCCCGAATTCGTGCCGCTTTGAACAGGCGTTTTCGGAAGATGGAGGCAAGACTTGGGAAGTCAACTGGATCGCGACAGACACGCGGGTGAAAGACGAACCTGATGAAGCGCATTGAACTCCGCGGACCAAGCCGGGGATCGCGCGACTGGGATACGACCAAACTGCGTCTTGAACACTTTGGGAGGCTGGTATGCGCGATGTGATTTCCGAAACCATGAACGCGGAGGCAAGGCAGTTTGATTTTCTCGAAGGCGAGTGGAACGCCATCTGCCGCTTTCCTCTGCCCGATGGATCCTGGGGCGAGGGACCCGGCTCGATGACGGCAAGCAAGGTCCTGGATGGCTGCGTTTCCCTGGAATTTTTCGAGGGACCGTATCAAGGAACGATGATCAAGGGCCTCGGTCTCCGCGCCTTCAATCCGCAAACCTCCCAGTGGGAACACACGTGGACGGACACTTCTGCGCCGGGTGGCTTCCAGGTCTGGCGCGGACGATTTGAAGGCGGCGCCATCGATCTGCACGGCCAGTGGGAGGATGAGACAGGGCGCCAGGTTCGCTCGCGGCTCACCTGGTCTCGGATCACGGAGCGGTCTGCCCACTGGGAGAGTCACCGCTCAATGGATGGCGGCAAAACTTGGAGCAAACACTGGGTGATTGATTTCACGCGGAAGACCGCGAGTTAACCTGCGGATTTCGCCGAAACAACAGGCTAGACAGACAAAATTAACGGAGGCAGTGATGAACATCAAACACATTCGGGCTTATCTCATGGTGTGCAGCTTGGTTGTCATCTTGCAGCCCCTTCCGGGGCTCGCACAGCAGAATTTAGACGCAGCGAAAACGAGCGTTCAACAGACTCCCGCGACCGTTGCGCCCGAGCCACCCCTGCGCGACGGCCAACACGATTTCGACTTCCACCTCGGCTACTGGAAGACCCACATTCGTAGTCTGCAGCATCCGCTCACCGGCTCCACGACCTGGGTCGAGTACGACGGCACTCTTGTCGTCCGAAAGGTCTGGGACGGCCGGGCGCAACTCGAAGAACTCGAGGCCGATGGGTCCGGCCGGCACATCGAGGACCTCCTGCTGTTCCTCTACAATCCGCAGACCTGGCAATGGACGCTCAACCCGGCCGCTAGCGGCGAAGGGGTCATTGGCCAGCCGATGATCGGCGAGTTCAAGAATGGTCGCGGTGAGTTCTATGACCAGGAGCCCGCGCTTCATGGCCGGTCGGTCCTGGTCCGGCAGGTCTGGTCGGACATCACCCCGACCTCGCACCATTTCGAGCAGGCATTCTCGAACGACGGCGGTCGAACCTGGGAGCCGAACTTTGTCGCGACGCTGACGCGGCTCTGATCCTTCGATCGAGGTCGAAACCTGGCGGCCACATCGAAGGTAATGACCCTGCGTCTCTACGGATTTCGCCGAAAGAAAAGGCTAGACAGACAAAATTAACGGAGGCAGGGATGAACATCAAACACATTCGGACTTATCTCATGGCGTGCAGCTTGGTTGTCGTCATTCAGCCCCTTCAGGGACAGGCACAGCAGAATTCCGGCGCGTCGACAACAAGCGCTAAGCAAACTCCCGCCGAACGGGACGGGCAACACGATTTTGACTTCGAGATCGGCACTTGGAAAATTCACCTGAAGCGCCTCAAGGATCGCTTAGCGGGTTCCACGACCTGGGTCGAATTTGACGGTACTTCCGTTACGCGAAGGGTTTGGGATGGCCGCTCTGATCTGGAGGAATTCGAAACCGATAGCCCTGCTGGCGGCCACATCGAAGGTCTGACGCTCCGTCTGTACAATCCCAACTCCCACCAATGGAGCCTCTATTGGTCCAACAGCAAAAACGGCACCATGGATCCTCCCCAGATCGGCCAGTTCAAAAATGGACGCAGTGAGTTTTACGCCCAGGACACATGGAATGGCAAAGTTATCCTTGTTCGATTTGTTTGGACGAACACCACTGCGAACACGCCCCACTTCGAACAGTCCTACTCGGAGGACGGCGGCAAGACCTGGGAAGTCAACTGGATTACGGACCAGACACGGGTGAAAGATGAAGCTGACAAAACGCACTGAACTCCGCCGCATCCCCGACAGAGGATCGCACGATTGGGCAACGATTAACCAGATTTTGGACGCGGGCTTTGTCGCTCATGTCGGCTTTTGCTTGGATAGCCAACCGTTTGTCATTCCGACGCTGTATGGAAGGGATAGAGAAAGACTGTATTTTCACGGTTCAGCGGCCAGTGGCATGCTGCGGGACCTTGAAACCGGCATCCCGGCCTGTGTAACGGTGACTCTCGTGGATGGATTGGTCTTATCGCGGTCTGCCTTCGATCATTCCATGAACTACCGTTCCATCGTCGCATTCGGACACGCACGGACCCTCGTCAATGATCAGTTCACCCTCACTCACCGACTTTGGAGTCCGCGTTCGAGGCGGAGGCGGTGACCGGGGTCGAACAGGCCGGGGACCGGGGTGAGAAGGAAGTCCGCACGCACGAGGTGCCGGAGGATGACGTGCCCGGCGAATATCTGGATGAAGACTAGTCAATTAGCGAATGGAAGACGAAGATCCGCGAGACAAGGCAGAGGCCACGGCTTGGGGGCATCTTAGTCGCGGATTGTGAGCTGATGTTCGCCCATCTCCGCCAGCATGGTTCCAACCGAATGCCGAAAGGTGTGCCAGCCCACGCCCGTGATTCCGATCCGTTTGAATGCAGGCTGAATTTTCTTCTTCAGGACCGAAGCTAGATCTAACGGCTTGCTGCCTCGCAGTCTTTCGGAAGCGAAAACGAAATCTTCCGATTTGTTGTAGAGGCTTTGTAATCTCCACTCCTGTAAGGAATGCCTCAGGCTTGGATGCATCGGCAGCAGTTTTGCAGACGCTTCGGTTTTTGTGCTCTTCAGGTTTCCACCTCGGCGCCAGTAATACGAGTGTTGGACGGTGATGCTCATGTTGTCGAAATCGCACGACAGCCAGCGTAGCTGGAGACAAGAAGTGCAAGATGAATATGAGGCCTCGGGATGCGATCTGTTAATCATTGATTGCATGGAGATCATGCCGAAATTTCGAGGAACGGGCGTCGGCCGAATTGCTGTCGACCGGACTATCGACATCTTCGGTCCAGTCTGTGGATTGGTAGCGTGCAAACCTTGGCCGCTGCAATTTACTCCTGCCTTCGCCCGCGATCGGAAAGCGTTAAACAGATTGAAAGCACCCGGCGTGGGACAAGGAGAGGCGGTGCGGAGGTTGAGGGCGTACTGGTCTCGGCTTGGTTTCTGGCCACGCGGAGAGACCGGGATTTATCTGCTCGGTGTGGCCCAAAGAGAATCAGCAAGATCTGAGAAGACCGAAACGCTGGTTGGACGCGCCTCTGACTTGGCCAGCAGACGCGTCTGTTAGAACGCTGCCCTGTCACCGTTCCGGAAGCAGACCTCTCACCCCTCTAGTTCCTAGGCTCCCGCGTAATAATCGCCTGCACTCCTCGACGCCGGCAGCATAATTAACGATCCTTTGTCGGCCAGTGAATTGCTTCGCGGCGGCAGCAAACTACAGCAAACCCACGAACGACAACACCTGCCGCCAAAGGTGACATGATGTCGTAAACTCTGGGCATGATTCTCGGCGTGATATCGCCATGAAATTGACTACTCCTGGATCCTTGCCCACGACAACTGGCAACATCATTCCTTCGACGCTCCAGTCTCCGGACGCGGTACGCTTCTGGTTAGCCGTCGTGTTTACGGGAGTTGGTACAGGAATTGGCGCGGCAGCGCTGACTCGGCTCCTGGAAGTCGTACAGCAGGTGGCTTGGAGTGGATCAGCCACTGACATCCTCGATGCGGCGCAACGTTCGACCCCATTGCGGCATATCGTTGTGCTTCTTGCTGCTGCCGCGCTCACCGGTATTGGACAACTTCTGCTCAAGCATCTCTCCAGCGGAAACGGCATCGATACAACAGCTGCAATTTGGTTCCACGCCGGACGAATGCCGGCTTTGCGCACGCTGGGAAGCGCCGTGCTCTCGGTGATTATCGTGGGGCTCGGGGTATCGCTCGGTCGGGAGGGCGCTCCGAAACAGGCGGGCGCTGTA